>Ga0315914_1000174_pt1 | contig 64147 bp, 31 predicted proteins | sample MpolenodulesMG_FD_203920 | JGI IMG/M metagenome (GOLD analysis project Ga0315914, IMG submission 203920) | Medicago polymorpha root nodule microbial communities from Los Angeles, California, United States - elongated nodules | ecosystem: Host-associated > Plants > Roots > Nodule | place: USA...
CTCTCGCTCTCTCTCTCTCTCTCTCTCTCTAGGCTTTCTAATTTCTATACTTTTAATTCAAAGCTTTTTCCTTATAGCTGTGATTTCACCATGAAAAGGATTATATCTACAGTTGAATTCTCCCCATTTTCTACCAGCACACTCTTGAAATTTGTTTCAGAGCCAAAAAATCCTCCGTCTCAAAGGAACTGCAGTCTGCTACCTATGATATTGTCTTATTTATTATATCACATTGCAACTATAAATATTTTCAAATCAAAAGTCAGAAAAAATTACATTCAATCTCATCTCTGAGTGTAGAACCCTGATTTTACAGAAGCTCAAAAAATGTAGCTTTTGTAAAATCACTGTCACTGTGATTCAACTCTGAGATTCTGTTAAACTCACCGAGAATCCAAACATACGCTAATATCCTTTTATTTATAGCAATGCATGGCAATAATAATCGGATAAAATTAAACACTCATAGAAAGTAACGATGAAATTAAATTTCTTACCAGCAATGAGATAGACACCGGAAAGGACGAAAATGATTAAAGAAGGAATGAACACAACCATCCAATAATAATCAGCAATCTCTTGATCGGTAAGATAAAAAGCACCAGGAATCAAATCAGAATAAGAGTGACCTTTCATTCCTATTTCTATCGATTGAATTTTCCGAACGCAGAACGGTCTCTTCCCATCACTACCGGGAAACACTATCTTCAAACTGATAACCGTAGAAACAATGATTGCAAGCCAAATTATAGCCACAAAAGAAATTGTCACTGGTCTTTGAAGCTTGCCCCATGCTTTTTCTTCTTCTCTGAGATTCTCGTACTCGCGCTTCGGCATAAACGCTTGCCGAAGCGCGTCGCTGATGATCGACATCGACGGAAACAGCAACTGGCTTCTAAATTAGGGTTTCCAATTTCTTCCAGATTGGTTTACTAAAACCCTAACTCTGATGAATTTAATCACTGAAATCTATGGCTTGCGGAGTGAAAGTGGTTCAAAATTGTAATTGAAGGATTAGGGTTTGAATCTCCAATTGAAAATGATTAAACGTGGAACTAAAACATGAATGAAATGAATGTTTTTTCAATTTCATTAATTTTTTTATATAAGGTGACCAACAGTATTTTTTAGTACTGGCCAAAAGATTATGGATGACGATGAAGCTCAAAATAGTTTTTATTTATTTATTTGAATCTAGACTTTGCATATATATTATGAATCGTTAATATCAATTAAGTTAACTTCACGAGGACATAACATCCTTACAGGTTACTACTTTGGATTTTATTGTTAAACTTTCACACATCTTTCTCTAGAGTGCAGACATCATCAACCGCATCACAATTTTCATTTAGTGTCAATGGAGTATCATAGTTCAAATATGTTTTCTCTTCATTAGGAATCAAATCTAACATGTAATCGTTGATCTGAAGTTTCGATTGCCATCAATATTTTTCGCAAATCATTAAGTTCCATCAATATTTTTCGCAAATCATTAAGTTTCATCAATATTTTTCGCAAATCATTAAATTGCACTCATAGAAATTAATTGAATTTTCGCATATCATTAAGTTGAATTTTCGCATATCATTAAGCTCCATAAATATTAAGTTGAATTTTCGCATATCATTAAGTTCCATTAAATTCCATTGTAATTATTCACAATGGCACATCATTAAGTCTTAACCTGAAGTTTCGATTGTCATCAATATTTTTTTAACCATTTGATATCTTTATTTGAAATGTCCTTCATAACATGATTTTTGTGATATATACAGTATTTTTTGTTGAACGCTGGTTAAAACTAAAAGTGTATTATTCAAACGAAGAAACGTTTTAAAACCATTATTTTACCTCCATGAAGGATTATGGTACAATATTAATTGCTGGTAAACAATCATCCATAAATTGCATTTAAGCTTAATAGTCAAATGAAGAAACATTTTAAAACCATGATTTTGCCTCCATGAAGGATTATGATACAATATTAATTGTTGGTAAGCAATCATCCACAAATTACATTTAAGCTCAATAGTCAAATGAAGAAACATTTTAAAACCATAAATTATATTCAATATAAAAGAGAGCACATTAAATCGAAAAGATATTACTTTTTATTGCATTGAAATCAAAAGAGAGCACATTAAACTGGAAAGATAAACCATAGATTGCATTAAAATGTAAAGAAAATTCAAAAACATCAAAATGAATCTAAAAATATAAATCCTAAAAAACTGCACTCCATCAACTGCACTGTAGACATCAAACTCTCACGACAGCTGGGCGCTTGACTTGGATCTGATGGAGCTGAAAAAGATCAAAGATTCAAAGAAATTAGTGCAAGTTGAAAAATATATATGGAACAAAACATAAGAGATCAAGAAAGAAGATGAAATATGGTTAGATTTTGCGGTGTTATTTGTACCCTTCAAGGAGTGCAAGGCTAAGAGAGTTTATGCATCACTTTCCATTGTTAAGTCTAAAATGTTTTGACGTAAAAATGATGGCAGAAGAGGATATTGGGAATGCATTCGTTAATATACATGGAAGGTTATGAGATCTACGGCTGAGATGTAGGGGGTGGTTGACTCAAATCATGGAACATTAATACATGAAAGGTTATGAGATCTACGGCTGAGATGAAGGGAGTGGTTGACTGAGTTGATTAACATTAATTACGTATTAGGGAGGGAAAAAGAGGATGATTAACACTGTTTACAATTGTCATTATGACATTTTTGTATGAGAGATAAAGTGAGGAGTTTGAAAATAAAGTTTGAATTAACGACTGTGATTAAGTGTGTGGTTGGGAGATTAGATTATCAATAATTACATGTTTAGGAGGGGAAATGCAAGGGATTAGGGCAAACATGCTAGCTCATCAAATCTAGCTTTTATAATAAAGGATATCATTTCTTATAACGGGTGTCACTTAAAGGCATGATCTAGCTCGTCATTATGGAGATGTATGTTGTCTCTTTATAACTATTATTTTCGTTGAAAAGGATAAATACGATTTTTTGAATTTATTACGATTTAAAAGTCACAAATGTCTGTAACATCTTAAAAACGTGAAGGAATACTTGTTAAACTGTTCTTTTCAATATCAATTTTAAACTGTTCTTTTCAATATCAATTAGTAACTGTGCTATAACCTTCACTTTTTGTTTTTGGTAATCTGCAAAAAGCGTGAAGTTGGGATTTGCAGTAGGGAAACTGGTTGCAAATCCCATCACATAGTTGTATTTTTTGAGTGGAAATAGTACAACCATGGTCTGCAATATAATTAATGAATGTTGTGTTAATATTGTAAATGACCCTATACAGTATACACTGCACAAATTTGTTGCATCCACATGTGCATAATAAAAACTGACCATTTATGTCTGCTGCACTTTATTTTCGTATTTAAATTTATTTTTATTTATTTGTTACATGTATTATTTGTATTGAAAATTGAAGACATTTTTGGAAAGAGAAAAAACCAGCCTAAAATAGCTGAAAGATGTTGTTTTATTTATATACGGTATAAATTTTAATCAAAACCAAAATTTCATATAAAAAACCATTTATAATTTACACGCTTTATAACAATAAAACTGTTCATGATTTACATGCGTTAATGTAATAAAAAAGAACGAAATGAGTAAACTTGTAAGTCTCAATTTTGCGGAGAGTAAAAACATACTCCATCCGTCCCATAATAACTGAGTCATTTACAAAAAAAAAAGTGTCAAAAAATAATTGAGTCATTTTACTTTTTAATATAATATTAATTAATTTTTTCATTTTATAACTTTAATTAATACTACTTTCATCATTCTCAATTCAATATATTTCACTTTGTATTTATGATAATGGAGAATCCACCAATATTTAACAAAAATAGTTAAAGCCATTTTTCTCTCTTCTTCATTTATATATTTTTTTTAATATGTGTTGTGTGAAATGAGTTAGTGACAGTAGTATTTAACTATTTTAATGTGTCAAAGAGAAAAAAATTAGAAACTATATAAATTAAAATAAATCGAAATAAATAATAAATTGGTCCATGATTATCTTGGATCAGAAAAAGTCCAAGCCCATTATCATAAACCAAATATTTCCTTTCTTCTTCAACTTTCTTCTTATTTCTCTACTCGTCTACAACAGTGTTTTAGGGTTTCTCTCCGTCAAATTTCCATCGCAACCATCCCGCAAACGTTACAGCTGCTACTGGATCATGGTAAATTTTAATCTCAACAATCAATCTTAAGCTCTAGATTATTCGCTGCCTTAAATTCAACGGATCTATTGTGTAATTATATTATTTTTTGATCTATTGCTTCATGCGTAATTGGATCATGTATAATCGATGAATATGTGATTTGTATGTCCAAAATATGATATAATTGAATGCAATTAGTTTTGTTTCCTTTGATCATAAGTTTACGCGCTACAAAGTTAAATAGTGAGGAGTAAAGTGGAACGATGGCATTCTGACTTTTACGTCGTCGCCGTGACCCTTAAATCTTCTTCAATTGTGTAGATTTACTTAAGAAAACTGTAATTTTTTACTTTTATTTTTGTTTTGAATTTTGGACCACATTCATCTGGGAGAATCATCATGCTGTCTTGATCTACAATGAATCAGTATTAGTGTAGTATTATTTCATTAATTAATGTTCTAAGGGATCTTTCTGAATCATTTTGATTCTAATGACCACTGTGTTTCCTTATTTTACTAGGTTCTGCTACAGTTAGATCCGTTTCTCAATGAACTCACCAGCATGTTCGAGCGTAGCACTGAGAAGGGCACTGTTTGGGTTACTCTCAAACGATGTATGTTTTAATGTTTTCATTTGGGGTTAAATATGTCTAGTCCATATAGATATTTATAGGATCAAAAACATATTTAACCATTCTATTTGCTAGATTGAGTGAAGGTTTTGGTTTTATATGTTCAGAAACTTATTTTTGTATGTTTGTTGCTGTTGCATTTTTTTCTTTCTTCCAGCATCCTTGAAATCTAAAGTTCAGAAGAATAAATTGGTCACTGCTGGTGAAGCAATTGAGTATAGATGCCTTATACGTGCCACTAATGGGAAAAAGACAATTTCTACTACGGTATGTATCTTTGAGTTTGTTGTTTTCACTATGTTTTTAATTAAATCTTTGTTGTTGTTTTTAATTAAAACTCTGTTGTTAGATGAACTCTTGCTATATTATACTAGGCTACTTAGTGAAATACAAACTTCTGGCTATATAGGTATTAAATTTTGGGTCTTGCTAACGAGTGCCCTTAGGGCATTGTTTAAGGATTCAATTGAAGGAAATTTTGTCTTGGAAATACAAGTTGTTACTTTAGGCAGTGCAATAATTACACACTCTTTTGATATAAATTTACCACATTTAGTACTTTAACCAATGCCCCAAGGGCACTCGTTAGCATTCTCAAATTTTTAGGCACATTTTGATTGGCTTCTAGCTTATAGGAGTTTCTTAATCAAGTCTTACGGGTAGACAATGACTAATGTGCCCATATGTCCGCTTTTTTATTGTGCGCATGTATATTTTAATGTGTTTAATCATCAAATAAAGTTCTTTCTAAATTAATTCACCTGTTGCATAATATATATTTTATGTTAATGTGGATTTATCTAAATTTCAGTTTTCATGTTGTATTTGTCTCATTCCAAAATGTAATTTTTGCTCTGCTGTTGGTGAAAAGCCCTTGATTAGAATAGACTGATTTTTCACCACAGATAAATAAATGAAAGATAAAGAAATAAAGACTTACTGCATGGGTGGTAGATGTCACCCCGTCGTATATAATAAATCTTTAGCGTGCTTTCTAAACTCCAAAAACAGGATAAGTAGGTCACTTGGAGGTGTTTTCATTATGGTTATTACTTTCTCACACTTGAAAAACCAGTTCTTATTGGAACATCATTTATCTTCTTCCTATATTTATACTAATTCTGAAGTTCAAAACAGATTCACAAAGATTTACTGAACATTTATACTAATTCTGAAGTTCAAAACAGATTCACAAAGATTTACTGAAAAATATTTGATATTGAACTAGTTCTAACTTCTATGGCATGTTTTATTACAAACAACGTGAATTCCCTAAAACAACTTTCATAGGGATTTACAAAACTGGTTATACAATAAATATTATAGTTTAAATATGCCAAACACCTCCTATCAATCTTTCCTGCATCAGTTCTTTTGGAGGATACCTGATCTTTGCTTTTATTTATTGGATTGGACAATTGAGTTGGAGATATAATTCCAGTAGAAATATTTCTCAACTTTGAAAATTGTTTTTTATATTATGGCATGCTTGTGTGGAATATTATTTCAAGTATATTATGGCATGCTTGTGTGGAATATTATTTCAAAACTAATTGTAGACCAAACCATGAAAATAAAGTGAAACTAAATAGACAATCTCTCGACTCTATTTCATATAGTGCTTGATAACACCTCAATAATCATTAATGGTGTTATATATGTATGTTGTTCACGGGTTACAATCAACCATGGCTATACTTTTGTTAGTGCAATTTGGGCTTAGGCAATTAGGCTTGAATCTTGATCAATTCATCAAAGATTGCTGTCTAGCTTGGTACCTTACTTGGTTTTGTGTTCCTAACTAACCATACTATTCAGGGTCAAGTTGGCTATTTTAAAAATTATGCAGAATTTTCTGAATAACTCTGCAAGTTCTTCCTTGCGACGTTATAAACTAGTTAAAAAATGAGCTTTGTTTTGAACAACATTATGAAACTGCTAATATCATATATATTATGGTTTAAATATTCCAAACACCTCCCATCAATCTTTCCTGCATCAGTTCTTTTGAAGATAACTATGATCTTTGCTTTTATTTATTGGAATGGACAATTGAGCTGGAGATGCGATTTCAGCGGAAAAGTTTCTTGAATTTGAAACATGTTTTATATATTATGGTACAGCCTGTTTTTGTGGAAAGCATTGCAGTTAGTTTATGTTGTGAAATGTGTTGTCCTAATATCTACCAAATTTTTTTTACCGGTAGATCTTTTGGTTTGTGCTAAATTCTGGTGATTACTTTTCACTTGAATAAATTCCCTGTCTCCCTAAGCTGATTTTCCACGATATTTAGGCCTAGAATAGCATGTAATTATTAAGAAGTTGCTTTTTAAAATATCAGTGACCGAGTATTATTTTTCATACACTATCAAGAATATTAGCACATAGTTTTAGATAAGGCATGAAAATGAAGTGCAACAGAAGGGATCGTCTCTTGACTCTGTTTCATTTTTCTGTTTGCTGTGGTAATGCCTTCTGACCAATGATCATAGGTGTTATCTTGGTTCTGCTTATGTTAATGCCATTTGGGTTTATGTAATTAGGCGTGATCAATTAATCAAAGTTTGTTATCTAGCTTGCCCCCTTACTTGGTTTTAGGCTCCTATTAACACTTTAGGGTCAAGTTAGTTTATCATTAAAATTTAGGCAGAATTTTCTGAATAATTCTGAAATTACTTCCTTACGACTTTACTAAATCCAGCATCACCTTAATTGCCTATTCCTTGAGTTGTTAATTTGTGCTTAATTATAAAGACTTATTCCTTATAGCTCCAATTAGGATCACCTTGTATGTTTTAGTCCATATAAACATGAGAGTTACAGCTGCAAAATACAGCAGAACAGAACTTATAAAAACAGGGTTGGACTTTGCTACGATCTGCTCTTAAGTCAATTAATTATTTATAACTTATATAAGCTACACTTTAACCTTGGTTAAATCTTTAAGATCCTTTATTTTCTTATCCTCAACATGTCAAATATCACTTCAATTATGGAGATACCATCACTCATTCAAAAAAGAATTGAAGTTAGGTGTAAGTGAACATCACACATTCTTGCGAAATATTCAATTTCGGTACGACTGTTCAAATTAGCAAATCTTTTTGGATTCCTTCCACACTTGAACCATGTACATAAATGTACATCTAAAGTTTGTTTTCATAAAAGCTATAAGCTGTTTTTGTAAGGAATCCTTGAGAGTTTATGGAAATAAGTTGAAAAAAGCTTGTCACTGGACTGGATAAGTTCTAATAAATGAATGCAAACGTGCCCTAAGTGAAGAATTCTTGTTAGTTGCCTACTTTATGTAGATTTTGTTTTTGAATTGGATGAAACATCACGCGCAAGTCCCCCCCCAGATCTTTTTGGCTATTTCTGCTTTCTCTCCATGCTTTTCATGTTTATGTAAGTTTCTTTTTCCACTTCGATTATTTAATTTTACTGGATTGTCATTTGAAAGGTTGGCCCAAAGGATCATCAACGCTTTCAAGCTTCTTATGCAACTATATTAAAGGCCCACATGACTGCTTTGAAGAAGAGAGAAAGGAAGGATAAGAAGAAGTCTGCAGAGATCGACAAAAGAGAAGGAAGTTCAAAAAGGCCGAAGAAGACTTGAGCTTTTTCTGTTTGGTATTCTGCATAAACTTAGTTTCCTGCTTCCTTTATTTTCATCTAAAGGATGCTCGGCCACATACTTTTTGGAGTTGCAGAGTGAGGAGTAATCAAAATGGGTGGGGGTGGGGGTGGGGGGAAGATAACTAAGATAGTTAGATAACTGTTCATTGAATTGGGAATTTGTGAAAATTTTCCTTCAGTTCCTTCGGAGTTTATAAATTGAAATTTCTTCGGGATATATTTCTTTTCCCCTATTGATGTTCATTTTGAGGTAATTAATCTTTTGGTCCCAAATATCTCATTGAACCATGATTCCGTTTATGATGTTGCACCACAGGTGTGCAGATATTGATAGCTTTTTTCACCAAATAAATTACCAGTCACAGATTGGTTCTTACTTCTTTAAAGAAGTGTGTTATTTTAACAACCAATTTGGTGACAACCATAATTTACAAAGAAAAAGTAGTATTGACACGGAGACTATAGCAATAGAGAGATAAAGTAAAAAATAATATGAGTATGAGAGAGAAAGTTGTCACTAAATGGATGTTCAAATATCATTTCTCTTTTTTAAAACTGTTGTTTACCATCCAACAAAATATCAACATTAACACAGGCAGTAGATTTTAGGGTTCTATGGAAGAACAGTAGAAGAAAGGTAGTTTATTCGGGCCGATACTTTTATGATTGAGAAGATAAAAGATATAGGAGATAATGATCTCCTCCACCGGAAAAATTCCAATTAAAACTATAAAATGCAAAAGATCCATCCTGTAGGAAAATAATCTTCTAAACAACCATTGCTAAAGGGGTCAACAACCCTAACTAACAAACAACCAAAACAAGCCAACTTAAATACAAAGAGGACTTTCTTATTCCTTCGGTGAAATTGGTATCAGAATGGATATGGCCAACTATACAAAACAACCAACAAGCCAACTCATAATAGATATGGCTTTTCTGTTAATAAAGGACGTCATCGTGTGTTTAGCTCAATTGGTAAGGACGATGCATGATATATATGCAAGGTCTCCAGTTCTGTTTTTTTTGACAGGATATAAACATATGAAGTTGACTTTTGACTATTAAGCAAATTTGTTAACCATCTTAGTACTTACAAGCAAATATTTCTTCTTTTAAGCTATTTGAATAATTAATGCATCTGATTTATAATACATTATATTATATGTACATCTATTATTTGATAAAACTAAAAAAAGAATAAACTTATGATAGTGTAGTTAGTTACTTGGTTTTTTAGTTATGGTTTTGTAAAAATAAGTCATCCCTTTACTTTTTTCAATCTTGAATATAAGGAAAAAAAAAACCTTTTTCAATCTTGAATATAAGAAAAAAAAATACTTATATTTAGAATTATTAAATATAAATAATTTACTGGTTATAAAAAGGTAAAAAAAAAATTTAAAATATAATTTTTTTCAGTGTATTTAACAATATAATTACATTGCAAAATATATATTTCATTAGCAATATATACTTTTTACGTAAAAAAGTGATGCAACTACAATACCCTTAAAACACTTTTTTAAAGGAACTAGACCATTGACCCATGCGATGCACGGGTCATACCGACCAAACAAACACGAATTGTAGTGTAATAAGTCATATGATAAAAATGTTTTATATTAGTCATATCATAGTGACATCAATAAAGTTCGAAAACCGTACATTTTACATTAATTATCATACATTACAAAATACTACTTTTCTTTTTTGACGGAAAAATACTACTTTTCTATAAACGACATTTGAAGTCACATCAGTATCATACCATCTTCATCATTATTTTCAACTCATCTAGACTTTTGACCCGTGCCGTTAAAAACACATAAAAGAACTTAAAAGCGTCTTTGTATACATTTGAGTGGCATTTAAAAACTATATTTTAATATGCTTAATATTTCTAAATAAATTTTATAAATTTTTTTAAAAACTTGGTATCTGGTTCATGAGTCGACTAATCTAAGAGGTCGAGTTCCATGTTCCACTTGATTTTTTTTTGAAGTTCATAAGTTATGTAGAGGACTTATATCTGCTTTGAAGTTCATAAGTTATGTAGAGGACTTATATCTGCATACCTTCAATTTTAATACACTTATATGTAGTATTGTTTCATTGTAGATATAAACTGGCAGCAAAATACAACAATGTGATGAAATAGGCGATATGATCATCGACTTATATAGAAACATAGAATAGTTTTATAAGAAAAAATTAAAGTCATGTTACCGTCAATAATAAATCACTTCTTTGACCTAAAGTTGTTAGCCTTTTTTTTTATACAAACATATAATTGTATGATATTTTAAAGACTATATCATTACGTTTAAAATAAAAAAAGACTAAAATTTAATGGCTTAAGTATGATTTTTTTTTTTGCTGAGAGAAAATATGGTAAGAAATTGGATTATGTATGTTTAAATTTAATATTAACTCCAACAATTTAAGGCTGCATACAGTTGAAAAATATAAAAAATATTCATTTATGTTTTCATTTTTGACAAGATCTTCATCTCTCTATCCTAATTTAGTAGTATTTGTAACCCATTCATGGAAAACTCAACCTGAAGACAATTTTAACGGCTACAGTTATGCATGCAAGGCAAGAGGGTTTTAAGTTACACTAATTATTTACAATAATAGATATTAAGTGATTCAACTATAAAATAAATGTGGACCTCTAGCTTAAAACAGACCAAATGCTTACATTTTTTTTTAGAGACCAAATGCTTACATGTTTTTGGTCTATTTCTTTCCTGTTAAAAATTTCAAATTACTAACCTAACCTAATATTTACATGTCAACTACTTTTATAAGAAAAGTTACATGTCAACTAATGTATCAAAAGTAAATCTGAAAAGGTAACAAAAATCAATAAAGCAATAACATGGATGCACATGCCTAAAGAATATTAGGAGAATTTTGGTCAAAAGAATGTCATCAGAGGTCTTAAACATGAAAGAGTAGTTTCATTCGCATTAAGCTCTAACAAACTGCAGAGAACTTGTTTGTCTTCACAAATTTCTTCATTTATTTTGCTTTCCTTCCATCATTCGTAAATTTTATTTTAGTAAAACACACTTCCTTGCTATTCATTCTTATAGAAGCATTCCAAAGGCGGTTACATATCAGCCACCAAAACAAATACGAAACTGAAAGTAAAAATCATCAACATAAAAAGGAATAGATTGATCGCCATTGATGCCTTTCCTATTGTTGAATAATTGTGGTGAATATAATGAAAATGAAATTGAGGAGAGGGAGGTCAAGATGTAACCTGAAGCGCAACCTTGGTTAGTGCGTCAATAGGTAGAGTTTGGCAAAAGTGTCGACAGGTAAAAATTGGCAAAATCGTCATGGAAAAGCTCATTTTACTTGACGACATCGCATATGTTGTACTTCTTAAAAATTGAACCAACTCACATCTAACTCAAACAATCATCGCAAAGTGAAGGAAATCAAACATCGCCGATCTAAATGAAAAATAAAACAAAATATAGAAATCACATAGTGCATATTTCTAAGCTTGAAAAAGAAGTAATGAAAACCTACATTACCTCGTGGTCATCAAAGTGAAGGATTTCTTCGAGTCATACTCATACATACACCCACGTTTTTTTATGAATGAGTCGAACTTTTGTGGTTCTGAATGGTTTGAAAAAAGAAAAATGACATGTTATATCCAAAAATAAACATATATAGTAGCACGGATTAATACGAAGAACCTTTTTAGAAAATGAAGAAATCAATAAGTATACATACTATCTTATGCTTATAAAAAAAGTACTTATCATCCTCCTAAAATGATTTTTAGGGCAATTGATTTTGTCGTACATTGTCCAACAATACGACAACATTTGCATAAGTCTGACATGAAAGAAAAAATTCAATATCAGTAGCAAAAAAAAAAAAAATCAATTTCATAATTAAAAGAAGTGTGACAATAAAAGGATACAATTAGAAAGTGTAAATAATTAAATACAGAAGAAGATGAAAATGAAGAAGGGAAAAAAAGACAAAGAAAAAGAGTGTTACGACATCGTTATGTTACCTTGTATCTCTATGCGGTGGTGGTTTTAATCGACGATCCCAAACTAAAAGTCTAAAACTAACAATTACTTTCATATAATGTAATTTAACAATGAAGCGAGGGTGAAAAAAAAAAGACAAAACCAAAATAAGCATATAGATAAATAATAACCATCAGACTCACATATTTTGCAAAAGACAATATAGGATATGTGTGAATTGTGATGTAATCTGAACTTGTACCTCTTCATAATCACACAATGAAACATCTCCAAGTAAGAGAATCAGAGAATAAGGGAGCGTAGTTGAAATAAAAGAGTTCTAATGGTTTACAAAATAACTGTATTTAAATGCATCATAAGGAAAGACATCATAAAAATAGGAAATTACTGTTTTGATAAGCATGAGTGATTACGTTTAAGAGTAAGAGAAAAGAAATGATGGAAACAATTTTGTGTTGTTTTCAATAAAAATAGGATAATTAGTTTGAAAACGATTTTATTTTGTTTTTCATAAAAATAGGATAATTAGTTTAGGTAGGAAAATAGGATAATTCGTTAAGCAACGATTGGATTAATATGAGCGATCTGTTTTTTCAAAAAAAAAGAAGGAGCGATCTGTTAACAAAATAGGAGCGATCTGTTTTTTCAAAAAAATAAGAGGGATTCTTGATATTTAGTTTGGAAATGATTTGTTTTGTTTTTTAATAAAAGGAAATAATAGGAGTGATCTGCTGTTTTTTTGTTATGGATAAGAATAGGAGAATTTGTTTATTTGTTTAGCAAAATTAAGGAGAAAAATTAGGAGCGATTTGTTTATTTTGATTTCCATAACAATTAGCATTTTGATTAAATTAAACAGGGTTAATTAAATAGGGTTAATATAGTAAAATTAAGCAAAGAAGTTAGGTTAAATCTAGGGCAAAATTTTGCGTTCGGGTTAACTTTAAGAAATAAAGATACCAAATATCATGAAAATCCTAAGGCTTAATTGCACTTTTCCCCTATCTTTTGCCGCGATTTTACACCTCATGTTTTTAAACGAGCGATTTTGCATCCATCTTTTTCTCCCTTTCTGATTTGAAGCCCCCCACGTGTGATTTTGATGATGTGTCTTCATAAAAAATTTGCCATGTGTGTAAATGTTTTTTTTAAAAAACAAAAAATGGATTTTTTGGAAAGAGAATCACGTGAGGGCTAACAACAACAGTGGTTCATAAAGGTTTTAGCTTTTGAAGTGCAGGAATTAGGAATTATTTCTTCATCTTGTTCAAGTTTGTCAAGCAAGAGTTCATCTTCAAGTTTCCATTTCTTCTTTGAGGCAGCAAGCTTCTTTGGTCCATCTCTCTTCTTAGATGCTAGATTGGGTGTCTCTTTTAAACATTCCAGAACATCTTTCTGCCCTTTTGAATTTTATCAGTATGATGTGTATGATATTCTTGAAATCTTCTCTTATATGACATTCCAAAATTTTCTTGTGAAACTTTATCATCCTTCAAACATCCCATCCCATAGTATTTCCTTTTCCTTCTGGTTCCGGTTTATCATTACCACCACACTCATGAAATTCTTCAGCCTTTCTCTTTGATTTCCAAAAGCTTTTGCTCATCCAGAGAATCAGTGGGAAGAGAAAGACGAGTGAGTCATCATCAAAAAATGAATTTCTTCTTTCCAACAAATTCAATCCCCAATTTCATCTCTATCCTCTTCGTCGCTGATGGATTTCATATTGCAATTTTCGGTTTTCGAACTGCACTTGGACGATCTCGTTTCAAGTGATTATGGGTCGATTTGGATTCAGGGGGCGAATTTTATTTTCAATTCAGGCTCATTTTTTTTCAAATCAAGTTGAATTTGGGTTCTGGGTTTATTTGGACGGTTCCTTGTTCTTCTATTGTTACGAGAAAGAATCCCAAATCTGGGTTCCATTTTTTTTATTTTTATAATTTAACCACTTTTTAATAATTTTAATTGTTATGATTTATTTTGTTTTTAAAAAATATCATTTACACGTTTGGCAAAAATTAAATGAAGACCAGACATCAAAATCAGACACATCATTACTAAAACATACGAAAATCAGAAAGGGTGAAAAAGATGAGGTGCAAAATCACTGGTTTAAAAATATAGGGTGCAAAATCGCACAATTGGCAAAAGCTAGGTAGAAAAAGTGCAATTAAGCCAAATCCTAAATCAGAAAAGTAGTATTTGTGTTAAAAATAGGCCAAATACCTCCCTGAGTCCTTTAGGGTCCGTTTGATTCGAGAATTAGGAGGAGAGGAGAGGGGAAATGAGGGATTTTAACGGAGGGGAGAGGAGGAGAGATATTTTAATTAAAAATGTATTTGGTTTGCATGAGGAGGGGAGAGATTTTAAAATTATTTTACTGTTTTACCTTTAAATTTAATTAAATAAAGACAATAAAATAACGAAACAATAACGATGTAGACGATGAAATAATGGATTAATGATATGGTTGTTACAAGTTATTCAAAAACAAAAATAGGGTTGTTACAAGTAGTAATAAATATTGTTACAAGAAAAAGTTGTTAATAATATGAGATAAAAGTTGTTACAAGAAAAATATAACCTAATAATAATAAATGTTGTTACAAGATAATATTGAGATTTTAAATTAAACTAAGGATACTTTTGGCAATGCAATAAAATTTGCTCCCCTCCCCTTCTCAAAAATTGAACCAAACACTTCAAATCTCACTTCCCCTCCCCTCCCCTCCAAAACTCTCGAATCAACCAGACCCTTAAGTTTTATGTTTGTTTCAGATAGGTCTTTACGTTTCTAAGGTTTCGGATAAGTCCTTTAAATTTTAATCTGAAACAAACTTGAAGCTTAATGACCTATCTTAAACAAACGCAAAACTTAAAGGACGTAGGAGAGGTATTTGATCTTAAAAATATATTGAAACCTAAATAAATATTTTGGCCGAATAGAAATAGAAGATTCGAAAGAAGAAGAAGATCCCAAAATGTTTCTTGTTTTTAAGTCAGGTGTGGTGGAACTGAACATTCGAAGCTGCATGCCATTATTTGCTTATTAAATAAACTTGGTCGGCATAGCTGGACAAACACGTGGAGTGTTATTATTGGTTAATAAGTAGCATTATTCTTCTACCCTTGCAAATTTTCCTCAACGGAATTCAGTTGAGTTCACCATCTTCTTTGTGTGTGTTGTGATTGTGAGAGATAGATAGAAAGAGAGGAACCGTTACGTTTTTATCTCTGCTGCATCACTCTTTCTTTCTTTGATCGTTGCAACGTGGTGAAGTGTTTGATCGATTCTCTTCGTGAAACTGCGATGGTGAATCCTTTGGTTGAACGTGCCACCAGCGACTTCCTCATTGGTCCTGATTGGGCTTTGAATCTCGAGATCTGTGATGTACTCAATCGTGATCCTGGGTACGAATTGCGTTCGGATTTCCATTTCAAATCTTGTTCTTCTTTCTTGCGTATTTTCATCCAATACTTGTTTTTCTTGCAGAATTAACACACAAAATAAAATAAAATTAAAGACTGAATTCCTTTAATTTTCTTGTATGCATGACTCATGACAGTTAAGTTATTGAGTGGAGTTTGTGTCCATTGCTGTGATAAACATTGCAATGGAACAGAGAAAATTAGAAATAGCAAATTTTGTTTGATCAATCAGGGATGGACACATAGCTGTGATAAACATTGCAATGGAACAGTTAATTGGATTCTGCAAATTTGCGCGTGATCCAATTGTGTACTATCTGAAAAGTGGGGAGTGGGGAATTGCAGGTTCGAACCTACGCCACATCATATCAAATGTCATACATGCGTTTACCATCTGAGCTGTAATTACCAGACACCATGTTTTTTGTTTTTGGTCGCTGTAAGCTATGAGTGACTCTCTTCTCATGATAGGCTATTATGAATTTTTTTTTGTGAAATTTTCACTTTGTCTTCGTTAAACATTCATAACTGGTGGCTATTTATCATCGAGGAAGAAATATTTGCACTTGAACATTACATTTTTATGTTGAAAACATAGTTAATTGCACGTGCGTTCACTACTACATTTTCTAGCTTCAATATAGTACCATTATTAGAGTTGCTTTGAGGCACGATAAATGTGAGGCAGAAACCGTTCCAAAAGGACCGTTAGAGGATTCGTTCATATCGTGGGTTTACTTTTGTAAGACGTAAGCTTTCAGGAACCAATAGTTTTGGATTTGTGTCTATCAAGTTATGCATCAAAGTTTGGGAATCCCATGTATGAATGTAGTATTTCTTTTGTTTTATGTCTTCTACTATTGGGAGAAACGGGTGGTATGTCCCAATTTTTACATGTTCACGTTTCTCTACTCTTCTGTATATATAGTTTGGAGCTGAATGTTTATTTTCTTTTTGTTTTTTTAATTAGCAAGAGCGTTTAAGTGGAAATCTTATATATAATTTTTTAGTTTTGCTTCTTCATAGTTTGAGAACTCATTGTGGTTATGATTTTTCAGGCAAGCAAAGCATATTGTTAAAGGTTTAAAGAAGCGGATTGGACACAGAAATTCTAAAATTCAAATTCTTGCGCTAACTGTGAGCTCATATACTTTACTATAAGTATTTTCAGCCCAGATCTTAACATTGTTCAATCAGCTTTTGTATATATGTATTTTTTGACCTTCTTTTCACACTGCGGTTGTTTGATTTAATGTTTCCTGTTACTTTCTGAAATAAGCATTCCACTTTAAACAACCCCAAGCATATAGAGAGAGCTGACAATATATATATATTATTTTTTATTTGTGATTGACATTCTGTTAGGAGAGAAAAGGCCTCTCAAATGCGTTAGTGAGATTGTATTCATCTTGTATTCTTTGTGAATGGGTAATACACATCATTTCTTTTGAATCACCGGTCTAATAGCCTCTATCATCTTTAACAATTAGAATACTTTTTTTATTGGTCTGTTTTTGTTATATTCTAGCTGCTGGAGACAATCATAAAGAATTGCGGGGACATTGTCCACATGCATGTTGCCGAGAGAGAGGTTCTTCATGAGATGGTGAAAATAGTAAAGAAGAAGGTATTCATATTTCTTTAATGTTTCTGCAGCCTTCCTATTTCGTTACCCGCTTTCATCATGCAAAATATATTTATAATATTTGTCACGCCAATTGTAGCCTGATTATCATGTCCGAGAGAAGATACTGGCTCTTATTGATACTTGGCAAGAAGCTTTTGGAGGTCCAAGGGCAAAATATCCACAGTATTATGCTGCCTACCAGGAACTGCTGGTACGTTATCCTTGCTCTCTACCTGCCATTATGAGTAGTAGGAAGGGAACTGTTAGCTGATGTTGAAGCTGCAGGGTTTTAGGTAAAGAGGAAAGATAAAGAATGAAGACTTAAACTCTTGAATATGGTTTAGGATTCATGATATGATGTGATACAAAAAGGCGTGGAAATTAATTTTAAGAGATAATCTAGGATACCCCAAGATAGAAATTAATCTTATGAAATGACCGAAGACATTCTAAAAAATATCAAGATATTATAACATATTTTTGTTGCTTCTAACGATCTCCCTCAAGTTAAAGGTTATTACAATTTAGTTATTATAGTTGCATCTTTTAAAAGACAAAAATGGCCAAATATAGCTGTCGGGGAGACCAAATTTGGGATAAAATCGTACCAAAGTGCAGTTAAAGACAAAAACCAACACCAAATTGTGACTTGGACAAGATCAATACCAAAGACCGAGTGTCTTTAAAGAAACACGTCTTCTTTTAGGATGGATTGAAGGAATAGGAGTATATCTTGGAAGATCATGTTGAGGGGCCACAACAGCTCAATGCAAACGGTGGCAAAATCAATTTGAATGTGAGACCCACAAGCTAAAAGTGGTCTTACTCTCAACATAACCAGGAAGCACTTTGGACCAAAGGTAACCAGCGATACAATGAGTAGACCACATAAAGGTACTCTGGACCTCACATGCCGACAAGAAAAGCTTTGGAGTCTGGAGACATATGTGTGTGACTATCCGTGAGACTCCTCCGGTGACCGTGTTTGTGGGAACACCCAATTGGCAGGCTCTGTACCAAACAATGGCATTTCCTTGGACATATGACAACCAAATTAGAAAGATCAGCTTCCTTGATGGAAGACAGTGATGTCCAAGAAAGGTTTTTGAATACAATTATTATTATAGTAGAGTCCCCCTAGCAATAGGGAGGATTACTCTGAATCTATGTGAAGTTGTAAGATTTTAGATTAACAGGGAAAAGAAAGAATTAAGAGTTTCAATGATAAATATGTTTTTATATGATTGACACATTAAGATTAAACACCGACCTTTATTTATTCAGATACAAGACTCCAAATCCTAATTTAAGAGAGGGAAACAAATCACAATAATATACTAAATAAATATGGAATCTAATTTAAGCAACAATCTAATCTTGCAAGAGCCTCTCAGATGAAATGAAATAACTTGCCCTATGAGATTAGATAATCTAAGATACTTCAAGACAATACCAAGGTACTAAAAGATATTTTCATATCGTATTACAGTTGAGATGCATTTGGCACTTTTTTTGAGGATATAATGCTCTCTAATCTCATCTGCTTGCTTATATAGGTTTTGGGAATGAATGGTTGCACCCAGAATATTTGCGTAAAACTTTTTTAAATTAATATCTTTGTACATCTCTTTAATTCTATAAATGGATTTTTTTGTTAGCATGCGGGGGCTCCGTTCCCTTCAAGATCTGAGCAATCTGCACCCGTATTCACACCAGTACAAACACAACCATTGAGACCATACCCTCAAAATATACGTGATTCTGATTCTCGGCAACCGGAAGCTGAGTCCTCAGTGGAGGCTGAGTTTCCAACCCTTAGGTACATCTCTCTCCGTGGTATCATATAAAAGGATGCTAACATAATTGTTTTCATTTCCTATTTTCTAACCCTCAAGCTATCTTCATATTTCCTATCTTCTAACCCTCAAGCTATCTTCATATCTTTATTATATGGAATTTGTTAATTATACTTAATTTTAGTGTAGTACATTATCATAACCATATTCATTATCTGTGTAGATTTTCTTTTAAGCTAAAATGCCACCTTTTAAGACATGTTCTGTTTCATTTTGTATTTGGCATAGCCTTGCATATTATTTTTTCAGTTAAGATGTTTGTTACATCATAGTTTTTCTATACATTTATCATATGTTCCTCCCCTTAAATCACTTTGTCACTCCATTTTCATATTTATTGTTTGTTTGTTTGTTTGTTCATTTCTTGATCTATGTAAAATAGCTTAGAAGATCAATATGTAATTGGACTTTAAAGATTTCTCTTGTTTCTCGATTTATATGATCGCTTAAGAAATGCTTGTATATGGGTACATTCAACAGTATCTCGAAATTCGTAAGGCCAACCCCTTCCCCCGCCCTAAATCTTTTTTTGAACAAGCCCCCCCGCCCAAAATCTAATAACTTGACCTTTGGGAATTTAAATGGATTGACATTGTGAACTACGATGAGGCTGTTCAAGAGTAGGTTATCAGTAATAAGTATTAGAGGAACATCTGACAATTTTTACAACACACTATTATTGGTCAATTTCATGTTGGTCCCACTACATAGAGAGGACCTAAGTTTTTAAGAGGGAAAACTTACCGAATAATATTGAATGTTTTGAGAAAAGTGTGTTGTTGGTTTTCTTAACTATTCTTAGACGATGATAAACATTATTCTTTGTGGTACAAATTACCATATCTGACTGTGCATTGATTTGTTCTAATTGAGCTTTTTGTTGTCAGTTTGACCGAAATTCAGAATGCACGTGGTATTATGGACGTTCTTGCAGAAATGCTCACTGCTTTAGAGCCTGGTAACAAAGAAGTAAGATGTTCAATTTCAGCTTTCAAATTGTGATGTATCTAGATAGAAAAATATCATGTGAAACTTGAGGGTTTTATCAATGGGGGAAGCACCGTTTTTTTTGAATATGTAGCATTAGTGCATTACATGTATGACCATTACTTCTATGTTTAGGGGCTCCGGCAGGAAGTTATTGTTGATTTGGTGGAGCAATGTCGCACATACAAGCAAAGAGTGGTACACCTAGTTAATTCAACTTCGTAAGGCCTGCTGTTCTTTTTCATGATGACCACGTCATCATATTCTTTACATGTTAAATTCATTTTATTGTATTCTTGACGAAATTTCTTATTTAAATCCAAAGAAAAAACTAGTTATTATTTATGGTTTAATTTTCTCCAGGGATGAGTCACTTCTATGCCAAGGACTAGCTCTTAATGATGATCTGCAGCGTGTACTTTCCAAGCATGAATCCATTTCTTCGGGAGCTGCTGTTCAAAATCACAAGCTTGAATCCATTTCTTCGGGAGCTGCTGTTCAAAATCACACTGAGAAACCAAATCCTGAACCTAGTGGAGCACTTATAGATGTTGATGGTCCTTTGATTGATACTGGAGATACTAGTAAACAAACTGATGCGAGGTAGTCCAATGTCTATTGCCGCTCTCCATTTCTACTCTCTGCATTCATTAACATAGGATACTATTGTTCTTAACTCTTACCCAATTATAATTCAAGTAATTCATTTTTCACCCTGTTATAATACACGGGATTCTTTTCTGTTTGCTATTTTCTTCTTGACACAGTGATTTTTCTAATTCAAAATAAATTAAAAGTTATATTTGCCAATGATACTAGGAAACTTTTTTATATTGTTTCTAGTGGTCTGATCTCTTTGCTTTATGGGGAATTGAAGATGAGTTTTGGCTTTAAAGCTAGGGCTGTGTGAAGTTCTGTGCTAATTTATTTTGGAATGTTAAGGCTTGTTTGATTGTATCTTGGTTTTTAGTTTTTAAAACCAGTATTACCTGTTTTGATTTTCAAGTTTTAAAAACAAGAAAACAAGAATCATTTTTGTAAAACAATTTCACTAAAAAGTTAATTAGACAAGTTTTTCAGTTTTTATTTAAAAACTGAAAAATGGATTTTATTAAGGGAATCAAACAGACACTTAGTTTTTTTCATTCTTCTTATTTGACCTGGGAGCATTATGTGTCACAGGAAGTCTCCATTTATGTGTTTTACTCTATGTCGGAGCAATGGATCATAGGCTTAGTTTTGGCTGCAGATTTGTGTATATTAAGTATAAGCATGCAGAAATAGATTGGTGTCGAAAAGCATTTCAAGTTGACTAAACCTGTCTTGGTGCCTTTTGGTTATATTATATGGCTCTCAAGTTAATATGTTTTTTTGCAGATCATCTTCTAGTGCTGAAGCAGGGTCTCAAACATTTAATCAATTGTTGCTTCCTGCACCCTCTACATCAAATGGTTCAGCTCCTCCAGTGAAGGTTGATCCCAAATGGGATCTGCTCAGTGGTGAAGAGTATAACTCACCAAAAGCAGATAATTCACTTGCTCTTGTTCCTGTAGAACAACAGCCTGCCAGTCCTGTGTCTCAGCAGAATGCCCTTGTTCCTTTTGATTTGTTTTCTAATGGAAACATTGTGCCAACTCCTGTTAATACCCAGCCAATAGCCCCCCAATTTCAACAACAAACTATCATATCTCAAGGTGTATTTTTCCCGAATGGAAGTATGCCTAATGTGGGGTCACCTCGGTACGAGCAATCACTATATACTCAAAACACAGGTCCTGCCTGGAATGGTCAGGTTGTGCAGCAGCAACAGCAACAGCCACCTTCACCCGTTTATGGTGCACTTAATGCTTCTTTTTAGATTTAATTCCTGTCTAGCTCAAATCCTTTCACAATTATGTTCTATTCTTTTTAGTAGTTTCTATGATTTCTGATCTCTGCTTTTAAGTTGGTTCATGAAAAATTTGCAAATCTTTGGCGTTTTATTTTCCAACTCAGTAGCAGTAAACCTGTTGGATCGATGAGAATGTCACTATTTAGGATTTCTGCTCTCATTTATGTTGGACTTTTTTTTTATTCACCTTTTTTTTTGTATACAGGTACACAAAGTGGTGGATCATTTCCCCCTCCTCCTTGGGAAATTCAACCTGCAGACAATGGTAGTCCAGTAGCAGGCAGTCAATACCCACAGCCACTGCAAGTCACAGTACATGTACAAACTGCTGCACTTCCTCAGGGGCCTCAAGCAACCGGGTATGACCAGACTGCTGGAATGTATATGCAGCCAAATGCTAGCCATTTCTCTTCAATCAATAACCAGGTTCAAAGTAACCAATTGGGTTTGCAGCCTCCGTATATTCAGGGTGTAGGTCCTTATATGGGCATGGTTCCGCATCAAATGCAAAATGGTCCTGTGGCTTCCATGTATCCTCAACAGATGTATGGTAACCAATTTATGGGATATGGCTATGGTCAGCAACAACAACAGCAGCAGCAAGGGCCTCAATATATTGAGCAGCAAATGTATGGTTTATCTGTGAGAGATGATAATGCTTCAAGAAATCCTTACCAGGTTTCTACTGCATCTTATGCGCCATCCGGAAAGCCTTCCAAGCCAGAGGATAAGTTATTTGGGGACCTTATTGACTTTTCAAAAGTGAAACCAAAATCCACTCCAGGCCCGAGCTGATAGCCCTTAAAAAACTATGATTTCTTTTTTGCCTTTTTCACTTGTTTGCCCACTCTTGCCATTTTTTTTTCTTCATTATTCTTTACATTTTACTTTCTTATATAGTAATATATATGTATATTTTTTTTTGTTACTGTTCCATATTGTTTTGCTTCTCTGCCAACCTGCGATAGATTTAAGAGGGTGTATTGAATTGTGATTTCGAAAGATTTTAAAAGACTTTTTGGTTATAGAAAAATCTTGAGGTATTCAATCAAGATATTAAAATATTAGAAATAATTCTGGTGGTATTCAATTAAGATTTTCATGATTTTTTTAAAAGTCCAACAAAATTCGGTGGTATTCAATCAAGATTTTTCACAACTTAAAAATAGTCTCTTGGTATTCAAAAATGTATAGATTTCAATGGACTTCTTGGTATAATGGATTTTGTGAGACTTTTTAGTTAAAATTTTTAAAACTAACAATCTCAAAGACCTGAGATTTCTTGAGACTCTTTTTTGAGGGAATTTCTTGAGACTCTTTTTACTCTCATTATATGTTGTTTCCTAGTTTCTCTCACTCCACTCATCAACATGGGTTATTGTTGATATCCTCCTTTCATTTATTTTTCTTTAAAGTAATTATGTCATGTCTGGTTTTTTTTTTCTTTTCTTTTTTCCAGATTTTATTAATTTTGTGGTTCTCATCGTTTTTATGTTCTTAATTAACGATGTGGTTGTCACATCATATAATTTTATTTTTTTACTCAAGATCACGTTACCAAATGTTTATTGTTTTTTTTTGTCATGTTCTTAAATGTTTAAGGAATGAGTTTTGATTTTATTAAGTAATTATTATTATCATATTAGTAGTCAATCTCATAATAGTAAAAAAAAATATATTTATCTTGTTAATTGTTAATAAAAAGTTATTTTAGATTTTAAGTTTTCATTGTCTTAAAAATATTATCAATTTATGTTCAAACAGAACAACCTGTATAAGACGATGATAGTTTACCGTAGAATAGTTTAGCTTCAAGTATGTGAAAAAATATTACTTAGGAAGACATGAAACTAGAACCACTTTTTTATTGAAAAAAATTAAAAATTGTATATATTTTATTTTTTATCATGCAAACCTTTGATTTTTTATTATCTTTAGTCCTCCACTCTTATAATTTTGTATTTTTCCTAAAAAAATTAATACTCTTTTAAAATCTTATGAATTCTCATAAAGTACTTTCAAATCTTAAAAAGTCTGAGTTAAAATCCTTTGAAATCTTGAAAGTTAATACATTCCTTCACAATCTTTTAAAATCTTCAAGATTTTTTTTACCAAAATAGTCTTTTAAAATCTCAATCCAATACATATTTCTTTTTTTATCCCTGTAATATATACCTGCATTTTCACTTTGGTCCCTGATTTTTTTATTATTTTGGAGTGATCTCCATTAAATGTATTCGTTTCACTACGGTCCTTGTTATACTCTGGGTTCCTTTTAGTTTTGTTCCCCATCATTTTTGTCACTGTTTTTGAGACATGGACCTTTCATTTTTACCTATCATAGCTGGTTAATCATTGTTTATTTATTCATTTATTTTCCAGTCCGCACTCCTTGTTTTCTCTCTCTATGAACAACAATGTTGTCTCCATTTTTTTTTTGACTGATCTCAAAAACGGGAAAACGGATCACCACTTGCTGTTTTGGTACTGCCATCTCTCATGTGCACTTTTCAAGTGTTGGTTTTAATCCAACAGTGTTGACAAAAGAGGGAAAAGAGTGGTAAAGACAGAATCAAATGATGGGATTAGTGTAGAATTTAAAGCTGGGGAGAACTAGCAGGAGATGATCCAAATTCCAAAAATGGAGTTTTTCAGGATGTTTTTCTCAAACACGGTAACCGGTTGGTGACCGACCACATCAAGTGATTTGTTGAGGTTCGCTAATGGTTCTTCTAATTCAGGGTCATACTAGGGTCACCCTTGGTTATGCTTAATTAGTTCCATATATGATAGGGTCTCGACCTGAAATATGGGTTTGAAATGGGAAAATGTATATTACAGAGACTTAAATGAAAGATAATATTATATGGATTAAAGAAATAACGAGGACCAAAATGATAATATAAGATTGAATTCAATAAAAAAATTAACATTGAAAATTGATACTAATTATACTTGATTTGTGTGCCCTAATTATCTGCGAGAAAATGGGATATGTAATATAATCACAAGGTTATGCTAACAAATGCCTTGACATTCGTTAAAGATTCAAAAAAGGAAATAATTATTTTTTTTAAGGAAAAAAGGAAATAATTGTTAAAATTTTATGTAGAAAAAATTATTTTATAATCTTTCAATAAGTTGAATGCACAATTTTCAAGATAAAATTGTTACTTTAAACTTCTTATCTAATGTTCTTGGACATTTGTTAGCATTTCTCTAATTATAAAGTAACCTTGACAATATAAATAGTTCTTATCAAACTACGATGTAAAACTAATTCACACTATTAGTGCATATTCACTAAACTATTATTATCTATCAAATTAGATTAAAGAAAGATAACATGTACCATTAGAGTAAACAAGTTTTATATTTATTTTTGAATGAGAAATTATAGTTGTTATGTTCGTAATATTTCCTTACTTAGACTTAAACTAAAAGAATAAAAAAAATGCAATTGTTAGTTTTAAAAGATGGTTACAAGTAGGGATGGTTGCAATTGTTCGTAATATCACACTTTTAAAAGTTAAAATATTATACGTCATTATCTTCACCTTCTCTTTTATGTGAGCCGTCACCAAAACTCTAGTTTCTTTCCCTTCATTCATTAAAGAGGCGTGATTTAGAGTTTTTGATCCAAAATCACTCATCTAACTCATTTTTTCCTTTCCCTTTTACTGAAATAAGTGATTTTCACATCTATTTTGTTTTTTCTTTCGTGATTTCGTCGTCTTAGTGCGACGTTGTGTTGTTCGTCGTTTTTGTGCGGCGTTGTTTGTCTTTCTTGTTTTGTTCGGTTCAAATTGTCAGATCGGCTTAGATCCAGTGCATATCCAATCAATGACTTTGGCGTCGTCAACGTTGGAGATCCGGAGACATGAGTATTCCGGAGACTTGAATGTAGTCATATGTGTAGGCTTTTGTACTTTGCCGTTTTATGCTATTGACATGGATATTGTGAGTTCGTTCGCAGATTCATCTTTTTTGTTTTTAGCGATTTGAATTGTATCGATGTACTCTATCGATTTGAATGAATGAATATCATTTATTTTTGTCAAAAAAAGTAGGGATAGGAATAGGCTAGGCCAGCTAGGCTTTACAAGGCCTAAGTCTGACATGTCATATTTTTTTAAAGCCTGGCCTGCAGCTTGTCATAGACCTACTTTTTAGGTCTGACCTTATGAAAGCCAGATACGGCCTGTTAGCCTATTTAAAAGCCTATATCTTATGAACATCTTTAAATAAGCAATGTGATATAAGTTTAAATGGACTAGTGAATTAATAGTTCAATTAGATTAAACTCTCTTTTGATAATCAACACGGGGTTTTAGGAAATTCGACTATATATTGTATCATATTTTTTTTTTGTTGGTCAAATAGCCTAGTGACTAGAGAAATTCACTTTTTAAGATGAATAAGTGGGGTGTCCGGGGTTCGAACCCCTGCACAAATTGTGCATTATCCCTTACCAAATGAGCTAAGCTCATGGGGACATATTGTATCATATTTCTATTCTAGTTTATCATAATACATTTATATATTCATAAAAAATTAATGTATACTAATAAAGTTTAAATTATTGAAAAAGTTTACAAATTTATATTTTAGTTTAAAGTACAAAATGTAATATAATAAATAATATTGTCCATATTACTTAAATAGGGCGGTCTAATAAGCTTAAGAGGCTTTCTGAGAGGCCTGTGACATGACCTTTTAAGCTAAATAGGCTTAAAAAAAAGCCCAGATCTTCTCTATCTAAGAAAAAAGTCTGGTCTGACCCGACCTGTCGTAGGCTAAGTCGTAGGCCCCGGCCTGACCTATTCTGCAAGATATATCTATACAACACAATGAGATGATGTGTTTGATGACGATGGAAAATTATTTTACACCATCATCATCACCACTAATCCCCTAGTGCCTTTTTGTCTATCTGTACAGTCTCTCCCGTGCAATTCTCCGCCGTTGTATTAATCCAACGGTTGATTCACAAAAGGGAAAAAAGTAGCAATTAGATGAGAGAGAAACGAATGTAGCGTCAATTTTCTTCGATATTTTTTTTTGAGATTTCTTCTCCTCTGTCGCTGCTGTGCAATTCTTCTTCTTCTTGTGAATATCAATCATGCAGGTTCGTTCGTTAATTGATGCAATTGATAGTGTCTTTAATTAACTTGCATTGAATTGATTAGTAGGTCTTGTTTGTTGGTGGTTATTTTGGTTAGGGTTATGCAAAATTGGATTTGTGTTCTTGTAATTGTAGCAAGCTTAGCATTGAAATTGGATTTGTTTGTGTTTTTAACGCAGGCATCAAGGGCGAGGCTGTTCAAGGAGTACAAAGAAGTGCAACGAGAGAAGACAGCTGATCCTGATATTCAACTCGTTTGTGATGATTCCAACATTTTTAAATGGACAGCTTTAATCAAGGTATGTTAGTGAATGCTCTCGAAGATTAGAATATGGTTTATGATAGACTATGAAACACGGACACCGAAACATTGACACGCCGACACAGCTAATAATTTGAAAAAATCACATAATTCAGTGTAATTACAAGTGTCGGTGTCAGACACGACACATGTCCGACACTGGGACACGCCTAATCCGAGGAGTGTCCGTGCTTCATAGATGATAGAATATTACCATGTAATTTGATCCGTCACTGTTGTTGTTGTTGAGATGATTTGAAATTTTCTTTGGTTTATGTTGTTTATAATCAGGGACCTTCAGAGACTCCATATGATGGCGGTGTTTTCCAGCTTGCATTTTCTGTTCCAGAGCATTATCCTTTACAACCTCCTCAAGTTCGCTTTTTGACTAAAATATTTCACCCCAACGTGCATTTTAAGGTACGATGGATTGCTCTGTAAGATACTGTCGGATTGTTGTTTGCTGATGCTTTTCACTTTTTATAATACAACTGTATGATTTCTGAAAAGAATTATAGTATTGTTCTAATTTGTTCCACTGATGAAAAAAGTAGTAACATACATATTAAATCAAGTAATCTAACACAAGAAAAGTAGTTTCATATATATATATTTAAACAAGTAGAAGTGCTAATTTTGCAAGATTCCATGTTTGCCCAACGGTTAAGGATGTGAAGTAGTACATCAAGTGCTCAAGTTCTATCTTTTCTGTAACTATAAATCAGTTTAACTATTGAATTGGACTGGACCATTTCTCACAGGTTTGACCGGATGAACTGGAAATCAACCGATTCATGTGCATATCCGGTTGAATACAGTGGCGGACCAGCCAAGGGTCTGGTTCCCGATTTGGCTGGTCGGTCCAGTCTAGTTTTTAAAACTATGGACTGAGGAATTTTTGTTTTAGTGGATGGAAAAAGGTATTAATTTAGAAGGGAGGTAGCTGTCACTTGTAAAGTTAAATAAGGGAGGATAGTGCTTGATTTAAAAATAAAGATGTTTCATGCTTGTGTTATTTGAAGATATTTCATGGGAGATTATTGTAATTTGCCCATAAAAATATCTAGTAGTTGTTCGCATGAAGAGGATGAGGATGTTGCGCTGGATGAGTAGTAAGACTAGACATGATAGGATTAGGAATGACACCATTAGAGAGAGAGTGGGGGTAGCCTATAGTAGAAAAGTTGGTGGAAAATAGAAACCATTAGAAAGGATTTAGAGGTCAATGAGTTGGATCCACATTTGGTTTATGATAGAACACTATGGCGTAATTTGATCCATGTAGCCGACCCCACTTAGTGGGATAAGGCTTGGTTGTTGTTGTTGTTGTTCGCATGAAGAGTGAATAGGGTTTGATACCCTAGTAGTCTCTTCTGTAGAATCAGTGTGAAATCAGGGGCATTCCCAAGTTGGCTTGTTTCGAGTTTGTGGTATAGGAGAATCCAAACATCTTGCATGTGATTGGATTGGTTTTAGATTGGAGTGGTTGTCTTGACTGCCTTCTCTATGATGGGAAGACCAGTGGTGTTGATAAGTTAGAGACTAGTGCCCCTCCCCTTTGAGTTTCATAAGAACTTGTTGGAGACTGACAACACTATTTTGAAGTTGACTTCCTCGTCAATTATTTTTGCTTTCCTTCTGTTCTTTATACGTTTGATAGATAGCTTCATTATATTCAATTGGATTTGTTTTTCTTGACATTTTTTCATGAATACTTTTTAAACTTCTAATAATTTTCCAGACCGGGGAGATTTGCCTTGATATCTTGAAAACTGCTTGGAGCCCCGCATGGACCCTGCAGTCTGTTTGTAGGGCTATAATTGCTTTGATGGCTCATCCAGAACCTGACAGCCCACTGAATTGTGATTCAGGTTGTTAAGCTTTCTGTTTCATATCATTTTTTATTTTTTTTAACTAATTGAGTGGAACGAAAAGAAGCTATATTCTCCTCCCTCCAAATGAATAATAGAACTGCTAAAAAAAGAAACTTGTATTCAGATATGGATCCAATGTAGCATGACTTTATTGTATAGGTGATCAGATTGAAGCTGGCCTTGAGGATTGAGAAACTGCAAAAGATATGCCAATTAACTATCTTCAGACATCTTAAATAAAAAAACTACTCCCTCCGTCCTGAATTAACTGAGCCACTAGCTCATTTCACACATATTAAGAAAAATGTATAAATGAAGGACAGAGAAAAATGGTTTTAAGTGCTTTTCTTAAGTATTGGTGGATTCTCCACTATCATAAATACAAAGTGAAATATATTGAATTGAGAATGATGAAAGTATTATTAATTAGAGTTATAAAGGGAAAAAAGTAATTAATATTGTATTGAAAAGTAAAATGGCTCAGGGACACTTTTTTTTGGTAAATGGCTCAGGGACACTTTTTTTTGGTAAATGACTCAGTTATTATGGGACGGAGGGAGTATTTTTAAACATCATCATACTTATCAATTATGCTCGAGAGAATTGGATTTGACGTTTCACTTAATGATGGCCCTTTTATTCTTTGACTGTGCTATTTGAATTTACATGCATGCTTCCAGATTTCCGTTGCTCATTATAGAATTTCCTAGTAGCACTAGCATGTAGAGTATAATTTGGAAGATAAAGAACTTCAATCCTTAAGCCCACAACTCATATACACCTTAATTTTTTTGTGCTGAAACAAAAAGAAAAGTGAACTGTAAACTTGTAATCTAGTTGGAAAGAAAGACATTTCTCACTTATTTTCTTTTGGTGGTGCAGGTAATCTTCTACGTTCAGGTGATGTTAGAGGGTATCAGTCCATGGCAAGAATGTACACTAGGCTTGCAGCAATGCCAAAGAAAGGCTGATCGATTTCTGATCATTTCTGTTCTATGTTTGTCTAGTTAACAAGTTAGCAATTGATATAGCAGTTCATTGTTCAAATCTTAATTTGTTTAAAATGTATACATTTTATGTACGAATGGTTTTCGTTGTTTTAAGATGTGTATTGAAGTGGTGACTTGTACAGAGTGTCGATTTGCTTTTATATATCTGTACTTTGGCTAGAATTGAGCTCTGTAATCAACATGCTTGAATAATATTTGGATTGCTTCCATTTTTATGAAAGTCATATTTCAAGGTTGACATTTAGCTTCTCCTGTGCTGATAATTTTAAGTACAGTGGAACGTAGTGTGCCAGCCCAATTACTTCCATGGTTTGACTGATGGTGATAATTCTTATTCCTTCTGGAGGAAGCATTTGGCTTCTTCCCAGCGGATGAAGCATTGGATTATTGACTACACCATTTATTATCTATTAATGGATTCACTTATCTGATGGTCTTTGATCTCCATGGAAGAAATAGGCTTTTCATGGAGGTCATAGTGTATCCTAAGCGCAAACCATGCCACTCTTTGCATCATCCCACCAATCTGCCAAGCAAAAACACTAGTGTTTTCAGCCTTAAATAATTCAACCAGCCTCCATAAACTGGTAAATTTAACGATTGCAGTCCGAATGATTTACCTTTGAAAAGCAACCTAGGTAGCCTTGGAAAGAACTTGAATTTTTAGCGTGTCTATTGCACTGACATACTTTGCACGAGAAGGGAAAGCAAATACCCAACTCCAATTCTGTTTCAATTCATTTTTATTCTTAATGAGAAAAGTTAGATTAGAGGAGACATGCCTCATGCAAGTGAACTATCCATCTCATTGATGATTAAATTTTGGGTTAAATAAGTTTTTCGTCCCTATAAATATAGCGAATATTGATTTTCGTCCCTAAAAAATTAAACTGGATGTTTTCATCCTCATAAAAAAGTTTATTTTGCTTTTTGTCCTTAAAGCCCAATTTGTGTTCATGTAAATATCAAGATTATAACTCTTTTATATTCAAATTGTATCTATATTATGTTCGTTTATTATGTTCAACATTTGTATATTCTTATTGTGTTTAAAAAATTCAAAAATATGTCAAAATTATATTCATTAGGGACTAAAAATAAAATAAAAAGTTGTGAGGATGAAAACATTCAGTTTAATTTTTTAAGGACTAAAATCAAAATTCACAATATTTATAAGGATGGAAAACTTATTTAACCCTTAAATTTTTTACTGGATCAATTTCGCTTGTAGTTCCTCCTACCATGCCCGTGAAATAAGTATTGATTTTTTATTTGTTATTTAACTAGTTTTTTTTTTCTATTGGAGTTAATTCTTTAAGCCATGTCAAGCATTAAATGTGGATACCATTTTTCAAAACGAGATTCAAAACATTAGTTTATCAAGTTCTGGGGTCTAGCCCTTTTTGCTAGATCCAACTCCTTTAATAAATAAGTATTGATTTATACGGAAAAAAGAAGAAATAAATATGAATTATTTATGAAAATACAAGAATACCTAAAAATTTAAAAATATCAATCAAAATCAATTTATTTGAACTCAATGAAATTAAACTCAACATTATTATATACGAACATGAATATTTTATGTAAGCGTAGTTATCAATGCAAAGAGCCAAAGACATACACTCTCCCCCGCCCCATTGGTTTACCTTGCAATCAAGAGAAAAAGCTCGTTTCTTTTGCTACACTCTCACCGGTATTTCCCTTAACCAATCACACATATAACTATGGTTCTTGTGATAATAACATGGACTAGAGGATACATTAAACAGAAAATCATAACACGACACACATAATGATACAAAGGCAACTTGAATGACCCAGAGTGAGTTTGTTTATAATTTTACAATCCGGGCACAAGTTGGGGCTTTAGAAACTTGTCAAACCAATCAGATGACTCTTTCACCATGAATTTCGTTACTTGGTGCTCAATTCCAGGTTCTGCAATAAACTGCATGTCAAAGCAATCAATTACAAAGCTTTAGTTCAAGTGACCACATTACCATTTCTATGATTATTAGTAGTTTAAAATTAAATGGTGCAACATTGGAAATGAAAATTGCAAGTTACAGCCAATGTCAACTCTAGGCTTTTTTTTCTCTTCAAATTGATGAGGGAAGTCCACATTTGGCAGGCGTGAGATTTCTCAACAAAGTGATACTGACCATACAATATGAGTACATACCTGGAAATTATCTGCGCGGTGAAAAACTTCGTATGCCTGGCTTGCTTCTGCCATCGGGATTTCCAAGCCGGCAAGGGGACACCTAGGATCTTCCGCACCTAAAGTTAGGAACACCCAAGTGAATGCTTCAATTCCAAGTTAAAATCAAAACCCCCAAAAGTATCTAAATTGACTAATACTGATGGATAGGTCTAATAAGTAATTGATATATCATTATGAAGTGCAAAACTTGTATTGCAGTGCTTTCAACACATCAATTTGCATATGAATATTGTTTCCAACTACAATTTGGAAATGTTGAATAAACAATAAGCATGAGGATCTTACCATTGAGAATAAGCAGAGGACGTGGTGCAATTGATGGAATTGAGTAGGGGGAATCAAACTGGGAAGATAAACCAGGAGCAATCCTGTCCCACACCTGATTCAGAAATATTAACTCCTGAGGTTAGTATCTATTCCCAAACACTTAAATTTGAATAACAAAGACAACCTCTATATGGAAATTCTGTCCAGGGATAAATAACAAGCAATTAATCGATGCATATAGCAATTCATATGGAGTCTCGAGACAATTATAGCTGGAATTGTAAAAACTTAGCTGACCTTCTCCACCACTTCTTTGTCAATAGCATCTTTGCCCAAATCATCACGAGCCACTGTAAGCATGAACTCAACTCAAGAGCATTAGGATGTAATTTCCAAGGCACGTTTAGAATAGTTGTTCAGTCATTCATTGCTGGTAATGCTTGCATAAGTACCCAATAGGACCGAGATTCATATCATAACATAACCCCCTTCTATACACTTTTCCAACTTCACCATATGATTTAATCCATAGGCTGTCTACCATAATTTATAAATAACAAATCGTAAACGAGAACATTAATCTTCTAAGATATTGTTTGAACATTACATATGAAATCCTAACTATGATTTATGAAATCATAATACACAAAAACTGGTATGATTACTGGGTTATATGACTAGAACAGTGATTCCATTTTATATAAATCTGAATGAAGTGGTAGAAGCAATAACTATAAGGCAATAATAAACACGTGAAAGGCAAAAAGGAATTTCTCAAACAATACATTATAATACCTTCAAAAACAGGCTTTATACTTTCAACTCGAGCCTGCCACTTATCGTTGTCAATGGCCCATCGAAATCCCTACAAGTATATGATGCAAAAAGGTGAAGTTTTTGTCTCATAAGCACATCTTTTAAAATATAAGCTTCATTCAATAATACAATGTCACCTGAACACCGATCAGAGGAGAAACCACAGCATAGCGAGTATCAGCAGCTGTAACAAACCATGCATGCATTCCTGAATCAAAGAAATGAAGAATTATGTAAGTGATGAGTCACAACAAACCTTGTATCTGACATGTTCCTATCAAGTTTCAACTTCTCTCAGCCAACCTCCAAGGGATATTCCAGTGATTCCTATCTTAGAGGGGTCTATATCCTCTCTCTGTGTTAGATAATCTGCCAATTTAATCAAGTCCCATACCTGACAGATCAAGGAATAATACACAGTTTCTGAGTCAAAGTTAATCGCGAGTTCAAATGGCCCTTGATACCACGAACTACATAACTACAGGTCAACCAAATAATTTGGGGCACAAAAGTGGTCTCAGTTAAACAACAAAGCAGCGTGATACATAAGGAGGGACTATACCGTGTCATATATGTATGGCATTGTGTTTCCAGTTTTCCATGCGGAAATAAGAGCCTGTTTTTTTTACCCCGAGGCAAGACAAAAGCGAAAAATAAATTATCAGTTTGGAATTTTAAGTGGATTATTTGTGTCTGAAAATATTTAAGGAAAAGAGTTATTTTCTATAGGGCAACTTTCGTTCAGTTTATTCCGAATCACTACGTCTACAATGTCAATACCGTATAATTTATGTATGAAATTCCTCTGTCTGGAATTCGTTACAACAATAAATGAGTTAGTTTGCAAATCAAAATCTATTTTGGAACTAAAAATTTACTGAGTAACTTACTTTATTACCATTATTTTGAATATGTCCCACTAAAGTCCCCCATCACTAAATCTAATGATTTCAAATCAAATCAATTTCTAAATGTTGTTGCTCCGAATAGATTGATGTTTGAACATAAGCTAAATCTTTGCCCTAAATAACATAGTACAATTCATTGGAGTTGGACATAACCTATGCATCACACACATTTTAGATTGAACACGTGTTAGCTGTCGTACATGTTGTCTGACATACGTTAGTATTCTACAATAATTAACACGATACTAACCAATACATGTAGTTACATTTAGTTACTTCTAATTTCTATAATTTTTATCTTTGTTTATGTGTCGTATCTGGTGCTTGTGCCGGTGCTTCATAGATTAGAACTAAAACAGTTAAGTGAAGTAAAGAAAGCAAATCAAACACATACATCACGATAGGTGTTTATGTCCTTCGCACGTTCACCATGGTAACGAGAATCAACTGAAATTGCTATATATCCCCTCGAAGCATATGCCTGAAACAAGAAGCACAAAAATAGAAACCAAAGACAAATTAAATCCACAATATAATAATTAAAAAATCACAAATCTTATTTCATTGGAGTAGAACAAAATGAGCGATGAGTGAAGCAGTGAAAATGCAGTATAACAACCTCAAGCAATGGACGCAGAGATTCTTTATGCGAATTTGTACTGTGAAGGAAAACAACTGCAGGCCTTCTTCTCTGCTTATCACTTTCCTTTAAGCTCAAAATCAACACAGGCAGCCATCCTTGATCACCTTCCTTCAAAATCAACAAACATAATTATTCTCTAGATATATTAGATACAATATTAATCATACTAGTTAATTAGACTAATTACTAATTAGTTAGTTAGTTAAACTAGTTAATTGTGAAATACAGGCTTTATTATTGTATGTAATGACAATTCAACTCGAGAGAAATCAAATTAATTAGTTAATTAATTATAATTACCTCTATAGTTAGATAGAGATTCTCCTCCTTGAGCAAATCTTTGAAGTTCACAATGACTTTCTTTGGACAAGACTTCAAAATCTCCTGCTATAAAATTGTTAATGTATTGAACAAGCAAATGAAGAAGAAAATCGAAAATGAGTGTTGAAACTTGAAAACCTCATCAACTGATGGAGGAGGGTTATGCACAACTGGTTTTGCAACTTCGACGGTCAACGGAACTGAAACAAACATATATAATAAACGAATATCATTTCTAGAGAAGAAAAAAAGAATCATTGCAGAATCAATACATAGCGATCGAGATTGTAATAGTACCTTGAGGAGGTCTTCTGCTGCGGAGGATTTGAAGAAACTCTGATCGGAACTTGCTCTGAGCTTCAATGGCTTCCTTTTCTTCCATTTTGGAATTAACTTTTGTGACACTTATTTTCTCTTTGTTTATCAATCAATCGATTTATAAACACTAGTAGCATGTTTTAAATATATAAAGAAAAATTAATAGTATAATTATTAAAACGACACAGAAACTGGACAAATACATCTATTAGTTTAGTTGGTTGCTTGTTTATCATGCTTTTGTGTTTCCCGCCATTACTTTGACTCTAGTATTTTTATTGGTCCCAAAAACATCCGTGTGCTTTTAAACAAAATAGTGTCGGGCCAAATAACACCGTTACGTATTTAAGTATAAATATACTTCATTATCTAAAAAAAAGTATAAATGTACTTCATCTTTCCCACTTAACATCAAGATTCTTTTCAAAATTCTACATTCATTAGCTCTCACTTGTTGAAAAAGCTATTCCTCAAATTTCCCCATGAAAGGTTAAAATATTAACGGTCTTGCTAACGAGCGTCTTCAAAACATTCTTTAAACATTTTAAATTAAGAAATTATTCCATAAAAAAATCAAATAGTTCATTTTCAATGTATTGATTACATAAATTTTCACAAAAAATTACGATCTAAGAAACACTCGTTAGCATTGCCTAAATATGAATAATCCAAAATTTGAAGTTTATTGATACACTTGTTTTTAAATCAATAAATTCATGATCATTTTCATGAAATAAATAACTATTTATCGATTTTTATATTTTAGTAAATATCATTTCATAAGAAAAAACATAATTTTATTATTTATAAGAAAATCATACTAATTTTTTAAATTTAATCATAAAAAATAATCAATATTAACTATTATGAGTAATAAAATTTCATAAAAATTAAATTCTATTTAGAAGACATTTTTGGTAAATAATATTTAGTTATTATAATTATAAAGGTTAAAAAATATTTATTTTTCAAAAAAAATTCATTTAGCTATTAATTAAAGACCTATGTACCAGTACACTTGCTTTTTGAGTATTGCATAGAAATTGTCGTTGATTTTTTTTATCATTTATTTTATTTTTAAGGAATTATCATTGAATTTAGATTTTTTCAGGAAGCTAAATAATATGTTTAGGGAAAATAACATTCACCTCCCATGAGATAGGTTGAAATATCAATAACACCTCACTAGTTTGCCAATAAAGAGAAGTGCTCATATTCACCTAAAAAAAAGAAAAGAGAGAGAAGTGCTAATATCTCTTGCTACTTTGCTAATGCGCATATCTCTTGTTACAGTCTCAGTAGTTCCCTTAACCAATCACACTCTAAAGGCGCACGTGCATACAAAACAGATGAATCATGTCTCTTGGCCATAATTCAGACACACAAAGAACTATGGTTCTGCATTTTATTGCGATAATAACATGGACTAGAGGATACATTAAACAGAAAATCATAAAACGACAAACATACAATGATACAAAGACAACTGGAATGATCCAGAGTGAGTTCGTTTATAAGTTTACAATCCGGGCATAAGTTGGGGCTTTAGAAACTTGTCAAACCAATCAGATGACTCTTTCACCATGAATTTCGTTATTTGGTGCTCAATTCCAGGTTCTGCAATAAACTGCATATCAAAGCAATCAATTGCAAAGCTTTAGTTCAAGTGACTTCATTACCATTTCTATTATTACGAGTAGTTTGAAATTAAATGGTTGCAGTCAATGTTAAATCTAGGCGTTTTTTTCAAATTTATGATGGAGTCCACATTTGGCAGGTGTGAGATTTCTCAACAAAGTGAGTGACCATACAAAGAGTGCATACCTGGAAATTATCTACACGGTCAAAGTTTTTGTGTGCCTGGCTTGCTTTCGCCCTTGGAATCTCCAATCCGGCAAGAGGACACCTAGGATCTTCCGCACCTAGAGTTAGGAACACCCAATTGAATGCTTCAATTCCAAGTTAAATCAAAAAGCCCAAACGTATCTAAGTTGATTAATACGTATGCATAGGTCTAATAAGTAATTGATATATAATTAAGTAGTGCAAAACTTGTATTGTAGTGCATTCCACACATCAATTTGCATATGGATATTATTATTTCCAACTACAATTTGAAAGTGTTGAGTAAACAACAAAATACAAGGATCTTACCATTGAGAATAAGCAGAGGACGTGGTGCAATCGATGGAATTGAGTACGGGGAATCAAATTGGGAAGCTAAACCAGGAGCAATCCTGTCCCACACCTGATTCAGAAATATAAAATCTCAAGGTTAGTATCTAGTATCTACTGCCATTTGACTTACAAAGACAAAGCTCTATATGGAAATTCTGTCCAGTGGATGAATAACTAGCAATTATAGTAGATTAATGTACCATAGCACCATCAATTGTCAAACATGTTTTCTTAAAGTAGTAAACATATCAAAGCATATGGAAATTCATTTGAAGTCTCGAGACAATTATAGCTGGAATTATAAAAACTTAGCTGACCTTCTCCACCACTTCTTTGTCAATAGCACTTTTGCCCAAATCATCACGAGCCACTGCATACATGAACCCAAGAGGACCAGAGCATTAGGATGTACAAATTACCAAGGCACATTTAGAATATCTGTTTAGTTGTTCATAGCTGGCAAACTTGAATAAGTACCCAATAGCACCCATGTTCATATCATATTTTCCTTCTAGGTCTTACTTTTAAACACGATTCCAACTTCACCATGTACTCTAATCCATAGGTAGTATATTATAATTTATAAATAATGAATCATAAACTAGACCATTGCTCTTTTAAGAAATTGATTGACATTACATATGAAATCCTAACTATAATTTATGAAAGCACTGCGCATAACAAACCGGTACATGGTTACTAGGGTTATATGAACAGTGACTTCCATTTTATATAAATCTAAATGAAATAGTAGGAGCAATAACTAAAGCAAAGCAAAAAATACGTGAAATTCAAGAAATTTCAGAAACAATACATCATCGTACCTTCAAAAACCGGCTTAATACTGTCAACTCGAGCCTGCCACTTATCGTTGTCTATGGCCCATCGAAATCCCTGCAATATGATGTGAAAGTGTTGAAATTGTTGTTTCAGAAGCACATCTTGTTAAATATAATCCTCATTCAATAATTCAATGTCACCTGAACACCAATCAGAGGAGCAACCACAGCATAGCGAGTATCAACAGCTGCAGCAAACCATGCATGCATTCCTGAATCAAGGAATAATGTAAGTGATGTGTCACGATAAACTTGGTATCCAACATATTCCTCTCAACTTCTCTCAACCAACCTCCAAGTGATATTCCAGTAATTCCTATCCTAGAGGGGTCTATATCTTCTCTCTCTGTTAAATAATCTGCCAATTTAATCAAGTCCCACACCTGCCAGATCAAGGAACAATAGTATAATACATCATTTCTAACCCAAAGTAATCATGGTTCAAACTGCGAATGCTTTCGTCGATGGAGCTACAGGTCAACCAAATCATTTGGGGCACAAAGTGGCTAAGTTAAACAACAAAGTAGCATGATAAACAAGGAAGGAATTTACCGTGTCATATATGAATGGCATTGTGTCTCCGGTTTTCCATGCGGATATAAGAGCCTGTTAATTTTACCCCAAGGGTTAACCAACAAAAGTGAAAAACAAATCATCAGTTTTGAATTTATAGGAACTACTTACGTTTCTCGCTGTGAAGGATCTCAAGAAGTAATATTGCAGAAAAATAGTTTTCTGTCAAAAAACAATAGTGACTTCTATTTTCCTACATAACACAGTGCAATTCATTGATTGAAAAATATATACCACCAACATTCGCGGTCTGACACAACACTTACGGTGACTTCTATTTTCTCAAGTTATTATCAATATCTATGTGTCAGTCTCGTGTGTCTGTGTAAGTGCTTCACAGACTATAACTAATCGTAAGCAGAGGAAAGCAAATACATACATCGCGATAGGTGGTTGCGTTCTTTGCACGTTCACCATGGTAACGAGAATCAACCGAAATTGCTATATATCCTCGCGAAGCATATGCCTGAAACACAAAGACCAAAGCCAATCAATTATGATAAATCCTATTTCATAGAAGTAGAACAAAATGAGTGATGATTGAAGCGGAGAAAATGTAGTAAGCAACCTGAAGCAACGGAAGCAGATATTCTTTATACTTGTTTGTACTGTGAAGGAAAACAACTGCAGGTCTTCTTGTCTGCTTATCGGTTTCCTTCAAGCTCAAAATCAACACAGGCAACCGTCCTTGATCTCCTTCCTACAAAATCAACGAATATTTCAACACTCTGTTGTCCCTATGAAATCAAATTAATTAAATAACTACCTCTATTGTTAAGTAGAGATTCTCCTCCTTTAGCAAATCATTGAAGTTCTCAATATCTTTCTTTGGACATGATTTCATAATCTCCTCATCGGTTGATGGAGGAGAGTTATGCACTACTGGTTTTGCGACTTGGACGGTTAACGGAACTGAAATATATATAATAATTAACAAACGAATTTTTCATTTCTAGAAGAAAATAAAAGAATGGTTGGAGATCGTTGTACCTTGAGGAGGTCGTCTGTTACGGAGGATTTGAAGAAACTCTGATCGGAATTTGCTCTGTTGTTCAATGGCGCCATTTTCTTCCATTTTCGGAGATTCTCTGTGAGTGTGAGCCTGAGCGATTATGGGTCGTGTTGCATGCCTTTTGAATTTATAATTAATAAAGAAATTAGTAGTTGTAGCAGTTAGAGGTAGGCACGTGTCGCTTAAAAGAGTTAGCACGTGCAGTTTTGGGAGTGGGTAAGCAGGTGCAACTTTCATCATTTAGCTGAACTGAATGGATGAATAAGGTGGGTGGGTGGTGGTACTAATTATGGGTAGCTTCCTCCGATTGTCTCGTTTCTTAATCTGCAACAAGACAAAAAAAATTGGATCTGGATTCACTGCAGTCAAGTGAACCACGCAGTTGAGAAAGTAGATCGTTAGATCAAATCAACGTTGCCGATGATATCACTTCACATCCTGCAAGTGTAAATCGCATCCATTGACTTAAACCTCACTTTTCTCGGTGCAGACACGAATAACCACTGAACGCTGACTTGCTTCGTCTCCCCCACGTTCTCCGCCGTTGTTGCTGGTGTTTCCATTGTTCAATGAAAATATTTGAAAATCAGATTGAATTGGAATTTGAGTTGAGTTTGCGTGAGGGAAATGGAATGGGTTTAGATGTAACACACAACACAACAGTGTCAGTTAATTTGAAATGTGAAGGATATAATGTGTTGTTGATGAGATAAAGTCAGTTGGTTGGAAGGTGTGCCCTACAACTTAGAGGAACTTGGTTCGAGACCCAGCACCAAGAGAAGAGATAAAGTGATGCCATCAGGAACGTTAATTTGATCTAATGGTCTATGTTTTCAACTGCAGGATGACCGTGTGGTTCACTGACTGCCGTGAATCCGGATCCAAAAAATTTAACTTTTCTCTCTCCTCATTTATTACTCTTCCATTATCATTCTCCTAAAAAATATGTTTTTTATAACTTTTCGTTTTAGTTTCTTTAACAAAATTCTTCAATTTTTAGTCCTTCAAATTTTATTCATCTTTATTTTTGGTCTTCGTTTAAAATAAACTCATATGTAAAATACATGTTTTTAAATAAAATTTTGTAGAAAATATTATAATACTATAAAAATCTCTCCCAAAAATATTAAAATTTTTAACAAATCATGAATTAAATATAATTTTTTTATATTTTTCTTTGAAAGAATCATATTTAATTTATGTTTTGTTAAAAAATTCTATTTTTTTGGAGTAATTTTTACAATATTCAACATATTTCTATGCAATTTCATTAAAAAATGACTTAAAAATAGAGACCAAAAGTAATTATTGAAAAATTTATATGGTCTAAAAGTCGAAGGAAAATTTTAAAAGGACTAAAACAAAATAGGCTTAATTAATTTGCCGGTCCCTTAACTTATTTCTTTTATTCAATTTGGTCTCATAAGTCTTAACTTTCTCAAACACTCTCAAACACGTCTCTTAACTTATTTCTTTTATTCAATTTGGTCCAATTTTGATAATTTTAATCCCCTAAAAAAAGACCGTTGGATTACGGAGGTCTATGAAACTTTATAGTGTATCACCACCAGCTAATTTATTTACTTTCTTCTTCTTCATCACTAAACCCAGCAAATTTCATCTTAAAATTGCAGGAAAAAAAAAATCCAGAAAAAGGCTGGCTTCGATTTAATCATCATCTTCATCACTAATCCTTCGATTTTTTTCTCTTATGGAATTCCTTTACTTCTTCTCCATAACTTTTTTTCCAATTCATTCACCCTTCTTCTCTCAACGTTGGCTTCAATTTACCCTTTTTTAATAGATCGTACCCTTTCATTAAAAAAACCCACCTTTTTTTCACAAAAAATAGTTTATCCTAAACTTTCATTCCCACCTGCAACAATCAGATCTGAATGTGACTCTCCCTCAAGAACAGTAAGCTCTCCACTACCATATGAATATACTCCTTGCTACCACTATTCTTCACATCTACAATGATTATTCCACCCTTGCTTTGATAGATTGGGTAGAACCTCAAAATCCCCAATTGGCCTTTCATCCGAACTTCCAATTGATTTGTGCCGACTTCGATTGTGTTTGCATGTTGTTTCTTGTTGTTTGGTGTGTTTTAGTTATCTGGTGTTTTGCTTTTCTTCTGGTCGCTAGCTGTTTGCTGGTAGAGGGTTTTTTTTCCTGTTTTTTTGGTGTTTCTGTTTTGTTCATAATTTCACGTTCTAGAATTCAAGAGTTGCGTTTTTGCAAAGCTTTGTGTGAAACTTAGAGCTATAGAATTGAGGAGTTGCGATTTTGTGAAACTTTGTCCGAATCTTGGAACGAGCTTCGATCTATGAATATGAATAAGAAATAAATTGCAAGTTTGAATTTGGGAGAAAAGGTTTGATATGAATTTGTTTAGTTCTTTTTTTGGATTTGTATGGTTTAATTTGTGAGTTTTTTTTTATTTGCGGTGTTTAATTTTATTTTTCTAGGTTTTTATGAGATATGTGAAGAATTTTTATGGGATGATGAAGGTTGAAAGAAGATGAATAAAGTAAAAAATTAGGTGTTGGTGATATAGTGTAAAATCTGATAGACCTTGTAATCCAACATTTTCTTTTTTTAGGGGATTAAATTATCAGAATTGGACTAAATTGAATAAAAGAAATAAGTTAAGGGACATGTTTGAGAAAGTTAAGACTTATGAGACCAAATTGAATAAAAGAAATAAGTTAAGGGATCAGTAGATCAATTAAGCCAACAAAATATTAATATATTTATAAGGATCAAAACATATTTAACTCTGTAATCAATTTTTTTTTCTAGATTTATTGAAAAACCAACGTATCAAATTTATTATAATTTATATATCTAACCAAATAATTATATTTAAATGGTTGATGAACTTATCCATAAAACAAATCAGTCAAACTTTATTGGGTTAAATAAGTTTTTCATTAATATAAATATAGCAATTTTTTATTTTAGTCCCTAAAAAGTAAAATGAGATGTTTTCACCCTCATAATTTTTTTGTTTTAGTTTTGGTCCCTATTTATTATAATTTTGAGATATTTTTAAACATAATATGAATACGTAAAAGTTTAACATAATAAACAGACATAACATGAATACATCTTAATCATAAGAGTTTTTTTTTTAGTAATCATAAAATAATTATAATTTTGACATTCATATGTTTGGAGTAAAAATAATGTTTAGAGGGAGTATATATAACTGTGAGTTCTACTATGGTTCACTTTCTTAGGTGGTACATCATGGATCATTATTTAAAATTATTAAAAATAAAAACTCAAGATCATTCTCACATCTACATTTAAGATAATGATTTTATTGATGTCAGTTTAATAACTATTACTTATTTATTTTTCGTTGTTTTAATCAAATTGATAACAATTTAATCAGTGTCTACATCAAAAAATAATTAAATTACTATTTCAATCGTAAAAATAAGAAAGGTCTTTTTTTATAAGAAAGGTCGTTAATATCTACTATCAAGAGACAATGTATGTGTTCATTAGAGTTTTAAATATTTTTTTATTATTAGTACATTGTAGACCACTTGTAAAGGTGATTCATATTAAAATTTCTCTATATAATCCTATATATGTAAAAGGGATACACAATATTAGCTAGTTTTATTCTTCTATTTTCACCATTTGCTTAAAAGAAATACAACAATATCTCAACTATTTTTACATCCATTGGCCGCAACATCTATTGCAAGTTTGCAACACTCTACTCTAAAAATATTTAAATAAAAGTAAAAAAGAAAGATACAAAAATACTTGAAGGGAGTAGACAAGGATAAACAGCAGAACTTAACATCTACCTCATTAAAATTGTCAAAAAAATCTATAAAAGTAAAACTTTGTCAAAGAGAAAAGAGTATAGATATATATATAAAAAAAAAAAGGAAAAAAGAACCTTTGCAAATACATTCTCTTGTTATTATTCCTTATTTCAAATATAAATGTCACCTTATTCTCTATTTTATTTTTACTCTTAAAATATATTCCATCAATTAATTTTTAATTGATTTTCTAGAGCTTTCTATTAACATACAACTAATAAACTTTACTATATTTTACATGACTATAATTTTTTCTTTTTATAATAACCTTAATAATTTATTATCTTATTCTAATTGTTAAGTTACAACGGTTTATATGTTTACGTGGCTTTGTAAGGATTACACCTTGTGGGTTTTTCTTTCTCTATTTACCATTGTTTTTTTCGTAAGTAAGGAATCTTCCGTGTGCAACTGTGAAGACTTAAATAGATGATAAGGTCTGAGGTTCAAACCTCAAACACCACAAAAAAAAAAGGATGACAAATGTTAAATGGATGATAAGGTTTGGGGTTCAAACCCCATACACCACAAAAAAAGGATGACAAATGTTTCCTAAAAGTTTTAACATTGTTGCATATCCATATTTTTATTCGAACTCAGGACTTTGATTAAACTAAAAAACACTCGTGTCATTTCATCAAAATCACTATTTCTTCTAATGTATTTCTATTATTTTGCTTTTATTTCACGACAAACTAACTTTTTTTAAATAACTGATTACTAAATTTGTTATTAAAAAATAATCATCTCGTCGTTGAGTCTTTTATCATAAAATTTATATATAAATAAAATTAATTTTGACCTAGAAAGATAGATAATTCATTAATATATCCTTTTTAGAGATCAGAGTTATTATGCTTATTGCTTACCAAACAAAATAATAATGTCTTCTACCGAGAATACATGACAGAATGAATATAGGGACATCGGTAGTTAATATCAACGAAGCTTCAGCTCATGGCTTTATCATGATCAAAATACTATTACTGTGTTCTTTGTTACGGTAGTACTTTGTTTTTTGAAGGATTGTTACGGTAGTACTTATTTGTCACAATGTTAACAAGATGATAACAAAAAATTGAGGAAGCGTTATTACACTCCAGTGAGAGAGTCAATAACAAACATGTATCAATACTCAATATGATCCAAATTCTAAAGGAAGATGTCTCGAAAAATATTAAGCAAGTGGTACCAAGATATAGTGAAAACATGTGAGACCCCACCAATCACCATTTAAGGTTTAAACTCGTATAGATTCCCTCAACTTGAAAATACACAAGTGAGTTTTAATAGTGAGATCTATCACCCTGATGTTGAATTCCGACATGAAATGATATGAATATGAGTACTTGTGCCTTATAGCGGCTATATTTCGGAGATAAGTTTGTACGACCAAAAATGGGTTTTCGGTGGACATTACATAGTGTTATCAATATCCTTGAAAAGTTGAAATTAAACACAAAAGTTATCTGTGTCCATGCCAAGACTTGGTTATCAACGTTACTAAAGAGGTTCCAGCTACATGCAGTTGAGTCAAGTTGATAGTTATTCCAGACAAAATATTTGAAAGAGATTGGGACCAACATCTAACTATAGGCACATGAGCAGCATCACTTACGGGCTGCACAACAAAACTGGTAACCTTTTCTTAACTCCAATATACAAGTAAGGTCACTAGGAAGTCCTTCACAATTCAAATTCAGTCCTGTCAAAAGAAAAAGGAAGTCTTTCACGATACATCAGATTACCATTTCCGGTTGTTCAATCCGCAGGCAACCTCAATGAAAGATCAGTAGTATCATGTCCATTAGTTCTTGCATAGGTAGCCACTGGGATGGAGCAATTGGCAGTGCAGTTGTTGAGAAGAATCCCCTTAGTTTCAGCAACCCTATCACCATTGTTTTTAGGTGTTTTCTCGATACTCACATCTTTCTTCACTGATGAAGAGTGCATTGTTTCTACAAATTTATCGATAGCTAATATTAGTAAATGAAAATTAGTGAAGTATATTTCTTAATATAGAAGTTTGAGGGATTAAAGGAACAAAATAGATTATTATTCTTGCAGTTGCCCAGGTTACTGATATTAAATAAAAAATTAAAGCTACTTTTAGGGTCACATTAATCATTTCAAAGTATTATAGTATCCAATCAAACATATGGCTAAAGATGAACTAAGGAAATAAAATTTCAGGAACCACCCGCCATTCTGGGAAAAAATAAAAGAAAGTGAAGTGCAGTGCTTCTCAACAATTGGCATCTGTTGTTTCTATGCCATTTGTATTAATTTAACCGTCATTAAGGAGTAAGGACAACACAGTTAAAGAATACGAAGAAAAAAAAAACAACTCCCCGAAGAGAGAGAGAGGACAGGGTGTCATTTATTTCTGTTCCCACTTTCTGCTTCTGCAATCTGGCTTATGCATGAACAGTCAATCTCTTTAAAATTTATAATTTAGGGCAATTGCACTAAGAATAGAGAGATTGTTCGTTACCTCAATCACATCACATATTTAACCAAATAACAATGCGCTTCCTTGATTTTTCAGTTGTGGAAAATTTATAAAAAAAAAACTTAACATCCTAAAAAGAGGTCTCAAAAACAAAGCAAAAAAATGGCATGCTGTTTATAGCAATGATACAATGTATTGAGTGTTTTGGCAATTTCACTTGAGAATGTTGTAAGCTGAAATGCAATATTCTGTATCGAAAAAAATAGCACAAGAGCCTAAGCTCTTTTTGTCTAATATAGAAAGATGCCTGGATAACTATCCTAAAGGTTTTGATATCGATAATTTTGAGGATGATCTTTTTATGATAGAGAGGGTACCATTTACAGTCTTTTTACCTAGGAACAAGGATAGTTGCTATAGTTTGGATACATGCATACAAATGATGAAACCATACTTATCACCATTTTCTTCCTTGTGACCAGAATTGCTTCTTGATTCAGATATAAGCCGATGCATGACAACAAGGTGACACTGCTGTGGGTGAATATATGGCTTCATAATTTTTACGTTCCAACTTGACGTTCTTAATTTCATGAATATGATGATGATGCTACAAAGTAAGCTGGGTAAGACAAATGCTAGAAAGTGCAATGTATCATAAAGAGGCCAGGTATGGGTGTACTACATGGTCATCTCAGCTGAAAAAGTATACCTATCTCACCATGCAGAAAGATTCTTGGCTCATGAGGATAATGCGAGTGAGACAAAAAGATGGTCTCTTCCGATATAAAGCAAGAAATCTATAGATGGGTCACGAGTTAATTATCCTCTTTAATATAAACCCATTTGAATTTAGTATTTTTCAGCTATGTCAAATGAGGCTTTTCACAATGACTTCATAGAATACTTCATGTATATTTAAGACAGGAAAACCCGAGTTAATTTTGCCCCAACAATGTCAAAATTGTAAAGGCTTCAGCATCATAATATGAAAACCTAACCTTTAATGCTACCAAGAATAATCAGTTCACCAAGAACATCCCTGAACTTGGTCAGGATAAGCCTTTCCTGCTCTGCATAAACAGCAGTGTATCCATCAGAGTTGGAAGACTTTTGAATCATGTTCTGATAAGTATTGTCAATTGCAACTCCATTTGCAGAACCATTACCGAAAAACATCCCATCCTGTTCATCACACATCAATTTAAGTGTTTCTGGTGACAGTGGCCTATTATGAATGTCAATATCAACTGCCTCTGCTACATCTTTATTTGCATGATTCTCCGAAACAGGCTTGACAACATCTCTACTGTCTTGCAGCAATTGAGATGATGAAGCAATAGAAGCTTCATATTTCTCGGTCTCTATTTTCCTAGCAGCTTTCCCTCTCATTTCTGGAAATTTGAAAAACAATTACAATGTCAGTCTGTCTCACAGATCAAATGTGTGAAAAAGTAGGGAACAGGTGAAAAGATAGAGAATAGAAAATAAAGACAAATATTGAAGTTCAAAAGAACACTTATGCTTACTTAAATAAATGTCCTAGCAGCATAAAATTTGGAAAGTTTGCAAATGAAAACAAAAATATTCTCAATCATCCACCACAAAGTAGATACATCAAATTACTATAAGATTAATATAGAGTGTTCATCCATGTGTTAGTCAAAACCTGCATTTGTCTTTGCAGCTTCTTTGGAGAGAACAACTAAAAGTGAGCAAAGATTTTTCACATTCTGTGTCTGGAGGATATCAGCCAACACAGACCTTCAACAGGAAATATTGTTAATTTCGAATTTTTAGCTAACCTAATGATTGAAAAAAAATCACATACCTGAGTTTAGGTCTTGAAATTCTTTTATAGGCAGTGTCGGAAACAAAGGAAGCTGACAGGGATAAGGGAGATGAAGCTATAGGATCAAGTTCCTGATTAAAATTCAAGATAGCGTAAAAGATATTAATTACAATCGGATGTCAGAACATGGAGAAAACTGATATTGATAGCTAAATTAATAGGGAAGTAGCAAGGAAATTGATGGTACCAAGGGATTAAAATAGAACTAAGAAGTTGATGAATGCGGGGTGCAGTGATTATTTATATGACAATGTTATAGCCTTATTAGTTTCACATTGATTTTAAATCCAAACATAGTGAATTTGAATGGTGACCCTACAACAGAAAGAGTAACTAAATTATTATTAAATAGATCCAAGGAAACCGTATCAATAATGCAAAGAAGCACCTGTTGGTGTTGAGCAGTCATGCTAACAGTTTGATCTGTGAGTGATTTGCCAGAAAAACTTTCCTGGATTTTTCTCTTCTTGGGTGTTATATGGGTCCCAGAGATGGAGGGTCCAAGTCCAACTGCTCCATTAATGGCAGCATTAGTTGCCTGTCTGATTTGAACTAGACTACACTCTTCTTGTAAAACCATTCTCCATTCGTCACTTCCTTCAAAATTCTTGCAGTCAATGCATTTACAATTTTCAGAGCAGAGGTCGTTGGCATGGAAACACTCACAATACTTCTTAAGGCAACCTTTCTTGCAGTGACATCCTTTATTGTGCCTTCCTATCAATTGAATTTCAGACACTTCCTCCTGAGTTTGTTCAAGACATTTAAATGGCACCACAAGTAAGCTAAAATATCAGCCAACTCCATAGTAGTTATTAACAGCACCAAATCTTAGCTGAAAATTCTGATGCAAAACGCCAACTATAAATACATGAGGGAGTTAAATTGAACTACTAACCATAGAAACTTCTGGTTTTTGCGGACTGCTTGCAATTTTTGGTCTGAAAGCATTTGGATTTTTTTCCAGTGTCATTCTAATTGCCTCCTTTCGGGCAGCCTCATTGTTCAGATTATTATGACAATTTTGACAGTTGCAACCATCACAATAGATCCCAGCCGCATAGCACTCGCAGTACCTTGCAGTTGCAAAATTAGCTATTGTTATAAAGAAAGTGCACGGTCATGTGACGAAGTACCCTTGATGAAAGTTTTTCATACAGAGAAGCTAAAGGACTTACAATTTAAGGCATTTGGAATTTTTGCAGTTACATCGTTTTTGCTTCTTTATAGTGTTGTCCTTTAACCCTGCTTTATTTTGAGACTTTGATCTAGGGCTAAGAGACTCGTTTCTAAGGAAAACAAATGCATTCAAACACAACAAAATGAAAATTAGTAGAGTAAGAGTTCTTACCGTGAAGCAAAATTCAATCATAGAGTAAGAGATAAAACAGTCTTTTTGAAGAGGACCATATAAATGGACAGATGAAATGATCAATATATTTTTATTGGCAAGTTTAGGTCACTTTCCTTTCCTGTTATAAAAACTAATAAGATTTGGTGATTGCCTAGTTTAGTGGCAAATTTATAATACATTTTTTCCCAAAAATGCAATCATTAACCAACCTCAGAATGATGCTCAGATTACATTCAGATACAAGCAAACCAAGTTCTATTTTTAAACATGGAAGAAAAATGTAAAAAACATATATGATTAGTGAAATGAATTATTGACTTAAATTGGTAGGAAATCCAGACTTTCATCCCTGATGCTCTTTACATTAGTGCTTATGTGACCATCCATATCTTTAAAAATTCTCCAAGAATCATGCTTTTCGCACATCTAATCAAATTATAGACAAGAGCCCTTGTCTTCAAATAGAAGCTAACTTCCAGCATAAGCCTTATGTTTCTTATACTAAAATTCCAAACATACATCCCTAATACATCCAATTCTACGTTCTAAATTATGTAGCATTAACACTTCATATGATTTGTCAAAAAAAAAAAAACTTCATACGAAAAGTGTCTGGTGTTCAATATGCATCAACACCAACACAACGTGTAGTTAATTAAATTTCTTCATTTTAAAAAAAAAAATATCGCTGTCAACATGTTTTTCGTACACTAACATTCTTATCATTAAATTAAATGCAACACAATCCATAAGTTCTAGCTCAACTAGAAAAATGCCGAAATTGTTAGGTTGAACATCATGACCGAGGTTCGAACCCCGACACGTTCACTTGTGTGTGGGTTTAAAATGACTTCATCATTTCGTCTATCTACCAAAAATAAATAAAATGCAACATAAAGAAAAAAAATCAAAACGCTATTTTTCACTTTTCTATTATATTATCATTTATTTTTTAAATTCAATTCTTAAGAATGCTTACAGCGCTTGAAACCTCTTCACCGGAAGCTTTGGTGTGGAGTACGGTAATCGATGAAACGGCGTAACTAACTGCTGCGGTCGCGGTGATTGAAAATGCGGCATCACCGGCGGAGACTGTGACGTTCTCTGCTGCTGCCACTGTGGTGGTGATTGTTTCCACGGCCGTCTCACTGGTGACTGAAAATCCAAATGCATTTGCACCGGAGGAGGCAAATGCGACGGCACCGGAGGAGGCAAATGCGACGGCGCCGGTGGTCGTGGAATGGTTTGTGACAGGGACTGCGGCGTCGGTGGCGACAATGTCAGGTACGACGGAGCTCCACATGCGGCAGCGAAATCCAATTGCCGCGCAAATTTCCGATTAGCTAAATCCAGCGTCGTTTCGCTCTTCTCCATCAACGTTTCTTCTTAAACCTGCAAAAAACAACTCAACGATGAACCAAAAACGATCTCGTTAAGCTTCGATTTCAAATCACAATGTGTGAATCTTAACGAATCACCACTTCGAATTGAGTTTTCGAAACATATGAAGAAAAAAGAAACTTTACCTGTGCGTTACGGATTGTAATTCTTGAAGCAAGAAATCGACTGAGAGAAAATTATGGTAATCGATGAGACGAAAACATGCAGAGAATGAAATTTCCGGTGTGACGAGAAAGATTGGGGGCGGAGAACAATCGCCGGAGAGTTTGTTGCGGTGAAAATTCCACCGTGGGAGTGGAAGTGGTAGTGGTTAGTGTCACTTGTTTTTTCTCGAGGTTTTGAAAATCTCCTCTATATATACGAAAACAAATTACTACTAAAGGTATTAAACTACCCCTAAACCAATTATTTTGTACTTTTTTTTACCTTTTACGGCTACAGCTATAGAAGGGTAAAACAGACATTTTATAGTGGTCTTACGATTTAAAATCACTCCATTTTAATTTAGCTAGTTTCTTCCATGTTCGTCCAAAAGTCAACACTGCAGTGATAGTATCTCTAAAGGGCAAAAATTATAGTATTTCTTATGAAAAGCTACTTTAATTCAAAATTGAAATATGCATGTTGATGCTCGTTTCCTCTCTACCTTTGCATCCGCTTTCCTCACTTTCCTCTTTGTCATATCTCTCTCTTCTCTCATCAATTTTTTTCTCCCATCTTCACACAATTCGTCATCTTCTTGAATAATCATCAACAAGAAGAATTGTCTTCTGTCTTTGGGTTGGTAACAATCGTCACACTATTCATCAATTCTCATTGGGATACCAACGAAAATGGGTTAATTTTTTTAGGCTTAATTAATGCTTTGATCCCTTAACTTATTTTTGGATTTCAATTTGGTCCCCTAACTTTAAACTGTCTCAAATTGGTCCCCTAAGTATACCTCCGTTTACTCAAGTGGTCCCTTCTGTTAGTTTTTGTCAAAGAACGTTAACTTTGTCCATGGTGGCATTCCACGTGGGCCTATCATTTGATTAGATGGAAAACCATGTAAGCAGTATAAAAGGGTAAAGAAATGTGAAAATTAGGGTTTTGTTTCTCCTTCCTCACCCAATCTTCTTCTCCATCGTGACCCATCCTTCCTCCTTCTTCCCCCATTCTTTTTCTTCATCATTGTCTAGATTCCAGCCAAAAATGTCGAACCACACTACAAAAACTCAATGGGCTCATGATTCATCATATACATCTGGTTCGGTTGGGTCTAGTTTGAGGAGAAGGTCAGTACCAAATTGTAGGTGTGGAGAAAATGTTGTAATGAGAACTGTAACTGATGCATTGAATCCAAATTGTGGGAAGAAATTCTGGGGTTGTAGAAACTATAGAAATTCCAGTGACAAAGGATGCAGTTACTTTAAGTTAATTGATGAAGATGATGTTATGGATGAAAGGGATTTGAAGATTGAAAAACAGAAGACAAAAAAAAAAGACAAGTTGAAGAGTGACTTATCAAGAACAAGGCAGTGGTTGATAATGGCGTTAATTTTTGGATTTGTATGCTTTGGGATTTTGTTGGTCTTAGGAACAATGTTAGCTTGCAAAAGCACATCCATTTTGAATGGATTTTATTTGAAATAGGAACAATGTAATGTGATTGTTATGAATGTAAGTTTAGGTTTTGTTATGAATGAATGTAATGTTTAGGTTGATTATCAATGAATGAATGAATGTAATGTGTTTAGTGACTGTAATGTTTTGAGTATGATGAATGAATGCAAAAGTTTGAATGAATTGTGGTTTGTTGATGTTCAGTTTAAGCATTATATGTTGACAAGAAACTTTTAAGATTCAATAATGCTATAATAGGGACTGTGTTATAAAAGTGCATAATGTTATAATCTGCTACATATATGTTGAATTGCATATAACCATTATCAAAATCTGGATTATAAAAGTGCATAATAGCACATCATTCCATAAATTCAAAAGTGCATTATAGCACATAATGCATCAAATGCCAGTAGCAATGTTATAGCACTAAGTGCTTAACAGCCAACAAGTGCTTACACATTGCTAACCAAAAAGAAATTGAACTTGTGCTTAACAGTCAACAAGCACATATTACATCAGATGTTCAAAACTAAAATACTTCAGAACTTGTGCTTAACAGTCAAAAGTGTTTAATATCACACATTACATTCCAAAAGATATTCAAATGTGCTTAATAGCACATATTACATTCAGAACTAAATTACTAAGGCTGAGATGCAGATACTGCCTTCTGCTTTGGCACCCTCTTTCCTTTCTTTTTTGCTTGGGTTGGTTGAGTTGCAGCAACTTAGTCCACATTCTTTCTTTCTCTAGGTGATCTCTTTTTCTTCTGAATTGGAGACTGAGATGCTTGAGTCTTTGATGGTTGAGGTGCTGCCTGAGAAGATGGTGCAGGTTGAGTTGTTAGTGGTGGAGGTGGTGGAGGTAGTGGGAATGTTGACTTGTTGTGTCCAGTTCGCTTGCACCTACTACACTTAATTCCATATGTAGCTCTCTTCATTTGTGAGTTGTCTCTCATCAGCTCACTTGCATCCAATCTCCTCTTCTTTTTAGGTCTACCAAGTTGCCTTTTCATAGGTGGTGGTTGAAGATCAGTGCATTCTGTCCTCATCCATAAGTCTTGGCCATTGACAGGATAAATCATGCTGGAATAACATGCAGCATACTGCTCCTTTTTGAATATTGATGGCACATAGTCAGCTATTTTGTAATTTTTGTGTTTCATGCAAGCAATGGCATGACAACATGGAAGTCTTGTCAAATGTCATTTCCTGCAGTCACATACTTTGTCCAACAAGTTTACAGCATATTTGTCTCCAGTGTTTGAAATATGTATAACTTGGAAATCATGATCATCAGCTTACCTACATTAAGATTAAGTACATTACTAAATTAAAATTGTAAAATCTCCATAATTCACCAGATGAACATAAATAAAAGAAGTGAATCATACCTTACTATCCAGTCATTTGCATAAGAAGATTCCTTTTCAAGTTTTTTTTTTATGTTTGGCAGTACCTCACCATCATCATACTTAGCAATTTTCTCCCTATTCTTCTGCCACCTCTCCATCACATAAACCATGATATCCTCCAACATTGAAACAACAGGCTTGGACCTTGGAACAACAATTACAGAATTAAATGCTTCTGATATGTTGTTGACTAGTGTGTCACACTTTGAATCACCTTTAAACATTGCCCTAGTCCAATGCATTGGTTCAATCTCACACACATAATTAAATGCTTCCTCACTAATTGCTTTGATTGCCATCATCTCCCTCTCAAAAGCATTTTTGTATGTTGATTTTGCAGCTCTACACATCAATTATTTCAATTTTTTGCCAGGAAATTTCTTCCTAAAGTTGTTGTAGAGGTATCTGACACAAAACCTCTGCTCAACTTCAGGAAGCAAGGTATGAATTGCTGGAAAAGGTCCCTGTTCAACATAACACATGAAGAAAACACAATAATTAAAATTATGGCATATCCAATTAATAACTTAGCTTTTAATACATATTAAAGAAAATGAAATAGTTATTTTACCTTTTGTTGGTCACTAATTATAGTGTAAGTTTTGCAAAGTCTTGTGCCACCCAAATCAGCTATGAGAAGCTCCAGAAACCACATCCATGATTCCTTGGTCATTTAAGTCCACCTTCATCCAATCCAGGCCCATTCTCATGCTCACCAAACAAATCATCCTCCTCAATCATTAGGCCTAAGTCATTTAAGTCAAACTCAGGCCCATTTCCATTCACATCAGATTTGGGACCACTATCAGCATCTTTACCTTCACAAGTGGGACCTACATTTGTCTCATTAACAATTGGTGGGACAAGTGGGGTCATACAGGGATATTCTAACAATGGGTCAAGGGCTACAATATTAGGTTGTGACATAGGGTGGACAACATACAAATGAACCCTATCATATTCAAGTGCAATATTTTGCATCCTTCTACAGCCACTATCACTATTCAAAGGAATAAACCCATCTTCCATATTAGGGTCATGATAGCACAGAGACTTAAGACTAACATAACCACAACTTTTTAAGGTTGATAACAAAGCAAAGTATGAGAAAAATTCTGGGTCACAATCTAGTGTTTCTATTGGTCCTACATAATCAGGGTCCATAAAGCAACTAAAGTCCCCAGCATGATGTACCACACACTCAAAGATTTGGTCCATCTATTTTTTACCTTTAATATAAGAAAGGAAAAAAAACCTAATCAAATTTATACACAATATTTGAAAAAGGCAGTGCCACTCACAACACAACAGTATAAAACCCTAAACTAACATATACAACTCCAACACAACAGACAAAATTCAACTTTTAAGAAGGAATAAACAATATATAATCCAAATTCATGCATACAGAACCCATTTCTAACCCTTTTTCATTGAAATTTTTGAAAACCCTAAATAATTTTCGAAACCCTAATCAGACATACAAACGTGTTTTAAGTTGAGATTCGCGAAGAAGAAGATGAAATTAACCTTTAAAAGTAAAAAATTCATTGAAATTTTCAAAACCCTAGAGAGTTTCAAAACCCTAATCATAAAAAAAAAGCATTTTTTTACTATTTGATTCGCGAATAAGACGAGGAAACAAACCTGCAAAGTCGATTCGAGTTCCAAATTCCACTTCGTTTTCATATTTTCTTCAATCTTCAGATTCAATCTTCAACTTCTCTCTCTAGGTTTTCTTCTCCTTCTCTCTCTACCTTTTCTTCATTCTCTCTCTAACTCTGGAGAATTGTAACGTTATGCCCACGTGGAATGCCACCATGAACAAAGTTAACGTTTTTTGACAAAAACTAACAGAAAGGACTACTTGAGTAAACGGAGGTATACTTAGGGGACCAATTTGAGACAGTTTAAAGTTAGGGGACTAAATTGAAATCCAAAAATAAGTTAAGGGACCAAAGCATCAATTAAGCCATTTTTTTAATATGTTTCAATTCGATTTTTGCTGCTTTATATTTTGTTGGTAATTTGTTCGATTTTTATGTTGGTTATCTCATGCATATTAATTTCATTATCATATTTGGATGTTTCAAAGAAGACTTAACTTTCCATATTTATTTCGCAGTAAAATTTTCTTCTACTAGGTACGAAGTTCAACAATTTCCTTTGCGGTTTTGGATTAACTAATTTGCCTTAATGGTTCTCGTTTATTTTTTTTTTTTAGATTTTAATTTTTGCGATTCGGCAATGTTGGATTTGTTTATACTTTTCTGTTGTAAAACATAATGCATGTTAGGTGTTTAAATTTATTTTTCTGTTTGCTTCAACATCATTCGGCAACCTACATATGAAACTTTTATAATTTACTATGTTTAATTACCATTTGCAAAAGTTTGATATATATTGAAAATTTGTTCACTACTCTTTGTATTTTTCTCATTTATCATGTTATTTGTTATGCTATCCTGAGCCTGGAGACGTTATTTTAGTGATTTGTTATGTAAGATGTTAGATAAACGAGGAATTATAGTTTGTTATGCTATAATCCATTTTCGGTTTATATAGTCCTAGTGCTATTTAATCGAGCAATGTATCATTCATTAACAATTTTCCAACTATAAACCCTTATAATTAGGTACGTGCTCTTTGTTATGCTATGTTGAGCTTTAAGTTGTTAACTTGATTGATTTGTTATGCTAGATCATGGCAAAAGTCAAATAAATGGATAAGAACCAGATGGCAATAGTTGATTGATTTGTCATGCTAATTGTCAAGCATCGCACATGTAAATATTGTTCTCATCTTAACCTGTCTGTGAAATGGATAAGAACCTCAACTTGGATATGATCATGAAAAATAACTCACTTTCCTGAATTGTTGTGTTAATTGTCAAGCATCACACACGAATATGAATATCCTCATTGAGTGTTATATCTCTGTTGGATTTGGTGATGTGGTATCGGTACTTTTCTGTAAAGTAACGGAGACAAGTTTTGGCGCTAATTTAATTCCATCGAACCGTACAACTGATTCCATTCCATCTATTCTTTTCTCTTTGTAACTAGTATGTATTTCCTTTGATTATGATGTTGTTTGATTTTAATTATCTCATGATGTTGAGGTTATTCTTGTTTTCCATTACAATCTTATGGGTTTGAATTGTCCCTAAAAAATACCTTTTGAATCTAGGTTAGAATAATCTTTTATCAAAGCTTTTGTTCTAGACATGGAATTTAGGTTTTGATAATCACTTTGAATATTGGAACCCAAAGCTTTTGTATCGTTTAATAGTTTGGAAAATCAGTTATACAACAATACAATCGACTATTGGATCGTTTAATAGTTTGGGAAATCGACGATTGAACGACCCAATAAAAATCAGGACATCATTTGAACACGAATGATGTTGCCGAGCAATATGTGATAATATCAATTGATAATTAGAATCCGCAACACTAATCGGAGAATAAGTATAAGTAGGTTGATGAAGTTTAATCCCAGCATAATCATTTCCCTGTTAACTCTCAAACCTTTTATAATTTCGTAGTTTTATAGCTTATGAAACAAAATATTGTGAAACCTTAACTCAGAACAACATCGATTGTTGAACGGCTTAGAATATCGCACCAGTCCTTATGGAGACGATACACAAACATCTTTACTTTTGATACTACATCAACAACAACAATGGTTTTAAGTTTTAACCATGGAGGCAACAAAATTGAGAAAGAGGCTAGGGTTTCAACAACGGAAGTAACATCTACAAAAAAGAGAATCATAGTTAGGCTAACTAATGCTACAAAACACTAGTTAAAGGAACAAAAAGATAACTTTTACATCAAAAAATATTTTTCACACTAAGGTTTCACAACACAAGTTCTAATACATTATATTTCTCCGGGTCCTTTAAGTTTCAAGTTTGTTTCAGATAGATCCTTTACGTTCTTAAGGTTTCAGATAGGTCCTTTAAGTTTCGAGTTTGTTTCGGATCGGTCCTTTAAGTTTATAAGGTTTCAGATAGGTACTTTAAGTTTCGAGTTTGTGTTAGATAGGTCCTTTCTATCAACCTCCGTTAAGCCAAAGTTAAAGGACCTATCTGAAACAAACTCGAAACTTAAAGGATCTATCTGAAACCTTATAAACTTAAAGGACCTATCCGAAATAAACTCGAAACTTAAAGGATCTATCTGAAACCTTAGAAGCTTAAAGGACCTACGTGAAACAAACGTAAAACTTAAGGGACTCAGGGAGGTATTTGACCACATTATTACTATATTTGTTTTCTTAATTAATACTCTTAGGACACCGGTTAACATATTTTTTTTTAAAAATTACTACATATTTACATTGATAAATAGACTCAAACATGAATAAAAAACAAATCATAATAAAAGTAAAAATATAAAATCTGATTCTAAAAGACACTTGAAAATAATACGAATATATTTTCTAATATTCTAACAAAGTGAATCTCCATCTTCTAAAAAAATGAATATCTTTCATTTGACATAGTTAATCAACTAAAAATATTAAAAAATTATCTTATAAGGTAAGGAAATTTGACAGTTACAAATGAATTTAAAAAGTATATTTATTCAAAAAAAAATTGTACATAAAAAGATATTATTATTAATAATATTTTTTTTAAAGGATGTACTCATCGTTATGAAAAATGTAGAGTGAAAGATATATTTAATAAAAAAAAGATACATATATAACATTAATTCGATGATGTAATTGGAAAAAAATTGATTAATATTAAATTGACAATTTACATTGAAATTGAGAGTGAGTGATCTATATAGTCTTGAGAAAGACAGGGTTGAGATTGTATATTTTGGTGACTTTGTCTCATCTCTTTCGTAACATTTTTCCATGTATCTAAATAATTTATTTTAATCATCAATTTATCTATAAAATATTTTTGTTTTAAGATAAAGAAAAATATATTAAATAAAAATAAAGTGATGCAAAGATTGTGGGGACATCAGACCTGACCTAACTAGAACTCAAAACAGGAATACGTCATGATAAATCAAACCAATTGGAAGAGCCTTAAACTATCGTAACAAATATTCACTCATCACGGACGCAACCCAGCTAACCCGCGTAAGGGCGTGAAACCAAATTACAAAAAAATATGATGAATGAACTTTTGCAAAGAAGAGTTGGAGTTTTAATTTGATAGATGAATTGACCGCCAACACGGAATCAGAATATAAGTGTCAACCGCTCCTTGAACAAAGCAACAAGCAAAAAAGCTCTTCCGAGCGTTACCATTTTGAGAATAATCAATGAATGACACAAAACCACATGATACCCAAGTGATGATAGGTGTAACACATTGAAACATGCAGATCTCAACAAATCTGAAACATCAAAGAATCGAAGAGGTTAGACCACCAAACACTCCAATAGACGCGTAAGAACTCAGATCGATGGACGAGTCAAATATGTTAGTAACCATACCTTATTGGGTTAACAGAACAAGACGCTTGCGAGTTTTGAAACCAACCAAACCCTTTTAGGTTTTGAAACAGAACCATAACAAAAAGCGCTCAAAATTTAAAACCACTTAATCAGTCTCTGATCAAGAACAAAACATAAAAAACATATACCAAAACAGTCGGAGACCAACAATACTAACATCGACACACATACAATACACTCGACGACACAACAACAACACATCGACGTCCTGGTTCTAGCGAACTGGATCTGAGAAACCAAACCAAAAGCAAGACAAAAACCAAAAGCTCCAGCTTTGTGTAGCATCGCAACCTCCTCTGCCTTTTCTACCACATCAATTGGAAATAGGCAGATCTGAACCATCATTAGCTAGAAACAGCAACTGGCAACGGTAGAATCAGACAAAATCGACGACGGAGAAAAGAAACATAAAAAAGGTGACGAGCAACCCCGAAGCTGAAATGTGATGGTGATGCCGTCGTGAAGGTCGGGCATACCATCACCTACGTTGGATCTACATTTTGAATAAACAAGTTTTTGTGACTAAAGTCACAAAATAATAAAAGAGAAATGATACATGAACATCTCATCTATACATCCAACAACTTATTTGTTATTTTTTAATATTTTTTTTACTGATTTCGATTTGCATGCTTTCATAAAACCTTTAAAGTCCGATATTTATTTTTGATTTTGACATGTAGATAAGAGATATTTTGAAATAAAAAAATGGTATTTAGTGAAAAGATAATCAATTTTGGTGTCAACTCCGTTCATAGGAAACACGTCCCTGTAATTTGAAGTTCGTCCGAAAATAAATAAAAGATGGTCAAGAATTGTTTCACGTATGAAGTGGTTAATGAACTAAATCAATAGCAATTTATTTAAGAGAATTTGAGTTAGATTACTAATCAAATAATTCTTTGGTGGATTTTACTTACCTTCAACCGAACTTCGGATTACCATCCCCTTTCCTATGATAATTAGGATTTTTTTTGAAAGATTTATATATAGTTTATGATATATATGATTTAAATATTTTTATAAATTGGTCCCCAAACAACACAAATGAAACATACCAAAAAGTTGATTTTAATCATAGAAAATTGTTAGACATCGTAAAAACTTATTTCACTGTGATTTCAAGATAGTTGTTAGTGCAAGTGTATTTTTGTTGTGATGTATTTTTTTTAGTAAGTGTAGATCTAATCAATAAGTTTTGTGTCATTAATGTTACAGATCTAAAGATATGAATATTTCGAAAATTTGAATATTATCATATATGTAGGCATAAGTAAGTATTTTGCCGTTCTATATTATTAACATGTATGTTTTTAGTTTGTTCGCACATTCATCCATTTTTATTTTTAGCAACTCTAAATTTGTATTATATTAATGTAATCTATCAATTTAATATCGTTTATTTTTATAACAAAAAAAATAACATATCTCTTGATCATATCATAAGTACGTCCAATCTTTGAATCGTTAATGTTATTCATCGCCATTCCTTTCGCCAACTAACTATACTCAAAATCACCATATGCCGAAGCATGTGCTGAATCGTTTTCAACTTACATCCTATGTAGCGGATAATGTTCACAACAAGATGTTGGAAGAACCTTGGATATTTTGATGCAATTTTTATCTAGAAACGACAATATCTAACAAGGAAAATAAACAAGACCTCCAAAAACTATAAGGATTTTGGTAAAAAAAATAAAAATAAATTAAATGTCCTCATGAGTTTAACTCAATTGATAAGGATAATGCATAATATATGCAAGGTTTGGGATTCAAACCCCTACCACCACAAAAAAAAAATCATATAAAAAGAAACTCTAGGTTAACTGCAAAAGAAAAAACTATTCGATGAAATAAATATTTACTTATCTTTCAGCCGAATTTTGAGTTCCTAAAATCATTTTCCTGTTTAAATTGGAAGGTCAACAAAAAAGATAGAATACAAGTACAAGTGATATTCTTCAAAAAAAAGAGTACAAGTAATATAAAGAAAAAAATTAAATATATATGATTCAAATTTAAATCAAATAAATTCAACTTTTTGTGTACATTTAAGATATTAATTTAATTTGTATAATGTACAATTGTTTTACACATACATCTAATGATATGTTGTTGGCATACTCCCTCCGTCCCAAATTATAAGCAAAAAAACCCCATTTTCCCCCTAAATTATAAGCAAAAAAAACCAACTTTTATCATATTTAATTATGATTTTTTCAAAATATCATCTTTTCCAAAGGAAAATTAAATGCAAAGTGCATTCAATTTGCTTTCTTTTTCATTTTCTCAATAACTAATAACTAATGAAAATTGTTTTTACATCTTCCAATAAAACTTATTTCAAGAATAACACAATAAACTATGTTGCAAACTACTATGTTTTAGTTTTCTTAATAAGTGTGATTTTTTTTTTGCTTATAATATGAGACGGATGGAGTATTAACTAATGAATATGAAAATGAGAAATGCTAACAAATGCTCCAAGACAAAACTTTTACTTAAAAATTGTGCATTCATTGTATTAAAATTTTAAAGAGAACATTTTTTACATAAAATTTACAAATAATTTTCTCTTTTGGATTCTTAATAACAAGTGCCTCAAAGGCACTTGTTGAGGCACTTGTTAGCGCAACCCTATCAGAATATATGACAACACCTTTTGTGTAATTAAACTCTTAAGATTTATTCAAAAAATTAAACTCTTAAGATAGGAGGGGTGTCTTTATACTTAAGCATCATTTCAATTGGAATATGTATCTTCTTTGGCAAAAAAAAGTTTGTTTTCCAACTTACAAAAGGAGCGATGTCCCAAATTATAAATAAAAACAAGGGTCCTCCTATTCCTCAGCTTTTCTGGTACAAACTGGAAATTCATCTGATAAGAGGCTTGTGAATTATTAGCGACATGAAAACGACATGACAGATAATGAAAATTCATAAAATCAGATTTCTTTGCTATATCCATGGGTTATCAATCCCCCTTTCACTTTCTCCGGTCAAACAAAATGATAAAATCATTGAATTAATTTATTTCATCCTTAAAACAATGTAATTAGAGAAGTTAAAATTTGCTCCAAATGATATTTATACCATTATATTTTGTTATAATTTTTGAGACAACTATTTCATACTTTTATTGTATTTTTATTCTCTCTTCATTACTTTACTTTTTGTGTCAATACCTACTATTTCATATATTCCATTTTAACTTTTTCAAAAAAAAATAACATACCTCAAAAATTTAATTAGAATTAGAAATATTCAGAAAGAACTTTCTGTGGACATTTCTTTTTAGGGTATATCTTGTCCGCTTATTAATTTCTTCTAAGTGAATGTATGGATTTATAATAATCTTCTGGTTAACAAGTAATACCATGAGTATAAAAAGACTGCAGAGATATCATGGTGGTGTGGGTTTAGAACCTGTAGTATCCAACTTCTCATAATGTGTGTGAGTTTTTCCATTGACACTTTAGAAATGAAATAATAGTTATAAAGTTGGATCTGGGGTGAGAGAACTAGTTTTCAAATGGTGTACCACAAAATGAATTATCAAGGTGAGAAGTGCTTCATATTTTTATCTGATGATTCATCGATCAGGATCAATAGTAGATTTTTCGTTCACAGAAATAATAAATATAATAGTTAGGATAATCAAATCAAGTATAGGGACCCAGGCCTCTAATTCTCAAATCTGTGATGTAGATCAATTAAATCATTACATCATGAAGCAATCCGCAATGAAGTAATCGATTCCTAAACTGAAGTGTTTCAACTCAATAAAAGAGTTTTAACGAATCCATACCAAGAAAAAAATAATACAAATGAGTCGTTTGGACATGAATGTTCACTACTAAAAAAACAAAAATTAGTGAGGGATATTTAGTGAGGGAAAACGTGAAATCCCTCTCTAATTCCGTCACTAAATTTTGCGACCAAGGAATTTGTGAGGAATTTTATTTTTTCCGTCACAAATTTCCCTCGCTAATTTTGCTTTTTCTAGTAGTG
>Ga0315914_1000175_pt1 | contig 64146 bp, 20 predicted proteins | sample MpolenodulesMG_FD_203920 | JGI IMG/M metagenome (GOLD analysis project Ga0315914, IMG submission 203920) | Medicago polymorpha root nodule microbial communities from Los Angeles, California, United States - elongated nodules | ecosystem: Host-associated > Plants > Roots > Nodule | place: USA...
CCCCCCCCCAATTTTTTTTATTAAAAATAGATTCGATAAAGGAAACGATACCTGACGGAGCCTTGAAAAAGGAAAGCGCGTAAACAGTCAACGGCGACAGGACATACTTCAACAAAACCAGACGACCACTGAAGGACAAGAAAGTCAACTCCACCCTAACAGTCTAGCAGTTATGCGCTTCAAAAGAGATTACCAAAAATCCAACCGACGAGCATTTCCACCAATAGGCAAACCAAGGTACATAAACGGAATAGCGCCTACCTTACAATTCAACACCACAGCTGCTTCAACTAACCATGATTCAGGGACATTCACCCCCACTAACAGACTCTTCGAAAAATTAACCTTTAGGCCAGACAAGTCTTGAAAAAGAAGAAGCACCGCTCGCATTGCTCGAATATTTGCCCAAGATTTTTCACCCAATATTTTATGATTTTAGTCAAACATGGTAAACATCTAAATTAAATTTAACCGAATTTTCAGTGGCTTTTAATAAATGATAGTCAAACTAGAAACAATCAAGTATAGAAGAAATCTTTCTCAAGTCAACTACGTCTCATGCCGGGTCACGAGTGTTAGAATTAGTCAAAGACACACAAAACTTGACAATTCAACATCGTGCTTAATATTTATAACATTACCAATTGGAACAACTATTTTTACGGAGATGAAAATGTGGCAAGATAGGGAAGATCGAGCCAAATGTGGAACAAACAACGGGGAAAATTGTACAATTATTTTCAACACACAATCAAACAATTCTATTTTCAAAATTTTAGTCTTTTATCTTTCTGCTTAATTTTACTTATGCATTTTTTAGTTTAATAGTTAATAAAAAGTCCAACAGCATACAAAATACTCTTTGATGGAGTTAAGAAACCCACAACCGAGAAAAATCATTTGTGTAATTATTTGAAACACAAAATATTGAAGTCTAACTCGTTTCACCGAATAGATAGATTCAACCACACAATCAAACAATTCTATTTTCAAAATTTTAGTCTTTTATCTTTCTGCTTAGTTTTACTTATGCATTTTTTAGTTTAATAGTTAATAAAAAGTCCAACACCATACAAAATACTCTTTGAAGGAGTTGAGAAACCCACAACCGAGAAAAATCATTTGTGTAATTATTTGAAACACAAAATATTGAAGTCTAACTCGTTTCATCGAATAGATAGATTCAACCCTCGTTTTTTGTTGTATAAATTGGGTATCTTCCGCGCGTGCAACTGTAGTGACCAATAGAGTTTTAATGTTGTTGCATACACTGGATTCGAACCCAAAATTTTGATTAAGCTAAAAGAAACCGGTGTCATCTCATTTAAACATATTTGGATAGATTCAATCCAACTCTTAGATTTATCGCACTTTTAACTAAAATTAACTTTAAAATGAAATTTATTATTCATAATGAATCTTCAATGTTCCATAATAAAAATTAAATACTACACGGTTAGTTCCTTTATAAGTTCCACCCACCATTATTTATCCAACATTAACATTACACCCTATCTGTCTGACAAAGTCACATGCACATGCAGACAGCTCCACAATCACACATCCTCATCTCACATGGACTTATGAGACACCAGACCTTAGTTAACATCTGACCCACACAAACATTTCTTTTCTTCTTTCTCTTTCTTCCCCATAAGAAATTCAACTAATTTAGAAAAAATTAAATAATGAGAAAACCTTTGTGCCAACAAATTGAGTAAAATTTTGATATACACTCCACGTAGATGTATTTACACTATTAATAAGTCACCAACCATCAATCATATATGTGACATTGAAATAATTATGATTAATACTAATGATTTTTTAGATAAGAGAAAAAATATATTAAATAAAAAGAAAAAGATATAGAGACTAAGGAGACATGAAACCTGACCGAGGTAAAACGAAAAGCAGTGATACATCGTGATAAATCAGATCAAGTGAACCAACTTTAATCTAACATAAAAAAAATTCATTAATCTCGGGTGCAACCTAGAGAACCCAAACACATGCACGAAACAAGATTAAAAAAATATATGAAAATGAACATATGTGAAGAAACTTACAAAGAATAGTTAAGGTTTGATTTTGACGAATGGGTTAACTATTTAGATTTAAAAGTTATGATTAATATAAAAATATTTATATGGTCATAATTAATTAGACGCACCATTTAAACACACTCACATGAAAATACATGTCATTTAATTATTTTAAAAATAAATATTATTTAGTTTTTCATTCAAAAAAAATTATTTACTTTTTGTATCTAAATAATATGACCAAATAATTACTTAGAAGATTTTCTAAATAATGAATTAACAAATTCATAAAACAATATACATGCATATATTAATAAAAAAATAAACCTTTATGACAGCTCTAACCAGATTGTTTAGCACTTTTTTATGACAAACCCCACCAAATAAAAACCAAAAAAATAAATAAAAAATAAAATTTAACAATTTCTTTCTCTTCCATTAAGATATGTGTTCTTTGCATTGACATTGGTTTCACTTTTGGTGTTTTGTTGAAAAGCTGTTTGGTTCCATTCCTTAACTGTATTATCTCTGTCCATTACCATTCACCTTATTGTCTGGTTTCTTTTCTGAAACCTAACAAGGTTTTTCTTCAAACCAAGTGAAAAAAAAACCTTTTTGTATAACCCCAAAAAAATTTAGTAGTAGTTTCATGCTTTTAATAGCATAAAGTTTCAATTTTTAGTATATAATCCAAATCTGTTTAGAGTATGATAAAATTTGGTTGAGTTAAAGGGTATTTTTGTTTAGTGCTTTTTAAGTGCTTCAAGAAATTGTTTATTTTGCAATTTTTGCAGCATTTTTTTCTCTTTATGTGACTACAAAACTGTGGAAACTGTTCCATTCTGTTTGTAGCTTATGATTACACAAAATTGAGGTGTTTTCTAAGTTTTGAGGGTGAATGAAGGAAGAGAAAGTTAGTTCATTTTGTGTTTAAGAACAATGGGTTTTGTTTTGTTATGTTGTTGATCCATTTGAGCTTGTTGAAAATTTGGATTTTGTGTTGTTAAGTTAGTAATAAGAGAAAAGTTACAATCTTTACACAAAAGGGTTTTGGAATTTGTAGTTTTGTGTAAGTAGATTTGACTTTTGAGTTTGAGAGAGTAATATAGATCAAAACAGATTTTGAATGAAGAGTTTGTAGTGTAGTTGTTGATTGTGGTTGGTGGTTGAGAATTGAGAGGTTGAGTTTAGTTTGTGAAGAAATTAGAGAGTTGACTTGACATGGCTGCGAAGTTACTGCATTCTTTAGCAGATGACAATCAAGATCTGCAGAAGCAGATTGGTTGTATGACTGGAATTTTTCAGCTCTTTGATCGTAATCAGATGCTCACGGCTCGTCGGATTAGTCAAAAGAGGCTTCCTTCTGGTATTGCTCTTAGTTGTAATATGATTAATTTAATTTGACCAATTAAGTTTGCTAAATTGTGTTAATTTTTGTTTCTGTTTCTTATTTCTCCAATGTTAGTCTTTGTGTATGTTTGGTTTCACTTTTGGTGATGCAAAATCGAATTGATTATAACTTGAATCTAGAATTTGGAGTTTTTGTATTTACAATTGATTTTTAGCCTCAAATTATAGATCACTTTACAGTCAACTCACTTTTAGCCAAAATCAATTTTATGAAAGAATTCATTCAAAAATAACTTTTGTCATCAAACACATGAAATGATTTATCATTTGAGCTTCTAATTTTGCTAATCGAGGTTTGCCAATCTTATATTACTTTTAGTTGCAATTGTTCATTCATAGGGATTCTCCAAGAGTTGGTATCAAACTCGCGATGATAAGATGGTTGTGATTTGAATTTTAATTTTTTTACTGTAAAATCATTCTGAACTTGTTTTGGTTGTGTATGGTGATCTTCTCCATGAAATTGTAGGCTTCTGTTATTGCATCACTGAATTTTATCTTATGTTTCAGTTTCATTAGAGTACTTTGCATTTAATGCTTGTGGTTTTCATAGGTAATTTGCACTTCAGTGATGGCAGCTTGGAAAGAGATTCTGATAGTATGCAGCATCAAGCAATGGAAACCGTAAGATTCTTGCTTTTACCTTCATTTTGACAAATTTTTTACTGCTTCAGTTCAAAATTGAGTGAATAAGGCTTCTAATTGAAGTAGTGAAATTTTGTTACAATACCAAGTATGCATATATATGATATATAATTCTTGGCATATAATTCCATTCGATACAAATGTCGAGAAGCTGTGAAGGTTGGGAATGTTTTAATAATCTTTAGAATCATTTTCGTTATTTATCCTTGACTTCTGCAAACTCGGTCATCTGAATCTTGTTTCTGTTTTTATCCGCAAGCAAATACATGGAACTTGGCTTATGAAGCATAGTTAATTCATTGCAGGATTCAAGTTTAAACAGAGGACTGAATGAAAAGCAAAGACTTTCGACGGAGTCATCAAGAGCATCATTCTCTTCATGTTCATCATCAGTGTCTTCTCTTGATTTTAAGGCTGAAGTTGAGACTTCCTATGAAACCCCTTCAAGGGACACATTTATGAACCAGCCAACTATCTCTCCCCGTTTCGGACGTCACTCCCTCGACCTGCGTGATGTGGTGAAGGATTCTATGTATAGGGACCCTCGAGGGCCGTCTGGAAAATCTACGGCCAAAGAGCAATCTACCATTCATGCCATGAAGCACAGGGATTCACCGCGACCTCTTCAGATGTCGAAATATGTTGATAGATCTTGTGGAGTTGAAATAGATGAAAAGCAAAGTGTGCCCATTGATCTAAAGGAGTCTATCCGAGTTCTTTCTAAACTTAGAGACGCACCTTGGCATTATGCAGAAACTGCTAGAGAAAATCCAAGATCTTCACAAGAAGTAAAAGATGGACACTGGCATTCCATCTCAAAGGATGCTCCTTGGTTAGCTTACGATGGAAGAGAAACGAGTCGTTTATCTTTTGAATCGCGAGAGACGATCAGATCAGCACCAAAGCTAAAAGAGTTTCCTAGGCATTCACTGGATAGTAAGGAAGGTTCATGGCGCACTTATAGCTCCGAGGCCAAACCCAACCACCTATCGAGAAACTCTTACGGTGCCACCTCCATCTCGAATGAAAAATTCTCTAGCCCACAACAGTCTTCTTCATCAAGCCAGAGTCGGCCACCGAGTGTTGTAGCAAAACTAATGGGCTTGGAAGCAATACCTGATTCCTCATTTGCCGGTGATACTCAACCAGGTTCAACTGAACCTTTCTCAGCTCAAGATAACAGTCAGTTTCCAAAAGCATCGAAAAATGGATTCATACGACCGCTTCGAGTTTCTAATTCTCCAAAAATCTCCTTGAAAGATCCAACTTCCCCAAGGCGGAAGAATTCTGAGGTGGTTATGAAACCGGTCTCTAGTTCAAAGTTTCCGCTTGAACCAGCACCATGGAAGCAGCAGTATGATGCAAATAGAAACTCTCAGAAACAAAGTTTAAGAACAACAAAAGCTCCATTGAGAACACTGGATTCATCTCCTTCGGTTTATAGTGAGATAGAGAAGCGGTTGAAGGACCTTGAATTCAAACAATCTGGAAGGGATCTTAGAGCACTAAAGCAGATACTAGAAGCAATGCAAGAAAAGGGTCTGTTAGAGAGCAGAAAAGATGAACAAGTTCCGAACGGAGTTGGAGGTCGAAGTGACTATGAACCTAAAGCTACGAATCTAAATCAGAATTTGAGGTCGGTGAAGCAACAAAATCCTCAAAGAAACAATTTTCTATCTTCTACAATCAAGGGAAATGATTCAGCAAGAGCTTTTGATTCACCGATAGTGATAATGAAACCAGCAAAACTGGTTGAGAAATCTGAGATTTCCGCTTCTTCAGCTATTCCAATGGGTGGCTTTTCTGGTTCCAATAATAGAAACAACATATCTTATACTCCAATAGCAAAAGAGCAATCTTCAAAGAATATTCGGAGGGACGGTTCTCCGGTTTCCATTGATAAGAAAACAAGTATTACCAAGCCTACAAGATCCCCACAATCTCAATCAAGGTCTCAACAATTTCCAAGAGAAAATAACCAAAGTTCAGTGAAGAATTCAGGATCAGTGAGTCCAAGATTACAACAGAAAAAGTTGGAGTTAGAGAAGCGATCTCGTGTGTCTACACCACCACCATCAGATTCAAACAAATTCAGAAGGCAATCCGGTAAAAAGGCAGCATCAGAATCAGTTTCCCCGGGTAGAAAAGTACACCACAAAATCCTCAACTCGCAGCATAGTGAAGAGCAACTGAGTGAGATAAGCAACGAGTCTAGAAATTTCTGCCAAGGCGATGAAATTTCTCTTCAATCCGACAGCATCACTTTCGACTCTAAATTGGATATTGAAGTCACTAGTAGTTTACGTTCTTCTGAAATTGATGACAGCCAAAGTCCATCCTTGAAGGCTATAAAGCAATTGATTTCAGAAACAGTTCAGAAAGTAAGCCATTTTTCTATTTATAATCAAACTTTCTATGATAACAATATGATGAAATTTTAAATTTTGGCAATATTATGTTCCTTTTATTAGCCAACAATATGTTGATTTGTTTTATTTAATGTTGTAGAAATCAACTCCAAGGTTGGATGAGGATGAGACAATTTCAGAATTTACAACTAAGGCCCCGGAACATCCTAGTCCTACATCTGTTCTCGATGGATCGGTGTACAAAGATGACGAGCCATCGCCAAAAACGCAGACACCTAAAGATCCGAAAGGTAGTTTATGCTTTCTATTTAGGATAAAATTATAGGATGCATATTATCTTTAATGACCACACTTCATATTAAGTACAATACAAACCTACGACACGGGTCTTGTTTGGACAAGCAACTTAATTAATGGCATTAAGTACTTATAGCATAAATGCTTATCATGTAACATTGTAACCTATGAAGCACAAAGATGGACACCATACATGACACTAACACGGACACGTCGACAACGGTAATAATTTGAAAAAACACCAAATAATTGAATGTAATCACATCTGCCGGTGTCGTGTCAATGTCTGGCACTGGGACATGTATGGAATCAGACCAACTTCAATGTGAAGTGTTGGTACTGCATAACATACAAGTCCTTATGTATAAGCTATTTCTATGACAAAAGATAAACTAAAGCCAAACTGTTATCATATAAGCTATAATCTGTTACCGCTATCTTAGAGAGCTTATGAAAATAGACTGAAATAAGCTTATGAACACTTCATAAGCTTTTTCTATAAGTTATCCTGAACAGTCTCACAAGTGCTTATTTATGTAAGTAGATAAGCTAAAATAAGTCAATCCAAACAATGTCATATTCTTGTTTCACAATCAGTTTAACAAGAGGAGTGATAGTAATTTTACATATAAAGAAAACTTTTTCATTTTTATTTATTAGATGTTTTTTTAAAATATTTAATGAGGGTTTGATAACAACAGTTTGAGAATTTTAATTGATGAAGCTTACATTCACACTTGTGCATCATAGTAAATGTATGATTTTCCCGTAGATGTTTGAAGTGTATGCACATGGTGAACTAGTCAGACACAGATTGAGTGTAATCACAGTTCACAACAATAGTAACCATCAAATGTGATTTTTATTCATTTGGAACCGTTGATTCCTTTGTCCAAAAACTTGTGACAAAAATACAAGTTAGATAGATCGAAATATACACGTGTGACTGCATATAATCAACCTTAGTCTTTTTTACATTATTCCTTGCTTAATCTTCATTTTCTGATATTTTTAGCCTGAAGATTCGACCAATGTATCATAGTATTTTAAGTCATCTAGAATTATTATTTTTTAATTATCTCATTATAATTTCAAATTTTGCAGTTGGAAATGCTCAGGAATCCAGAGACAATGAGGTTAAAGATCAATGGAAGCCTGATGGTGACCTTTCATTTAACGGCACAGGATCTGGAGAGATTAATCGCAAGAAATTACAAAGCATAGACCACCTTGTTCAGAAGCTTAGACGTTTGAACTCAAGCCATGACGAAGCTCGAAACGATTACATTGCTTCCCTATGTGAAAACTCAAATCCAGACCACAGATACGTATCTGAAATACTACTAGCCTCTGGTCTCTTACTTAGAGATCTGAGTTCTGAATTTCTGACATTTCAACTACATTCATCTGGTCATCCTATTAATCCGGAGTTATTCCTGGTCTTGGAGCAGACCAAGGCAAGTAGTTTGCTTTCGAAAGAAGAAAGCAGCTTCGGAAAAGCTGCTTTCTTGAAGCAAAATGCGGAGAAATTTCACCGAAAACTAATTTTTGATGCTGTGAATGAAATTCTTGTTACAAAACTTGGTTATTCTCCCGAGCCATGGTTTCAGCCTAACAAGCTCACAAAGAAAAACCTGAGTGCTCAAAAGCTTCTTAAAGAATTATGCTTCGAGATAGAGAAAGTTCAGGCTAAGAAAACTGAATCCTTCTTAGAAGATGATGAAGAGGACGATGGTTTGAAGAGTTTGTTGTGTGAAGATGTCAAACATGGAACAGAAAGTTGGGAAAATTTCAATGGTGAAATACCTGGAATTGTGTTGGATGTTGAGAGACTTATATTTAAGGATTTGGTAAATGATATTGTGATTGGTGAAGCAGCTGGCTTGCGAGTCAAGTCATCGGTTCGGCGCAGGAAACTATTCGGAAAGTAGTTTGCTTCATTCCTTTTCTTAATTTCTCACTTATATTAGATATTTATAATATTGTCATTTGCATATAATCTATTTCCACTGTCAAGGCATTATAGAGCTATGCTTATATTTTTTGGCTAAGGTGTAAAGAAATGTGATTTACCATGGATTTATGGAATACATACTATATAAAAACTAAATTTTCTTCTTGTATGAAAGTAGAGGATTGTGCCAACAAGGTGAAATTTTTGTATAATTTTCTACTTGCATCGCGTATGTTCAATAGAATAGTATGTGATTTGGAGTGGACCTGGATATCGGCTTGAGAGCAACAAACCATTTAAATTGAATGATCAAGTCGATGTATGATTGAGGTGAATGAGAAGTAAATAATGACTACGTACATATCTTTAGAGGACTAGATTGCTGTTTATAGTGTGTTAAAGAGTGTGTTCTTAGCATTATTCGTCTATTTATACGCTTGACTCAACCGGCTTGAGAGAGTAGTGTATTTGGCAAAAAAAATCATTATAATAGGTGAAGTGAATGATTTGGTGTGATGAATGCATTGCATTACAAATGTTCGTATTTATACTAGTGGTAAGTCTCTAACAAAAAAATGTCCCTAACTAATAGTGATCTATGTGATCTTAGCATTGATACTTTTATCTGTTCCACAAATTTAGTTTTTTTTCTCTCTCTTTTTTTTAGGAAAGGATAACTCATTTCATCCAAAATAATAAGAGAAATACAATTTGGAAGATAATAGAAAGTACACATAGTAGCAAGGTTGTGAGCTGTTTCAAAAATTTGATTGACTAGAAGAGAAATGTTTTTCTTTTAATACACTTTGAAAAATCTATCATTTTACAATGTCGTTTGTTCTTGTAATTATATCTAAAAGTGACCGTTAGGGATGGACAAAGTTCAATTCATACCTAAAACTGTGTCCGAACTAAACTGAACTAAACTGTTTTTCAATTCGTTTAAACTGAACCGAACCGAACCATAATGAAACAATTCAAACCAAACCGAACTGGTGCTTTAAAATGGTGAACTGCTTCGTTAAAAAGAAAACTGAACTGAATTGTTAACTAAAATGGTTTTGTTCAGTTCTATTTGAATTGTTATGATATTCATTGAAGTGAACGGTTTTTGTATCAACATGACCAAACAGTTTTCCCTAAAAGCAATCCAAACAATTTTATATCATTACAAATACATAAGTAAACAAACATCACAAAATTAGAGTTTGAATAACACCTGTTTAAGATCAATGTTGTCGTTAAATAATTGTTGCCAGCAACATTACATATACATAAGTAAACCAACATCACAAAAAAGATTATCCAACATCAATCATCAAGATTAACCAGACTAGCTAATGCTATTGCATAGGACGATGAAAAAATCATCTCTGCAAAAAAGATATTAAACGCTATTAGAAGTTGACATATATTCAGCAAATGTGATAAGCTGCAAGCACAATCTACACTAACAGTCAAGAAAAACAAGACCAAGTTTCTCTGTGGTCTCTGCAATTTTACTAGGAATAGGATCAAACAATTCATTACTACTCATTACTGAACTGAAGCTGCAAAACAAGCTCAGCAAGATGCTTAAGCCTCGTGAAAGAGTTTGGTATAAAAGCTGCAAAATAAGCTCAGTATGATGAATAAGTCTACAAAACAAACAGGTAGAGAACATGTGTTACTATGATTTGAAGATAAGGATTGTAATGATTTTTAATTATCCAACTTTAGCAATCTGTTTTTTTTGTTTGATTTGGGTTAAGTTTAGTTTTGGTTTTTTTAAAAAACCGTTCGGTTAATAACTGCTCCTTTAAGTATGGATCGGTTCAACTTTTATATACTGGTTCGGTTCAATTCAATTCAACAATTTGATTTAGTTTTTGGTTTTTTTTTCCCACCACGAGTGTTCATAGACCAATTTTCTTATGACTATAAAAAAAATATTATTTTTTATATTTTCGTTATGTTTGTGTGGAAGTATTTTTCAAGAATTATTTAAAAAAAAAGTTTTTTATGCTGAAATATGATAATTTATTTTGATTAACTTTCGAAGAAACTCATTTTTAATAGAAGAAAATTAAACATGCTCTTAATTTATACTTTTCTTCAAAATATCTAAAGAATTATTACGAGCATCTTCAATGAGGGGTCCTTACTTAATAAGGACCACTCCGTGTGAAGGATCTCCATTGAAAGAAGAAAAAATGAGTTTATGTTAAGCAACACGTAACTATATAATGACCCCTATCTCCTGAGCAACTAATTGACCCCACGTGTAAAAGAAGTAATAAAATATGTCTTGGTTGGTCTCATATGCAAAACAAATAATAAATTATTTTTGTATAATGATGTAAAGTTATTGTGGCTTATTTAAATACTTTTCATTGAAGTCCTTATTAGTGTATTGATATTGGAGTCATTGAGTTCTTAACAAGTACTTTCATTAAAAAATTATAAATAAATACTATTGTGGATGCTTTAAGTTATTCATATCAAAACCATTTTTTATTTTAATAACTAACAAATGATCCTATATGGCATGGTAAATAGAAACTCATGATATAATTGTAAAAGACTTGATTAAAGTTATAGTATACAAGTATTAAATTTCGAAAGGTAAAAGAATGTAAACATTCTAGAACTTAATTTAATTTTTGAGAAAAGGTTGTTGGGCAAATGTGGTTTTCAAGGGACACGATTATTTCCGATATTTTCTAGGGTGTAAGGGGAGGGGTGTGTTTGTTCATGTATGGGGTGTTGGTAATAAAATGAGAAATGATATTTGTACAACCACTTTTTAACAATTTTTTGACAACTTTTTCTCTCCTACTCACATTATACTCTTATTCCCTCTCTTCCTTTTTCTCCCCCCATTGTTTTTGACCAATGAAAAGAGAGAAAAAAAGAAGTTGTCATATAAGTTGTCTCATTTGGTTGTTCAAATAACACTACTCTAATAAAATACTTAACAATTCTTTGTTGTTTTTTAAGTGCTATTAATTTCGCATGGTTCTAGTGTTTTTGCTCTTAATGGGCTGAGCCGGTTTTAATATAAGAGATTTTCTTTTGACTGTTACTTTTCCCACCCTATGACTTACTAACGCGTCCTGTAAATTTGCAGAAAATGCCTCTGTGATTTCTAGATTTTTAAATTCGAACTGAGTTTTTCCTTTGGTATAGGGTGAAAAAAAAAGAGTTTTTCACCAACTCGGATTTTATAATCCGAAAACCTAAAAAAATGAGGCGCGCTACTTAATTTTTTCGGATTATATAATCCGAATACACGCTTTTTCAAGGGAAAAACAGTTCAGATTTTATAATTCGAATTGTATCAGCACAAATTCTGACATGTTTGTGACATGGATAGTCATTTTAAGGACATTATTAAGCTTCCCAACTCTCATCCTTCTGTTTTAGGTCATTGTTAGTTGTTATTAGTCAAAAATCCGGTTTTCGGGCTACTTGATATGATTGCTCCGAAACTTCCTCAGAAAATCAGGAAAAAATCAAGGATGAAGACTCTCATAGAAGGGACTTCTTACGGGACTCCGCCCTCAAAATCCAAAATTACATCGTTTAGACCCATTATTATTTTTTTTGATTTTTCATATTCTCAGAAAAAACTGAAAAAATTTGCATTAGTTTTATTTGATTTATAGAATTTTTTTGTGGTATTTTTGTATTTTTATGATTTTATTTGTTTTTTGGTTGTTTTTAAAAGCAAAATTCAAAACTGCTGAAATAGGAGAGATCCTAATTGCTGATTATATATAAGCATATCTCGGATTATAAAATCCAAATTAGTGAAAAATCATTTCGGATTTTAAAATCCGAATTACTCATGGGCATTTTTGTAAAAATTAAAGGGCACGAGAGAAATGGGTAGGGTGAAAAAAGTAATAGTCTTTTCTTTTTCCACTATCCTCTTTCTCACGTGCCTTTCAAAATTTTCATTTTCCACCGTTTGAATTATATAACAAGTCCCCTTTATTTTTCTTTAGAATTTTGAATTATATAATACAAAAGTGGACAAAACTCATAAAACGTAATATAATTGATGCAAAAGTCCCAGTTGACTATTGTACCATCCTCACCAAAACCGCACATCATTTTGGGGATGGTAAAAATGATTAGCAGTTATCATGATACCATAATCCACTACCAAATGAAAACTAAAAGAAAAGTGTAGACAAGATGAAGAAGGAATTTGCAATGAAAATGCTGAAGAATGCAAGACTATTATAGCCAAAAAAAACCATCCTAGACTATAGGTACCATAAAAGAAAACATTTAAAATAACAAAAAATACATTAAACACACCACAACTATCCAAACATTATTTGTAACGTCACAATCCATATTTTGGATTGGTTTTAATTATATATGCGAAACCTTTCCCATATTGGTTCAAATTATATATTTCAAAGTTTGCCCAGACTGTGTTAAAACTTATGCTTTGGAGGGTTTGACACGTTTTGGATTATATAATCCGAATCGTACCCAAAACACATGAAGTTGAAAAAATTGTCATTATAAATCAAAATCTACAACAACTACAACATGATAAATTAAACATAATAATTTCAACAACACAATTTCAACAACGTAAAACAAAACAATAGAACACAAACAAAATCATGGATCAACCATACTAAATTCTTCATCTGGTCTATCCACGCAAGTGTTAATTTCTTCATAGATCCTGAGCTGAATTAAACTTTCTATAATATCTTGAAAAGATTTGACCAAGGATGCCCTAACTCGATTGGTCCATTCAAACTATGCGGCCAAATATAGAGTACATGGTTAAATTTAGGATTACTTGTTCAATTCATTTCCCACATTCTCTTGCTCCATCATCTCGTACTCCCAAATTCATATAAGGGTGCACGAGAGAGATGACAAACATTCTCGCTCCTTCCACTTCCATCTTCTTGTGCTACATATTCAGTTTTAGTTGCCAATATTTTGAACAAGGATCATCTAAAGTGAGTAAAGCGTAAAATGAGAAAATCAAGGTTGTTAAGGTATCAAATTCATGATTTTTTTATAATTTATCTACAATTTATACCTTTAAATAGTTAATTTATGGTTGATATTTCTTACTTTATACTCTAAAGTGAGTTGCTCACTTTAGAGGAGTCGGATCCTAACATTTTGTATCACTTAGGGTTAAGTTATTATAAATGTATTATAAAATAATGTTCAATTAATAAAACTTGTTAAACACGGATTGGATTTTATAATAAGAAAAACACCATAAACGCTTCATATTATAAAATCTAAATTGAGGTAAAATGGCCAGTTTGTTGGGAAAAGAAATTCTCTTAAAATAAAAGTTATAGGCTGGGCTCAAGATTTCTAAGACCGAAGCCTTTCAATTTTTTTGGAGAATTTCTTTTCCCAACATCCTTCTCGCACACCCTCCATATTCCCTATTTCCCTGTTTGAATTACAATGCAGCTTTGCATTGTGGTGATGACCAAACCCAAATAACTTTGAAGTCCAAGTTCCAAAATGAAGAAACTCTCAAAACTGAACTGAACCATAATGAAACAATTCGAACCAAACCGAACTGGTGTTTCAAAATGGTGCACTGTTTTGTTAAAAAGAAAAAAAAACTGAACTTAATTGTTAACTTAAATAGTTTTGTTCAGTTCTGTTTGAATTGTTATTGTCGTGGTGATTTTTGAATATCAAGTTATTGGTTTGCGTTGAATCTCAAATTTTTGGACCACCACCGATCTTTTATTTTCCAAGGGGAAGGGGAAAAGTTCGAAAATAACCCTATTTAAGAGATCAAAGGTCCGGAGGTTGGTTACGCAAAGGAAATGTATTAGCACCCTAAACGCTTATGGTATTCCATAGGAACCTCTTGCTTTTAATTATCTTGTGCTAAGTTATTACTTGTAAAAATGCCTAAATAAATCTAAGTGTGAGAGGATAAAAAGAGAAGAATATTTTTGTTATTTTTTATTGATTTGGAAAGACATAAGTCTTTTGCCTACATACCCAAAGATGGGATCAAAATCAAGTAGTTCAGGTAAAAATTCCGATTAATTGGTTTAGTTGATTTTAAAGTTTGAAAAAAGTTTTGAGAGGATAAGAGGCCGAGAAGGCATAGAAGAATAAAATATGACGTTAATTGATTTTAATTAAAAAGAAACCAAGTCTAAATATGGTTAAGATAAATTTAAAATTTGATTAAGAAAAAAAAAAGGAAAGAAGGAAACACTTGGGTTAAAATCCAAGGTTTCTTAAGAAAATATTTTTGAGTTTGGCATATTTGAATTTTTTGTGAGATAATTAAAGTCTAAACAACTAAGTGTGACGGGATAAAATAAAACGTGAGAGATTAAAATAACGCGCAAGGGGTTTTACTTGTATGTTGGATCCAAAGTAAGTCCTTTTTCCTTGGAATTAACCTAAAATTACTAGTTGTTTGATTTTAAAGTCCTTAATTTGTCCATAATTTAATCCTAATTTGTCTCTAATTGATTTTGGTCTTGATTAAATTCATGACATAAAGCGAAATAAATAAATGTCGGTGCTAATTCTCATTTATGCTTCTACATCATTCCTAGATACATTCTAAAGTCTCAAAAAAAATATAAATAACAACAAAAATAAAATGCATAAATAAAATTGCATCATTCCCTAAGAACATTCTAATATTTTTATAATATGAATGAAAAAAAATAAAAATGCATGAGATGATTATTATCCTAATAAGAATAAAAATAAAAATTAAATAACAACTAGATATAACTAAAAATAGACTAGAAATAAAATAAACTGTACTAATAATAAGTAAATAAATTAAAAGAAACTAAATGAAATAAAATGCAATAATAAAAATAATAGAGTAAAAAAAAAGTAAAAATAATAACTAACAAAAATTAAAGAGTTTAAAAAAGGGAAGAAGAAAAATTTTAAAGAACAAAGGGGGTACATAATTAATATAATGAGGTACAGAAGCAAAAGAGTAGTAAAAATCAGAAAATACATGGGCTTAAACAAGATCCAGTGGGCTTAGGAGATTTGATCTCAGCCACTGGATCTAGACCTACTGGCTAAAAAATGCAGGAGTACAGTAAGAACCAAAAGCCAGGCGCGTATATGAAATAAAACAGGAAGCATCATTGGCCGTCAGATCTGAGATCTGACGGCCTAGCCCTGAAGACGCGTGGTAATACCGTAAGCTTGCAAGCAGGAGATTAAAATAAAAAAAAGTAGTATAAAAGAGGGTTTCAACAAAAAAACATCACAAATCTTAAACACTTCTCTCTAAGTTAAACTTAGAGACAGAAGCTCTCTACACAACTTCATCTCTTCCGATCTAAACAAACATGAGTCCAGATTCCAGCGTGGCGGCTGCCAGACCAACAGGGCGGCGCCACCGCGCCAAAAAAGTTAAAACACTTGTTTTCAGAAACTGAACACCTCTTCTAACATCCTTTTTCACAATGAAACTGTTTCCAAGTTTAGATTTTTCAAAAAAAAACATCGTTTGATCTAGATCTACTTCAACGTTTCGGATCAAAGACCTCAACTACTCCGTTTCCTTCCTTCAAAACGTCTTTAAGAAAAACAGTATGGAAAACAGTTTCGATTTATGTTTCCAGAGAGAAAAAACGCAGAGAAAATCTGATATCTTACTCTTCTTTTTCGTTTTTTCCGTTTCTGATACAAGCTCTTTGAAAAAGGTTTTTAAAAGAGAACTAGATCTAGACTAAAAGCGCAATAGGATACTACCTTCTCTTCTCTTGCGGTTCTGGATCTTGTGAAGTAGTGAGGTTCGGAAATTTTTACTTCTCTGCGATTTGTGATCCAAAATGAACAAATAGTGCTGCTAGGGTTTGGATATGTCGATTGAAATTCGTTCTTGAGATTGTTGATGATGTTGTTGTTGTTCTTGAAAAAAGATCACTGGAATTTTTATGAGTTCGATTTATGTTCTTGATGAATTGATGTTAGATCTGGAAAATTAGGGTTCAGGAAAAAATTAGGGTTCATGTAGAAATGGGGGCGGCTGCTAAATATCTGTATTGGAACCTGTGCAACAATTAATGAATGCGTTTTATAGTGTATTTTTAGGTCAAATTTGCAAGTGTATGGTGCTTGTTCCGTCATTTTTTAGAGGTCCAGCTATTTAGTTAGCATTTGACTCACTAATTTTATTTCACGACTGAACTTTTAATTTTTCAAAAGAAAGGGAAAACAGTTCTAAATTACCACATTTTTAAAAGATTGAGGGTTTGGGGGTTAGTTATATTTAAGGAAGGTGTTAGCACCCTAAATATTCACAGTATTCTATGGGAACCTCTTGATTTTATTCATTTTTCGTGCTATAACTTAGTTGCTTTTTTAAAAGAAGGAATTAAATGGTGATTAAAAGAAAAAGGAACATTTTTAATTTGCATTTTTGTTTGATTTTAGAAAGTGAATGATTGTATGCAGATATTTGGAAATGATTAATCTTTAGGTTCTTTGTATTACATTTTTTTCCAGAAAAAGCACAAATAAAAAAAACAAAGTCGGGATCAAAACGACCTTTTTCATTAATGATTGAAAATACATGAAGCAAAAAGCCCTACATAAGTTCACTTTCATCTCGGGCGGGACGAAAGGATTTTTTTGAAAAAGCAAACAACAAACATATTAAATGAGCAGATGAATAGTAGAAGGAACAACGACAGCGACCCAATTGCAGCTAAACGTTCGGATTCAAATCTTTGAAAGGCAAGACATAGGCGTCGATCAGCTTTTGGACTTCAATCTTCACGGAGAAATAGTGCTCAACGTCATGACCTTGTGCCCCTTGATGGAAGGCAAAAAAGAGGCCAGGTCTCCACCGAGCCGACAATTTCTTAGGTATCGGAGGAGGTGGTCTAGTCTGGACAAGGTTCCCCTAAGCAAAAAGGGAAGCAGCTCTACATATTTCATAGGAATCAGTTCATACTGTTGAGTTTTCTGAACGCGATTCTGCAGATTGTACTGTTGAGAAGCCTGTTGTCGAGGCTGACCTTTCACCATATTCACTTCTTGGTCTTTTTTCTTGGAACTGTTTGTGGGAACACTCTCTTTGACCAATCGTCCTTCTCGGACCCCTTCTTCCAGACGCATACCTATGTTCACCATCTCCGAGAAGTCCCTGGGTGCACTTCCGACCATCCTCTCATAATAGAAATGACTGAGAGTTTTTATGGAGAGTTTGGCCATCTCCTTCTCTTCTATACGCGGGCTGACTTGGGCAACGATATCTCTCCACCGCTGAGCATACTCCTTGAATGTTTCTTTGTCTGCCTGAGTCATAGCCTGAAGATCGCTTCGGTCCGGAGCCATATCTTCATTGTATTTGTACCGATGCACAAAGGCTTCACATAGATCGTTGAAAGTTTGAACCTTCGTTTTGTCCAAACTCATGTACCACTTCAGAGCGGGACTAGTCAAACTCTCTTGAAAGTAATAGATAAGGACCTGATCGTCCTTGGCATGTGTGGACATCTTTCTTTCATACATTCTAGGTGTTTTTTAGGACAGGAGTTCCCCTTGTATTTCTCGAAATCTGGGACCTTGAACTTGTGGGGTATCTGGACATTCGACACCAAACAGAGATCATAAGGAGTTTTCCGAAATAGTTCTTTCCCATGGAGAATTCTCATTTCTTGTTGCATTTCGTCATACTTCTCTTGTAGTTCATCCATCCTATCATAGGCCCCCACGCTCCCTGAATGGAAGATGGGTCCCTCGTCTTGTGGGATAGCATGAATCATAGGTGCTGGATAGGTCATGGTAGCTTGTGGAAATGTTGCACGTGCCGAAGGAACATGAGCTCCATGTTGAAAAGTAGGCATTGAACCTTCGCAAGCAATAGGACGGAGTACTTCGCCAGTAGTGAAAGGTGGGAACCAGGGCATGGAACGTTGTGGTGTAGAGTACTTCGGAGCATCGGTGCAAAACGTCCATTTAGGGACAGTAGAAACAGTTGCTTCAGCCTCAGTGTTGACATGAGGAGGAGGTGGGGGCGGAGTCTGTGTGACTACCATCAATTTTACCAGATCAGTTAACTTCCCCATTTCAGCTTGCATGGATGTCAATTCTTCCATCTTGGTCCTCATGGATGTCATTTTTTCACGGAGAGCCTAATTCTCTTGTTCAAAACGTTCCATTTTCTTTCTTACGTTCGCCCGAGTGTTGTATATGCGGGTCGGTTTCAGATGAGGACGTCGGGCCACTTTTGAAACGGGTTGACCTTTTATTGAGAAAAACAAGATGTGAGACTCGTACTTGAAACTAGGGATGCAAAATGATGTATGATGCTTATGCAAAAATGGACAATTTTTTTTTTGAAGGACCTTACCAAAGTGAATTGTAAACATTGCAGAGGAACAATGATTTATTTGAAAATTGTAAAGATATTTCAATCGGTTCCCTTTTTCAAAAGCAAGAACAAAGCCAAGGAAGAAGTTCTTAACAAAAGCTAAAGCTAAAGCTTAGTTAAGATTTTTTGAAGTTGTATTTCTTGGTGTTCTTTCTTACAAGGTCCATATCTATGATGTTTACAAAAAACTTGTCTAAGTCCTTCAATAAATATTGGATGGAAGAAAAAGTTTTATGAATGAATGCATGTATGCATGATTTATGCTACACAAACGGTGAAAACATGGTGAGGTTAGGTCTATAATGATGGAGTCAAGGGTAAATACGCCATTTGGTAAGGACTACTTGTTCCACATGTACTTGTAACAAGGGTTCTACAAAGTTCCCAAAGTCTACAACCCCTAATAAAGATTAATGGATTGTGAGATTTACTTCTAGTCCAACAATACTCATAAGAAAGTCTCGTTTGAGTGTAGTATCGTGTATCAACTAAACCAAGATTTACTCATGACTAGCCACCGCACTACGTCCTAAAAGGCCAAGATGGGTTAAAGGTAACTAAGGTCCTCAACTTTGTAGGTCACTTGAAAATAACATGCCAAACGCGATCACTCATGTCGACAAAGTATACTTCCAAGATTGCTCCATTGAGTGGGGTTATCACATGTACCACAACCAAAAATCACTCTTGGTAAGGCACTATGATTATACTGCCGTACTATCTTATGTTTCCCTCAAGTCCGGATGGAGGACTTATCTCACCACTCACGTTTAAAAAAAGGAGAAAGAAGAAGGAAGAAAACATATACACACGTATTAGCATTTTTGACTCACTAATTTTATTTCACGACTGAACTTTTAATTTTTCAAAAGAAAGGGAAAAAAGTTCTAAATTACCACATTTTTAAAAGATTGAGGGTTCGGGGGTTAGTTATATTTAGGGAAGGTGTTAGCACCCTAAATATCCATAGTATTCTATGTGAACATCTTGATTTTATTCATTTTTCGTGGTATAACTTACTTGCTTTTTTAAAAGAAGGAATTAAATGGTGATTAAAAGAAAAAGGAACATTTTTATTTACACTTTTTATGATTTGGAAGGACATGGTCCTTTGCCTACATACCCGTGGGGGATCAAAACCTCGTAGTTCGGGGTAAAAATACCGATTGATTTGTTTTATGTTTTTTTCTTAGTTTTGGAAAAGATTTTAAAATGTAAAAGCCAAAGTGGCAAAAAATATAATTGGTTTGTGTTTTTTATATTAAAAGAGAAATGACTCGGAATATGATTAAATTGATTGAGATTTGATTAAGAAAATAAAAATAAAAGGGAATCACTTGATTGAAAATCAAGGTTTATTATAAAAATGATTTTTTTTTTGTGAATTTTTGGATATTTGAAATGTTTTTGTTCTTTTTGAATATTAATTAAAACATAAAAATAAAACTAACGTGACAAGAAAATAAAAGGGCGAGGAATTTCCGTAGTGATGTTGGATCACCACGAAAACCCTTTTTTAACCTAATATTTTTGCATTTTTTAATATATGAAAGTAGAATAAATAAAAGAACACATGCATGATTTTTTTTTTCTCATTTATAATTACATTGGCCCTAAGTACATTCTAATTGCGAATAAATAAATGACAGAAATTAAAATGCTAAATGATAATAATAAATAGAAATAAAATGCATAAATGCTAACAAGTAAGAAAATAAAAGAAATTAAGAGAGAGGGACAACCGAAGGGACAAAAATACCGAAAGGACAAAATTCCGAAAGGACTTTTCCGTAGGGACTTTTTCCGAAGGGACAAAAATAATTAGAGGAGACGAAAAGAATAGCTCGTCAACACAAGCTAAAGGAGGGAGAAGAGAGAAAAGTACTTTGACTACTCAAGAGAACTTTTGGTGTCTTGAAGAGTGGAATGAGGGCTCTATTTACAGGTGATGAAGTTGATGAAAATGGAAAAGTGGTTTAATGGTTTTTGACGGTGATTAAAAGACTTTGATGATGATTTTTGCAAGAGGAAGGTTGACATTGCACTGATTGTGGCGTGGAGCAAAAAAAGTTTTGGACCCTGGACAAATTATTTTTGGACTTATTCTAAGAAAATAAAATAACATAAATAGAAAAACAAAATAAAACAAAAATAAAATAAATGATGTAAGTAAAAATTAAAATAAAAATAAAATAAGATAAAATAAAAAGTGGGCCCGAAAGCGAACCAAAAATGAGGTATTTTAAAATATCTCTCTGCCGAATTTTTCTCTGAAATGACAGAGAATATTCCAGATCAAAAATTGGGGTATGACAGTGCTCTTTAAAGGGCATGTGCACAAACCTAAAGTGGTTCCTTTGCTAGGAAGGAAAAGGACAAAAACGCTCCTTGCTGGGCTTAGACAAACTCGGAAAGGATTGGACCTCAAATGACATTGGACAATTGGACATCTTGAACGAAAAATAAAAACAAATATACAATTAAATGAAAACCGAATTTTAAAATAATAAAAAAGTAAAAAAATTAAATAAAAAACAACTTATAAAAAGAAATAAAAATGAAATAAAAATAAGTAAAAATAAACAATAATAATAATAATAATAATAATAAAAATTTAAAACTGTCCCTTCGGAACCAAAATGAGGTATTTAAAATACATCTCTGCCGAAATTTCTTCTGAAACGACGAAAAGACGAGTAATTTCTTTTAAAATGGTTAAAAAATGGGGTATGACAGTTATGATATTCATTGAAGTGAACAGTTTTTGTATCAAGATGACCAAACAGTTTTCCCTAAAAGCAATCCAAACAATTTTGTATCATTACCCATACATAAGTAAACGAACATCATAAAATTAGAGTTTGAATAATAACTGTTTAAGATCAATGTTGTCGTTGAATCATTGTTGCCAGCAACATTACATTATATATACATAAGATCAATGTTGTCATTGAATCATTGTTGAATCATTGTTTCATAATTTCCTTTAGAGGGTGGGGGTTGGAAGGTAGAAAATGTGTTGGGTTACATGGAAGAGGGTTTGCCAACCTATAGATATGGGTGGTTTGAGATTAAGAGATATAAGGGTGGTGGATAAGAGTCTACTAGCGATGTGGAGATGGAAGCTTCTTCTTGAGGATGATACGTTGTGGAAGAAGGTCCTTATGGACAAGTATGTGAGTAATCTTGTGGGTGAGGTAGAGATGGGGGAGGGATGTGGCCTACATGTGCATTGAATTGGTGGAAGAACTTGGTGGAGTTGGATGGAAGGGGAGACGTGAAGTGGTTTATCGAGGAGGTGGATAGGAAGGTGGGAGATGGTATGAGGACAAAATTTTGGTTGAATAGGTAGAGGCCCAAGGGTTCTCTCCGAGTTCTCATCCCTCGTCTGTTTGACATTTCAAATCAAAAGGAGAGTATGGTAGGGGAGGTTTGGACTTTGATGACGGGAAAGTGGAATTTTACTTAGTGTAAAGAGCACTTTGTGTGGGAAGCTGACCTACTTGGTAATTTGTTGGGTTTGTTAAATGGTTTTGTTTCCCATGGTGGTAGAGACGGGTGGGTGTGGAGGCTGGGGGAAGAAGGGATTTTTTCTATCAACTCTTGCTATAGTTTCAATGAAAAGATGTATTTGGGGGATGGTGAGGTGTCAGTGGGGGAGAGGGAGGTCTTCCGATATCTTTGGAAAGGGCAAGCACCTTCTACGGTATTAGCTTTCTCATGGTCCATGATGTTGGATAAAATACCGATAAGAGTGATTCCAGCATTACGAGGAGTCTTAGATGTGGAAGGTTTGAATAATTGAGTGTTTTGCGGAATGAGGTTAATTTTCTTGCATTACGAGGAGTCTTAGATGTGGATGGTACATCTTTTCTTACATTGTGACATTGTAGCAAAGGTTTCACAATTGGTGATGAAGTGGATTGAGGTTAATTTTCGTATTCCACATAATTTGTTGGTTCATTTGGATTGTTGCACACATGAGGCAACTTTCAAGAAATTTAGACATGGTTTGTGAATTATTTGGAATGCGAATTTTTGGTCAATTTTGGAAGGTGTGAAATGGTATAATTTTCGATAATGGTCATGGGGAGGTGGATGTGATGGAATTGGTGGAGAGTATTAAGTTGCTATCTTGGTATTGGAGTATTAATCACTTAAAATTGCATCTTGACTTTACTATGAGTGGTGTTGGAATCTGCGGGGTTGTTTGACAATATAGTGGTTTTTCAACATCTAGCTGCTAGATTTGGTTCCGTAGTTGTTGTGTTGTCCGGTTGCCAGTCCGACTGGGAGACGTTTCTTTTCTAGCAGCTGGTTTTCTGTTTTTTCTTTTAGATGTTTTATGTATCTTAGTTGTGGTCACAATTTTGGTGCTGCTGTGGCGTTTGGGTCTGTTGGGAAATGGCTAGCAGTTGTAATTGGGTGGGGTGTTTTTTTCCTGTTGTGTGCACACATGCCTTGCGTTGGGGTTGTTGTTGATTTGTGTTTTCTTTAGCACCAACATCTCCTCTTGAGATGCTTGGGAGGGTAAATTAGTAATTTTGTGGGCAAGAGTAAATTAGTAATTTTATCATATAGAATATTTTAGTAGTTTGAGTGAGAATAGTTATTGTTACTAAGTGACTAGAAAGTGGGGTAATTAATTAAGAGCCGGTGAATAATTGTTATTTTTACCGTTAAGCTAGTAGAAACTTTGTGAATTGTTTAGTGAGTGAGTTGAGCCCATTAAGACATAAAGGATTAAACCCAATAGTGAGGAGCCTATTTAAACTCTAGTTGTGAGGAAAATTAGGTCACATAGAATCATTTGTTCATTTTCACAAAACATTTAAAGGGAGGTAGAGAGAGAAAGAGCTAGAGAGAGGGTTTTGAAGAGAGAAGAACTTGGAGGGCAAGAAGAGGGTAGAGATTCAAGGGATTAGAGGTAAAGTGAGGCCTTAGCTTAGATTTGTGAAGATTTAAGGTAAGAGGGCTAGTTTTTCTTCATAATCTTCTTGTATAATCTCTTTTTTACTTCTACCCATAAGTGCTTATTTTTGCAAAGTGATTATTATGATTTTAATTGATGAAATTCATGCTTATTTGGGTATGTGAATTTGATGTTGATTGAGTTGTTGATGATGAAATTACTTGCTCAAGATGTGTATATATGTATACTTTGTGTTTTCATTCAAAAGTGATGAAATATGATGATGTTGTTGATGAATTACTGATGAATTCATGATTGGTTGTTGTTATTGCTGTTATGAGATGTTGTTGTTAGTGTTTGATGCCATGGGTAATCATAATCAAAGAGCTTGCTATGAATTTGTGTTCTTCTTGAGAATTTTCATGAAAATTGGGTCAAATGGTGAATTTTGTTGGTATGATGTTTTGGTTCAAGTTTTATATGGATTTGTGTCTTTTTATGTCCATAAACGTTTGTACAAACATTGAGAACAAATCATCCTTCAATAAATTCCAAAATTCTTTTAAAAAGCCAAAGCTGACACCATCAGGACCCGGGCTCTTGTAGTTATCACAGTCCCAGACTGCTTGTTTTACTTCCTCTAAAGAAAACGAATTCGTTAAAATTTCCGCCTCAACAAAAGAGAGTTTTCGAAAATCAAGACTCTCAACACCTGGCCGAGCTGCTCCCCTTGTTTTAAAGTGATTTGAAAAATGATTGAACACAGTCGCACGAATATCATGCACCTCTTCAACAGTACTCCCATCGACAGACACCACATTAATAGCATTATGACACCGACGATTGGACATGTAATTGTGAAAGAATTTCGAGTTTGCATCACCCTCTTTCAACCAATTCAACTGCGATTTTTGCCATTGAATACTATTTTGCATTCTAGCCAAGGAGTGTAAACTAATTGATAAATCCTGAAGTTCGGTAACCTCCTCACCCTGAAGCTCAATGCTTTAACATCTAAATCAAACATTTTATCTTTTATCTACTTTATCCTACCGTCCATGTTCTGAACATGTTGAGAGTGCCACTCCTTTAAACAAGCCTTGATCATTTTCAGCTTCTGTTGTAACACAAAACCCGCCCACCCTTGATAGGTGAAAGTAGCCCATTTGCGTAGCTAGGTAAGTCGGACCAACATTTTAGCATCCTTAACGGATGAGGCCCCCAATTTGATTCGTCGACATGTAACATCATCGGAACGTGATCAGAAAGACCTCGTTGATAAGCAACCTGAATACAGTGAGGCCATTTTTCACACCATTTATTAGACAACAAAAAGCGATCTAATCTGCTCATCGAAATTCCATCACCTCGAAACCAAGTAAACAGTCTACCACATATAGGCAAATCAAGTAAGAAACTGTCATGAATAAATTTGTTAAACACATCCGCATCCGATTGTCTAAAAGCCACGACCCTACCTTTCCTTTCTTCTATGCTGCGAATAGAATTAAAATCCCCACAGACACAAATGTAGCAGTCGCTATTATTAATGACACTCAACAACAGACGCTCCCATAACATCTTTTTAGCCGCCAATTCGCACGGCGCATACACATTAAAAATAATTAATTCTTCTCCAGTAAGAATAATGTTACCCTTGATGGCCAAAACATGTTCGAAGTTGAAGGAAGACCACACCACAATCTGAGACGCATCCCACACTGTAACCATGCCACCAGACGCCCCAACGGACGATTGATAAGAATAAATATGCTCTCCTTCTCCCCACAAAGATTTAATCAATTGATCATTCAACGTTTCCATTTTCGTCTCTTGAATACATAACACCAAAGGATGCTTCTCCGAAACCAACCTCCGAATCTCCACCCTCTTCTCACCACCTCCTAACCCCCTTGCATTATAAGTTATAATCTTCATTGGAACCTCCCACTCTCTACCCCCCACGCCGCCTATTGCCTCAATTCTCACCCTCAACACCCTCATCACCCCACCTATCCCTATGTAACATCTCTCCACCTCCTGCTGCCCTCCACTCTCTCCTCCCTTCCCTTGATAGCAAATTAAAACTATTTGTAGTATCATAGTTAAATTTAACCCCCACTACCTTTACCCAACTCCCGAACATCATCCTTCACTTTATCTGCTTTGCCATGTAAAAACAACCAATTTTCTCAATCATTATTATTAATTGATGGAGTTGAATTTTTTGAAGACTCCGAAGTCGACCCTTTTGCTGGTTTTGAAACATGTTGCATAACACGTGCCTTCTTCTTGCGTTTCTGTCTATTTAAGATACGAATAATCTGTTTTCGATCATTTACCGGCATGCAGTTAATTTTTTTCATCAACCCAACTGACTGCAAAACAACTCCACGCTTTTTAATTTTTGGTGCCGTAAGAGATGTAGAAGTTGTTACCTTTGCATTTATAGCTTTCCTACTTTCTGACTTGCGAGAGGAAGAGAATACAACACCTCCTTCCGAAATAGTTTTCTGATTAGCAATCCAGTCTATACTCCAAGGCCCCTGATTGTCACTGCCATTCAACTGCGATTCGTTGTTCTGCTGTGCACCCTCCAAAGATTTATGCTCTATGCTTGCTGAAGGCGAAATAGGTTGTAAAACAGGCGATAATTGGACCTCAAAAAATTTTGCACAAATATCCTTAACATCACTAGTACCCGAGTCAACAGATTTATGAGACCCAACTACTTTTCTCTCATGTTGTTGCCATTCATTGTGTAAGTCGTTGACTAGATCATCCAATTCCCACTCTCCTTGGACCTCATCCAACCCGGTCATATTATTAACCTGTGTTGCCACCTCTGGTATTGACTCTGTTTCTGCTTCTGACAAAAAAACGTCCTCACCTAAATAACATCCTCATTCCTCCACAAGCTTAATAACATAAAGACTCCCATCTATAACAAATTCTGATGTCTTGTTCACAATCTCAATATTTAGTGTCGTAACAAGGACACGAGCAAAATCCAAACGCGCCTTGTCTGTTGTGCATTCATCTACATGTAGAAATCTACCAATACCAGACACACAAAGCTTGAAGAAAATGTCATTCCAAGCATGCACAGGAATACCATACACACGCAACCATGCACCTCGTTCATATTTCACCAATGACTCGGACCACTTGTGAAAATTAGAGAATAACACCCCAAAAAAATCTTGAGCCCCTGCCAACACTTTCGAGAAATCCTCACCACCGATGCAATTTAAAAAAACTCGATCACCGCCCAACAGAGTAACAATAACATTGGGGAAACCGGCATCATCTATCCGTTGTTGAAAAGACAATGTCAAGTCCCCCGCTTTCACGTGTGCCACCATGCCTGAATTCACCCAAGTCCTATCCTCCACGCTAGTTTTGTAGATCGGTGGAAAGTGAGCAGCCTGTGTGTTTTTGGACGTATGAACCGTAAACCACTTCACAGTTTTCTTCTCCACCGTCTGTAGCTTACCCTTGTTTCCTCCCACACCCACTTCCCTGTTCTTCTTCTCTGTACCCTTCGTCCCCTCCTTCCTCGCTAACCCCAGCTCGCCACCGCCTCCCTCACCCAACCGTTTAAACCTCTTCTTCCTCCTCATTCCTTCAAACGGTACAGCCACCGTCCCCACAGTCACCTTCACTTCCTCACCCCTCTTGACCACCACCGTGTCACCCTTCCTCACCTGTTTCACTCCCTCATCCTGCCTGGACACTGCCACAACAGCCTCCCCACCCTCCTTCCTCATAACCTCCTTCGAAGTAACAACAACCACATCATTGTGAGCAAACCGATCGAACCTCGCCTCTTTTTCCCATACTCGACAATCCCCCACCCAAACATTGTTCAAAGCTTGTGACAATTTACCTTTGTTTTTCACGTTAACGAACCTGACAAAACCAAATTCCTGACCACGGGCATTTCTATGACGTGCCACATATAAATCAGAAAGAGTCCTACACACTTCAAATGCTTGACGTAAACGAAACAATGGCAAATTTTCCGGAAAGTTAGTAACGTAAAAGGAAGCTTTGTACCCGTGAGTAATGTCAGACAAAGCCACGTCTGTTGCGTGCCATTTTGCAGATGCCCACGACCTCCCATAAAGCTGGAACTGCCGCCATCATTCCTAACCCTAACCTCCTTTTGCTGCCGATCGAAGAAACTATCCTAGAAACCTCTATCAGAAACCTGAAATCGATGATGTCCGTAACCTGTCACCGCTCCTCGATAACCCTTTGAACCTCTAGACCCGTCCCATCCTCTGTACTTCAGTTCCGTCGATTTCCTCTTCCGAGACCAAACCACATTCCAATTTCCCCTATCCCCCCAATATCTGCCACCCTGGCTGGATCCCTATCCCCCCATGATGTCTCTCAGCCGGAGAAAAGCTCCGACGCGATTGCCCATGGCTAACCCTAGGGTTCCCGCCTCTCCTACCCTCAAAAACTCTCATCGCTCAATTTTTTTTTTCCTTCAAATTATTATAATTTCATCACAGATTTATGTAGTCAATTCCTTAAAAGTTTAATAAATGTAAATTTTTAATCTAACTAAGTGATTGAGTTCAAGTAATTAATGAAATCCAGGTAAGGACGAATCTTTTAAAATCTCGACTTCAAATTCTAGGAAAAACACCTTTGGTCAGATTTTAATTATCTACCGGCCAACCTCCATCCATATTAACAAGTACCTTTCAAAAAAATTTAACATTACTATGCACAAAACTTGAATAAAACCATCATTCCCTTCAAACTAATTTTTAGATTTTATTTTTCCGATAAACAAAATATATTACTAAAAAGAGTATAAGGGGTACTCTAACCTATCAATACAAGAGTTGAAAACAACAAATGAAATTATACCACCAATCATAAAAATTAACACCCAAATTTCCTCCATCTTATTTATAAACCAACCGCATGATATAATTTTTATATGTGAAACAACATCATCAGTGTTTGCAAGTTCACCATAGAATACGATTTTATTTATAATATTCTACAATCACCAAAAAACTTCAAGTCAAATTAAGAGCTCCAAGATATTCCAACTTAGACCCTTTGAACTTGAACTAATCTCCTAATGTTTTTCATCACCATGTAGGTTGGAACTAAATTTATTCTAATAAGGAGTCCTTAAAATTTTATTATCAATTAATTAACCCTTCAATATTATATGCCTATTGGCTATTACTTTTCTAATCTTTTTATCAAAACCTAAAAGAGAAAAGAAGATAAAAAAGTGGTCCCTTTTCTAATATGTAAAATATATATAGGACCACAAAGCCAATAAATGTTTCTTTTGTAGGCCATGACGTACTCTTCTGCACGCCTACAAAGCGCATGCAAAAGCTTATGGTGATCGAATTTTTCATTTTTGGGGACAAACCGGTGGTTTTATTCGCTATATTCTTCTTGTTTTTGGTGCAATTATTTTAGCTATTATTTTTTTGTCAATAACCAGGATGTTCGGAATTCAAACCATAACTCCAGAAAATACAATATTATACAATATTTCTACGCATGAGTTAAACTCACACAAACATTGTTTTCTCTATTCTTTTAGACCATATTAATGTCCATAAGTACAACTGTTAGATATTGATTAAAAAAAAAGGAAATATAAAAGTTTCTTTAACAACGGTGATACTAATGAACATTTTACAACATTCATAAATGAGATATGGACTTTGTATCTAGAGACTACACACTTTTATCACCAAAATAACACCACCTCTTAGACACTTGGGTATTAATTAGAATTAGTTTAATATTATTTAAGGTAGTTAAAAGTTAGTTATGATTAAGTGTTACTTTGTTATATATATATATATTTTTGGATACAAAGTTGGTTATATGTTAGTTATTTTAGGATCACTATTTATAGTGATCATACATTTATTTGTAATCAACTTCTTCATCTTCATATTATAAATTTCAAAAGCTGGTCACTTCATTTTTCTTTTTCTTGGACTTTGCTATGCTTCTCAACAAGATATATGAGCTGCCATCCACCTTGAGGAGATAAATCATCTTCATTATATTCCTAGAAAATTCATTTTTATGCGTTTGTTTGAAAAGATTTGAGAGTTTCTTGTTTTCTTTGGTACTTCCAAGCATTTGCATTTTCTTGTCAGGCAACACTGAATTGTTGCAGGACTGTGTCCATGGGATTGTGGAATTGGGTGGTATGTGTTTCACAAATAAAAGATGTTGATATAGATTTTCTACAGATTTATTTTTGGAAGGATGCATTTATGAGGTTTATTGGTTGGTACATGGCTTTCAATTTTGTACTATTATCTTCCCAAAAAAAAAAATGGTACTATTATCTAGGGGTGGCAATTGAATCATTTATCCATCATCAATGCACTTAAAAAAACCATCCAATCTATCGACTACACACGACATTTGTTAGTGGATTAAATTTAATCCATCCATTTTATAATATGAATAAATTCAATCCATCCAACCAATTTTTTAAATCCAACGGATTTTCTTTCTTCTTTTAGATGAAATCCAATGGATTATTTTTTTTTTTTTAAGTAAAGTAGATATAATTTTTTTTAAAGATAAAAAATGGAATTATGTAATATTTCTATTCTTTTTCATATTTTCCTATGATAAAAATAAAAAATAAATATTTTTCATCTTAAAAATAGATATATTATTAAATTGAATAATTTATTTTACTTAAAAAAATAGTATTATTTTTGTTAAAGAGAGAATTAAAAACACATTTATATAGAAAAGAAAAATTTAGAAGAATTTCCCAAAAAACTATATAATTATTTTTTGAGAGAAAACTATATAATTATTTAAAATCTTTTAATTATTTTAAAATATAAAATAAAAAGAAGCAACCACAGTTGTTTGAGATCTGTTGGCCACCAACCTGTACCACAGAAACTCCAATGTGGATCACCGGAAACCACAACTTTTTGCTAGAGAGCTACTGCGCTCCACCATGGTGGTCACCAGAGCTCATATGTTGATCTGATGTTGACCTCCATGGCAGCTACAACCTTTTAAATAAATAAAATATTTATTTATTAAACTATTCATATAAAATTAAAAAAGAAATTGAAAAAGAGTGTAGTGATTATGGGCTAAACCCTGAGGTCCATTTTCTGGGAAAAAGAATCCTGGGATATTAAGTTTTTCTTTACCCCAAAAAGTGAAAACTAGTACATAAATAGTTATTTTAGTTTGATAAATAATTCAAAATTATTATTTTAATTATTAATTAAGCTAATAAAAAATAATATGTCAAAAAAGAGTTTCATTATCAAAATTTATTGATGGATTGGATGGATATTCATCCGCTGAAAATATGATAATGGTTGGTGGAAGTTTTAATTGGATTTTTTTAAAGAGCTTTGATTGGATCATTATTAGATCGATGGATTGTTTTGATCCGAATCTATCAATTTTTTCACCCCCTACTATTATTACGCCCTTTTTCAATTTTTGTAATTAATTAATGGTGAGAATACGCCAAGCCATCCTGGAGGGACATATGGTTTGACCTAATTAAAGCTCTATTCGGCCTAACATGTTTAGAAGAAAAGTGAAGCTGGAGTTCTATACTAAAAAATCAATTCATTTAAAGGAAAATGTTAATAATTGTTTTCGATAGACTCTTTAAACCTTCTTTATATGGTTTTTCCCTATTGTAGTTAACCATTTTTTCATTTTATGTAAACTTCTACCTTGTGACAGTTTAGCAATTTTATTCTTTGTATGCTTCAATCATATGATACTTAAACATACTTTTCATTCTCTATATATATTTTTTCATATGGTAGTTTAATATTTTTTATTCTATATAAACATTTAGTAACTTCTCATATGAAGGTAAATTCACAAAGTCGGAGTCACTAACCTCATAGTTATCATGGTTATGAGCATTGAGACATAGATTGGAAAGATTTATTCTCATTGGAGCTGCTTGTTGATGAAGCTTTATCATCATCTTCCAAAACCATTTAATCAAGCTTCCCTACCCATGCCACTATATTTTGGTTTACCTTGAGGTTTAAACTTCTTCAAAAGTTTTGGCCAATCATTCTTCTAATTCCCTATTTTGCCACATTCATAGTGCGGTGAGCTTAATATCCTCACCCTTTACAAGAAGAACTGATTCAATATTATAATAAAAAGAGTCAAATTAGTTTTGGTTCAAATTAAAGTGTTATTTTAGTAGGTGATGAAACATATGTTCTTTGTCATATCAGGAGCTCTAGATGTCTGATTGACGTCATCTTTGATTAATTGGAAATCTTTGAAAATTGTCTACATTTCTTATTTTATACTCAAATGATAATTCGGCCTATTTCATTATGTTAAATGTGCTTAAAATTGACGATATTATTAATATGAGTCGGGTGGAGCAGCTATATAAAAATTATTCAGCCAAGACAATTCAAAGAGCGAATGAACGGAGATTACTATTACGGAAGGGATAGCCACAAAAAATAGGTGATGAATCCTATCATTAAATGAATTCCATCATCATTGATTATTATTAAGTTTATTTTTTTTTTTTTGGGGGGGGATTGTGAATAGTTACGCAATTTTTTTTCTTCGATTTTTCACAGTTGGTGTAGCGAAATAGTGATAGTTTTATATTATGTTTATTCAAATATCGCAAATGACAAGTTGACCATTAATGAAGATCAACGTAAAACACAAGATACCAAATGAAAGAAAACCAAATGAGGTAATCAAATTAATTTATAGAAAATATCACTTAATTTGAAGATATTGATGATAAGCTAAAAATATATAATCACTTATTTGAAAAAGCTCTTAACTTGTTAAAACTTATTTTAAGCTGAAATGTAGTATTAAAAAGTAAGTGAAAACAACACAAGATTGATTCAATTGGTTAACAAATATGATGGATTATAAGCTCATTCTCGATGCTATGATTTTTAACAAACTAACAACACTCAATTAGATTTCTTTCAAATCAATCAAAATTAGGTTTTCTAAAAACAATTTTCAAAACCACAATTGAATCAATACAAAAACAAAAATTTAAAGAGTTAAGGGATACTGAGAAAGAACACATCAATTTATAAAGGTTCACTCACATTGTCCTCAATAATGGGCTAATCCTCTCATAAAGACGCAAGTCAATGAAGTTTTGTTGAATGTTGAATACCAATTGTTTATGAAATTGTTTAAATCAATATTGTTTCTTGAAACTTGAGATATTCCACGAACTCCGACCTCTCAATACTTCTTGGTGTACCCCTTGAACCTTGACACCCAAGATTCAAACCCACAAATCTCCTCGATAACCACTTATGTGCAACCAATCCAATAAGCCAATCAATCCGAGAATATCCTCAAGCTTCACATGAGCCGCTACCAATATCCCTATGGGTCTCCTAATTAGATCTAGATCACTCAACCTTTGATTCTCCTTTGATTGTTGACAAGCCAATGATTGATCTTGTGATGTTTGATGATAAAACATCATAAATGAAAAAGCAAGGTACTTATGAATGTTATATAACACAAGAACACATAACACAATTGTACATCATAATATAGAAGTCAAAGACTTCGGATACACATAGTCAATATGACAAGTTCATGAAAGCATTCCATATAAAATCAATTAAACAATATATCATATCGGTTAGAACATCACATTATAACTGAAATCACAACACAACAACTTAGACAATCTAAGCTTATTTTAGTCCTAAATTAGTCAAATATCACATTTAATTGGTTAAATTGCTAAATATGGCTTGAGCAATTGACAAGGTCCAGGAAAATGTGCGCAGATATTCCCATTTGTACTACTCCTTAACATACACATGACCTAACTGAATCATCTCCTCCTTACCTTGGTTAATAGGAGTCAGGGGTGGCCCTAACGGTGGGCAGGAGGGGTGGGAGCCCATGGCATTATTTTAATAAGGGCACTAAAATTATTATTTTTCTGTAATAATTAGTATTATATATATATATATATATATATATATATATATAATTTTTTTAATCACTATGATTAATTATATTGAAAATATGCTTTTAAATAACTTTGATTATGAATCAATATTTTGCAATAAAAATATGTAAGATAAAAGACATCTAAATAATTAAAAGGGCACAATTTTATTAACTCGTCCAGGCACTAAAAATTTTAGGACCGACCCTGATAGAAGTTTTACCACAAAATGACTTTTCACCTTAATACTTGAATCTTTGCAAAGTACCACATGCAGACCCGCCCGACCCATAGCTTGTACAACTGGGGTACCACATAGGGCTCAAAATTTTGTCATGGTTAAAACGTTGCTAAATAAAGTTCCCTTACTCATTTGTCGTAGTTCAACCTGTGGCTAAATTGGAACCCTAGATCGGACCTCTAAAATGTTTAAGACGCCTTGAACATATATATTATGATATTGACGAGGATGAACACTATATGATGCAAGCTTGAGTTATGGGTAGCATTTGGATGCCATAAAATGGTGACATTGACCAACCACAATTTCACAAGTCACAGTTTGTGAATTATATTGGTCATCAGATTCCAAGCACTACATAATCATTGTTTGCTTCATAAGTTTGTTTCATTTGATCTATTGTAGAAGATAAATAGTTCTTATATTGTTGTTATCATCAAAATAAGTATCGTCATTATTCTTAACTAATTTGGTTCCAACTACAACAGTACCAATAATGTATATATGTGATTTTACATAAGTTTTCTTCTAATAGATCAAACTAACCTAATAAAAAGGTTATACAAAATATATCAAGTTAAAAGTTTTATGAGTGTTGTTTAGATTTATAAAATAAAATTGTACAGATATCTACTTTAAAAAACTTTTATGAGTGTTGTTTGAAAGGTAAAATTATTTGAGATATGTCGGTCATTGGATGTAGATAACTCTCGCAATGAAGGTTTGAATCTTAATTCATCATATTGTAAAGATCTAACTTTTTCCTAGACTCAACCTCACTTGATTTGTTTAAGGTAATTAATTGCATACTTTTAATTAAATAATTAAATAGGAAACATGTATTTGTTTTAGGTTTAACAAAACTGTTACTCTATCAATTATTTTCTTTCTTCCATCTGTTTTTTTTCCTTCAAAACATGTATTTAATAAAGTAAAATCTTCTTAAGAATTAATTAAGAAAACTTCAAGTTATTTATTTAGAAAACAAATAAAATTAAAGTTCGTACTGCATGGTATAAGAATCTGACCCTTATTGTACTTAGAACGATGTTACAAGGGATATGAGTGTTTTCCAGTCAAAAGAAAGTTTGTACTCCATGATTCATGATTGAGTATACGAAATTTATAGTAACCACTACCGATTTATTCTCGTGTGCACTATTTTTCTCACTTCACCACGTCAACACTCAAAGTAAATAATGATGATGATAGTGAACCGTTGGTCAAAATTTTCACCACTGCCACATCATAAATTGTTGTGCATTATTTTCTGATTTTTCATCCTTTCTTTCTTTAAATATATTGTTGATCCGCACTGTAGTTAGGTCAGTAACTATATTTCAGGTGAACTCTAATTTATGCATGTTAATATAGCACACTCTATAACTAATGTATATAAGTTCCCTAAAAAAAAAACTAATGTATATAAGTGTCTTGTAAGTGCCTGATAGATATTTAAAAAAAAAATAAAAAAATGAAGTTAAGAAACTATTCATTATAAAGGTTATATATATTTCAATTTTCAGTATATTGAATATAGTTTTAAAAAAAACTTACTGTTTTATCAACTGGATGGTACATATGATATGATCATATACCTTATACTAACTGTGATTTGGGTCCAATTATGAATTCTTTTGTTGATATATTAAACACCAACTGTACTAACTGTGATTCAATATAATTGATTTTACTTTATAGGTATAATTTAGAGTTTGTGTCTTTACAATAATTTCTGGACTTTATTATTCAACGAACTTTCATATAATTGAGTTAAAATAAATCATTTTACATCGTATCCACTTTTATCAAAAATCATTTTTACAAAACTATTATAAATCAATTTTGATTACGGCAAAACTAAATACTTACTATAAACTATTTATTTATCTATTTTTTGACAAGACTTGCTAAACTATTTATGAGGTATATATGTACTTTTTTTTTTATTGTGGTTCTTGTAGGTTTTCTCTGACTGATATTCAAATATTAATTTGTTACATTGTAAGAGTCTAACATCTTATACTAAATAAATACAATCACCGATTAATTGATACATATTCTTTAATTTGGCACTGAGTGTGCATTTTCTAATCTATTTAATACATGTTTTTGGATGGACAGTCTAAAGTTTAAAAATTTAACGATGATGAGTTTATGGTTCAAAACAACATTGCACACGTAACCGATCAAAACATTTAGAATTGTCAAATCAATTAATATTTTGAATTTATTTGGAATTCTAAATGTTTTAAATTTGCAATCCACCACCATTAAATTCAAAGTTTAATATTGAAAAGTTTCTATCTCTTATGCTCCTTAATTTCATCATGCTGGTGGTTGTTGTATTGTGGATTCTTTATGCAATAATATGAATAAATCTAGTTTGAGTAAGAAAATATTTTATAATATTCATGTAACTGTTGTTGAAGTAAAATGTGAATTGCTTAAAAAACAAAACCCAGAATTTGTGATAGTTGGAGAGAATTAGTTGGGGACTTAGTTGGGGCCACAAGAAAATGAAAGTTTTTTGGATCATATTGAACATGCTGCCATTTCTAAAGGACAGTTTGAAAACCTATTTTGCTGCAACCCCTGAGGCTCCCTAATTTAATTTGATCTTGGATCCTGTGCTATATTATTGTGGACAGAGAATTCAGAGTACTGCTTTCAAATTCAGTCCTCTTCTTGTGATTTTATGTCTTCTCCTTTTCATTGTCAGAATAACCGTAAGATTTTGGTAACATTTCTTCACTTTTTCACTTATTTTTTGGATAGTGCTTCCCCTTCCCTTCTTCCCTTCACAAAGATGCTATCAAATAGGGTACAAAGATGAAGATAAACTACACACTTGTTCTCTACTCTCTCTCTCACTTATTTTTTTATTTCATTTTACACATATTTTCTATATAAAGAGACACATATCTTTAATTGGACTGTAGCAACTAAAACAACTTCAATTTTGAAAATTGAATTTTTTCTAATTTGATAGGGTTTTCATATGTACAGGTTTTAATAAAACTTCGATTTTAATAAAAACGATTTGGGAATGATAAATCACTTTAAGTGTTATTTTACAATTGTATACGAGGGATTTGAACATCATTCGTTGAAGTTATAAGATAAAACTTTTACGTTGAACTAACGTTTCAAGAACTACATTTTTTTTTGTATGTTCTTATTTGTTTTATGGTATAGCTAGGGTTAGAAATGAGTTGAGCTGAGTTGAATTTAATTGAGCACGACTCAACTTGATAAATTTTAAATCGACTTGAAACTTGATTTGGGTTCGTCCCGAACTGTCTTTTCAGTTAGGAACTCGGCTTGATTCATACTCGCAAACAACTCGGTTCGGCTTGATAGGTTTAACTTGATAGCTCAAATCAAGTTTGATATATTAGGTGCATTACCAACTGTTAATTTCCTTTATTCGTTGTCTTGAATTCATATTTCCTAATAGGTCATGTGTTGAGCTTCACATGCAGAGGTATTGTAGTAGGTCGGCATGCAATTCTATAGCTGCATGCATGAGAAAGACTAGTTCTCAAAAAAGGCATTAACAAAAGGCACCCCCGTATTTCTTGATCGTATGTTTTTTTTTTTTTTTGTATCATGCTAGTCAACTATATTCTAAACAAATTTTTAATGTTTTGTAATATGAATTTTAATATTCAGATTTTGCACATCTATAACCAGTCACAAACACGATTTTAAATCGTGTCCGCACTCAAAATTTTCCTTCAATTTACTGCAATATAAAGGTTCACAAAGTAACCTACAACTACAATTTAAAACCATGCATTTGAGTATGCTTGAAATTTAATTTTTTTTACTGCATAGAATTTAGAACTGTTTAATACCTTATCACCAACAAGGTACATCTTATGCAACAACAAAACTAAAAAGAATCGTGCATTTGAGTACTAAAACATGTCTATGAGAAAACATGCAACAAACCATAAGACACATGCATATGTAAAGTACTCATGTTAAATTGTCTTTCCATAACAGTTTTCCAAAGTAATGTCTTTGGAATCAAAACCGTAACTTGAGTTAGCTCTAGGAATAACACACATGTGTGTCAGTGGTTACAGTTCTAGTCCAATAAAAATTATTAGGAAAAAAACTTTTGGCATGTGATTCTCTATTTAAAGCTGCATTATATAAAACTTCAAAACAATAATGAAATCGTACAACAGACAAACATACACACAAAGGTTAACATATACATAATTACTTCTGTATATAAATTTCCCTTACTTATCATTCTCTTCATTCAGGTATAAATAGTACATTCCCATGATGTACTCAAATATGTGACAAACAAGTTAAAGTAACAGTAACATAACACTTACAAAATCTTGTGCATGGGTTCATGGTGAGCTTAGCAAGATCATAGTGGCATTGTGATTTTGTTGAAATTTTAAAGTGTAACTTTTATCAAAATCACGGCGATCCACTATGATTCTGGTAATCTTGTGGATGATAAATTTTATAAATATTCACATGCGTAACAGCTGCATAGGTGCAACTTCTGCATCGGTGCAACTGTTGTAGAGGATCAAAACCTAATCAGTAATTAAAGGATAATTTCTAGGTCAAGTTTTGGTTTTCTTGGCATATTATGTTCAATTCAAAGCATTATTACAAACAATTAAGAAAAAAAATTAATAAAGGATTATTATATAACTAAATGCTAGTAGGAAAGAAAAAGCATAATTTTTAGAATGGACAATTATTTGTTAAACAATATTAATGACTATAAGAGCTGCACTTCTGCTAGCTATTAACCACTCAAGTTGAACAATATGACCATTCATTGACCTTATAGCTAGCACGTGCATTTATAAAAGTGTAATTAAGCTATTTGAATATGATCAAAATTAAAACTCAAACAACTCTTCTAAGTTGTGTACATTTTTTGCATTGTTGCTTGGACTAGCTTGGATAATGGAATTAAGTACTATAAGGTCAAAGAATGTAGTACTTACAATTTCTTTTTTGTACATAATAAAATTGATATAATTTATGGCGTAATTCATATATAACTACAATAAAATATGAAGGCAATTGAAACTTATAATTCAAAGTTTTACAGCAATGGTTTGTCATCAAGGTACAAATATAAATAAGATAACAAAGATTTGTCTCCAATAGGTCAAATGGTTGAGCCGGGACACATGAAGAGTCTCAGAATGAGGTTTAGGGTTCAAACCCTGAATCTTTAACTACTAAGATAACATACTAATGTTAACATTTGCGTATAAAATATCATAACGATTCAAACACAAAATATAGCATTACCATACTTACTAATGTGCATGTATCGTTCTAAACTGCAGTCTAACTGCATTTATGGTCGGAATGTAAATGATTTTGAAGGCACCGCAACAACAATTATGACCGCATTAGTCACATTTTGCCGTAATATTAAAAATCACAACGCGGCCATAACCACAATTTAGAACCATACATGAATGTACTCACTCACCTTGGCTAGCAGAGTATAAAATACAATGAGCTTTGGCATATTGATATTTGATATGATAATTGCTTTGCAGAATATATATCCTTGGACCTCTCCAAGTAGTTGTTACTTGCTCACTTCACATCCTTTGTTGTATAGAATCAACAATGAGCTTCAAGAATGACGACCACTATTATCATCCGGTTGGTTACTACTGTTATTGTTATTAGAATCCAAAAGCTTGGAGCTAAATGGTACCGGAAAAGGTCTAACCGGAGGTGAATTGAATGAGTGATGAAAAGATGGAATGAGAGGCTGAGGCATAGTTTGTGAAGAACTTGAGTTTATGAACTGAAAATGGTTGAATTGTATTCTTGGATCATTTTCAACTGGATTGTTCATAAAAGGATTACTCAAATGTGATGATGATGGTGTAGTAGAAGAAGAAGAAGGACCAAACAATAATTGTGAATTTGCAAAAGGAAATGGGAAGTGTAAACCATTTCCATTACTTTGATTTGGATCTACTTGTTGATGAGATTGGAACAATCCATTACTATTTCCAAATTGAGATAAAGACAAACTAGAAGCTTCTGAATGGTAGTTGTTATATGACATAGCATTGTTTAGAAAATTAGAATGAGTCTCCATAGGGAAAAGCTTTTGAGTTGAAACTTGATGAAAATTATTGTAACTAGCTTCTCCAACTTGATTTTCTTCCTCATTTGTTTTGATCCACTTATCCTTTTCACTAAAGTACTCTCTTTCAACTTCTTTACCTTTAGTCCTTGAATCTATGTCCCAAAATTTTGACCTTGCCATAAGATTTTGAATTCCAACAAATGTGGGATTAGGATCATATAAAGGACCAAGAGAAAGTTCATGAGAAGCAATATTACTTGATTGATCATGAAAAGGAAGTAGGGTTTGTGGATGAAAAGGATGAAATTGTGAAAAGCTTTGAGGAAATTGAAGTGGAGGGAGTTTATCAATGTCTAATTTTGTTGCTTCAAGTAACCAATCAATTACTTTACTTGGTTGTCCTAAACCAAGTTTATCTTGAAGATCATATAATTGAATTGCTGTTGGAACTGAAAGCCTTATCCTTCTATCTCTTAACCCTCTTATTGTACAAACTTTGCTATGCCTATCTTTGCCTCCAAATGTTCTTGATACTCTCACAATTCTTGGATTTCTTAAACTTGATGTTGACCATTGTCTTGAAGAACTTGAAGGTGCCTTGGAAATTTTTTCAATATTATCCATACTAGTATCATCTCCTTCTTGCTTTGCTTGATAATTTCCTTCTCTTGAACTTGCCATCAGCTACTTTTTATCAAATCAATTTCTCCTTCAATTATACTTTACATACAAATATTGTGCTAACTGCAAGTATATATCCCTATGACAAACAATGAAAAAAATAATTGAATTATTTCTAGGTGTATAGAAATTTGCATTAATTGTGATCAACTAAAAATTAATTAAAAAATTATTGCACCCTTGACTATGAATATTAATTCACATTTTTTAATAAAAGAAATATATTAAAAAGTTAGAGAAGAAAAAGTAAGGCTCTTGTACTCTTCATCTAATATAATATAATTATATTTTGTTGCTAAAAAACTGATCTCCAAGATATGGAAGTAGTCTACACTGAAATCAGTGTTTTTTCCCTCCAAAGTTGAAAGAAATAAATAAAAATTCTTTCTATTATTACTTGATATTTTCTGAAACCAAATTGAAGAAAATTAAAAGCACGATTTGAGTGAAAACATGAGAAGATTGAGAAGCATGAGGATTAATTACAAGAGAAACTTACTTGTGAGAGAAAATTCAGGAAGCTATTTGGTTATTGTGTTCTATGTTTTCCACCAAAGCTTAACAAGAAAGAGATGAAATGAATATTGGAGCTGCAGCAAGTAGGAGAAGTAGAAATATATACCCTAAAATGAAACTCTTTCCCAAATGAGGACAAAAATGTTAATTATTTGAGAAGATGCTTTTTAAGTCTTAGATTTCAACCTATTCCTTCAATGGAATAATAAATTATTTAACACTAGAATTGAGACTTTTGGTAAAGAAGTGATGTGGAATTTTACAGTATGTAAATGTAAAATATAAATAAATAAATTAAAAAAAAATTGTACTTCTCTTGACAAAAAAAAAAAAAATTATATTGCTATCGTATCATGTTTGCATCTTTGTAAAGTGACACATCAACTAAACTGCTAGTAGTAAGTTACTTCCTCGATTTGTTCATTCCATATTTATGCTGAACAATCAGAAGCTTAATGATTAACTTTTAGCAATTTTGTAATTATTCAACTGTGATGAAAGGCACAGCAAGCTAGTTTCATTATATTGCTGGCTCAAATGGAGAACGATAAAAAGAAAATAGAGTAAAGTGAAGTAAAAATAGTTTACCTTGGAGTCCATATAGTACTTGATTTAAATTAATATTATCAGATATTAACATATAGATATATTGCAATATGAATAAAAAAGGATATATCATGATATTATTATATCCTAAAAACTTGCTAAATTATCTTAATAGTGAGATAGATTAAACGCCCCTTTCAAAATTATTTTACACTTTCAATTTATATATTTTTTGACAAAGTATCAATTTATATATAAAAATTGAATTATTGTAGTTGACCAAAATTTAAATTAAGTTTTTTTTTTATAAAAAAAAACTTAATTTAATAACTATAATTAACAGTGTTATTATTATTAGGGATTTTATAACTATGCACCGAAAATATATTATCATATTGTTTTTTAAAATATCTATATAAATATTTATGCAAAACTTTCCTCTGATCTAAACCAAAGAATACATACATATATAGGAAAATCCTTCTGGTGTGTTACATATATACTTTTAGAATTATACCCTTCATATATATTTTCTTTTTTTGAAAGGATATATCACGTACATATATTGATTATGTTTTACAAATACAATACTAGTTAGATTTGTACCAAGTAACAAGAGACTAAAATGGGATGTTGTGGAAGAACTTGGACTTGATCTTAATTAATAATAATTTTCAAAATATGTGGTGTACGCTATTTGGGTGAGATCAGTTGGATTAACTAGATATGGTAGAGCATAGCTAGCTGCGCTGTAGATGAGGGACCAATTTACTTAGGTTCTTAAAAGCATCACTCAAATTATAGAAAATTGGACCACATGCAGATGGCAGTAAGATTTTTACACAGCACAAGTTGAACATTTTTGTTACAAATCAAATTTGGTTTGTTAATTAAATTAGTAATTACTTACTCTTGATGCATATGCTAATTGATCAAGGTGTTTTAATCCTCCAATAATTTTAATACCTTTGATATTTGCAAACTTGAATAGTTTGGCATATATTAGCTAGTTCCATTCCTTCCTAAGTATATTTGTCTTGGATATAGGTGTATAAATATGTATTTAGGGTACTTTGCCATGGAAAACAAGCAAAACCCTATTTATAGACAATTGTTGCTGCTAGTTTGTGTTCTTGAGTGTTAAGATTTGGTCCAACAATTCTAACCAATTGAGTGGAACTCTCCACACCTTAGTTTTTCTTAATGTCTATATGAAACTTCTTGATTTTCAACAATTATTACTAGACTAGACTAGATTAGTAGAGGTTCAAGATTATATTGACTTCACAAATGAGCTTTTTATTGAAACAAAACAATGCCTTTTTCTCTTAACATATTCCAGAGTATGTTTGGAAGTTGAGTTGTAGAGAGTTTTCTATAGATAACTTTGCAGGGCTATGTTTTTATGTTACTAAGTATGTATTTGATTTTTTTTTTGATAAATGATTATATAATGTTTTAATCACATTTAAATCATTTTTAATAGCATTTTATATTGTCTTAGCTTATTCACAATGTAAATATTGCTCCCTCAAAAAAAAAAAAATCAATGTCAATATTATTAGATTGTACACCTTCCATGATCGTTTTCAAACCCGAGACTCGTAACTATATGAGAGGTTTATATTGTCCTTAATTTAAAAAATAAAAATAAGCACTCCCTTTCACTTGTCTTCATCGGTCACCATAGTTAACCTTGTTAATTTCAATGTTTTTAACTCTAAACATATTTTAAAAAGCAAATTCAACAAAATTTAAAATACCATCCAAAATAGGAAATTTTAAAGGACAAGAAATTAACATTGGAAACGTTGGGTAGTAAAAGGGTAATAAGGAACTGCAAAGTTTCCCTTCAAAACTAAGCAATAGTAACTAGTAAAATAGGAATCTCCATCAAAATAATTGAGAAAAGTTCATCAGTACACTACAACTGCAGTTGTTCTGGTCAAAAGCTGAACCTACTTTATATGTTTTTTGAATTTCTAAATGCAATGGATTAAAACCCTATGAACCACACCTACCAGCAATAAGCTGTCAAAAAAGTAAAACAATAAATAGCAATCAAGCAATATTGCATCAAAATGAAAATCCATTAATTTCTGCAGCCACCTATATAAGAAATATATATATATATATATATATATATATATATATATATATATAAATCATAGTTTTAAGTAACTAATTAAGAAAAATAAATTATCATTTAGACTAATAATAATTTGTAAAAAAACAGTTTGTTTATCCTGCAGAATATAAAGAACTGAAGTTGTGTTTTAAAAAAGGTGGTCAATTAGAAATATTCATTTTACTTTTAAAGAACAAAATGATTATGAATTGGACGTGCGATTGTTTGTCTGTTGCTTATTTTTGTGTCTGCATGTTCTTACTCAAAAAGTGATGAACTTAATCAGAAGGGAAGTTTGATTTTGAATGGACAGTGTTCAATCCATATTCAGAAGGGAAGATTTGGTTATTAGGCTTTGTTTTAGAGTTAGGTGGGAAGGGTAAGAGAGGGTTTTGGGAAATGAAAAACCTTTAATATTGTTTTGAAAGAGTATTTGTTTAGAGAATGATAAATTAATGTTTGTGATTAATATATTTTTAATTTTTGAAATATTATAACGACATAGAATGAATTTGAAAAATTCATTTAAACTCTCTAAAACCCCCTAAACCCCATCCAATACAATTTGTTAGATCCCTAAAAGAAAAAGATTTTGTATTATGAAGAAAATGAATCCCCAAAAGCTCTTCCCTTCCAAATGTCCTCCACTTGCTTCTTCCATTTTTCCAAAGTTTTCTCTTCCTCTCCAAACTCGCAAACAAAGCCTTGATGGAATAGATGAAAATAAAAGAATGGGGTATTACTAACTCATGCCCTCACAACACATGTTAAGGATAAAAAATGTTGAAGTTTTGCATTGAAAATACAATATTATCACTTTTACTCTCTCCGATTCAAAATTTCTGTCGTTTTAGCTAAAAAAATGTTTCAAAATGAATGTCACTTTCAGTTTTCAATGTAATAATAACTTTTTCTTTTCAATTGTACCCTTCAATTACACTACTTCCAAAGTATTATTTTTCATTAATGAAAAACAAATCAATAGTTGATTATGATAATTTGGTAAAATAACATATCTTTCTTTTAATTAATGCATTTCTTAATATGTGTGTAAAAACCTTAAACGACATTCATTTTAAAACAGAGGGAGTAAAAATTTGATTGAACGACTTTTAAGATTAATATTAATATGCACCCTTGAGTAGTTACTAATACTTTAGTAAATGATGCACTCAGAAAAACTGGGAATATTGTCACCCCAAAGAAAGAGAAGAAAAGCTATGAATCTGAATACATGTGATACGGACTAGGGATATCAATGGGTATCCATGGGTACGGATAATATGATACCCGTCCCCACCCCGTTGGATAAATATGATATTCGTGTATGTCCCGTACCCTCGTGGGTACCCACTATGCGGGTACCCGCAGGTATTGAGGTATCCATGGGTATTCATGGGTACCCATGAATGTTTGAATTTTTATTTATTTTTGGTACAAATAACAACTTTTTTTTAATTACCAAAAAACTTCAACTTTTAAACATCCATACATAATCTATTCAAAATTTCATAAATCATACATAATCCATAAAAAAATTATGATTATTACATAATTCATATGATATGTTTTATGATGTGAATGAAGTAGAAACAATAAACTTAATAAGATGAATTAAAAAAAATCAAAAATAAAAATAGATTATTAATGAAAAATCTTAGGTGGACGGTAAAATTTCCTTCAATAAAGTAACAACTTTAAGTAATAAGATAAGGTATATAAGAATATTTTAATAATTTACTTAATTTATTATCGGGTATGGGTACCCGTGGGTATGGGTACAATCAAATTCGTGTCCGTATCCATATAATAATGGGTAGTCAAATACCCGTTTATTGTACCCGTGGATACCCGTTTAACTACCCGCCCCGTGCCCATGACGGATTTTACCCACGGGTACCTGTGGGCATGGGTATTTTTGCCACCCCTAATACGGACTGAGCTTAAGCCCAATCAAGATTAGAAACCTAATAATGTCAATCAAAGGTTAAAGCTTCTTAGAGAAGCTAACAATGACTAGAAGGAACATAGTGGCCTAAGTAAAGCTTGGGACAAGGGCAGATGTCAAGGCTACTTTACTACCGTTATGATTTCAATCATTAAACGTTCATCTCCTCTTAGGCTCCTCAGTCCCATTATTCCTCATACTTCCGCTTTGCATACTTATTTAGACGTCAGAGTGTTTTTAGGTACCAACCCCCATCAACTTACGCAAAGCACTACTCAACCGTCTCTCAGAGACATCCTCTCAATTTAGTTCAGATCACTGACACATGGGGTAGGGCATAAAAATAAGCTTAAGTTTAAGAAAACACAGAAAGATCAAATTAAGAACTTGTTCATTACAAAATGTCTGCCTTGGGTCGATAAAAAGTGTCTAAAATCAAGACAAGTATAAATAGGTTATTAAACTTCTTCGTTCCCTTCTTATTCTTCTTCCTCAAAGCTATTAAAATATATAAACATCTTTTATATCTAGTATGTATCTTTATTGAAATACGGAAATATCTCTATCGGTATATATCATTAAATAAAGATACATACTAAATATAGAAGATATTTACATATTCTAAAAAATGCCATTGGAGATAACCAACTCCTCATTCATGAAAGACTTCAACCAATTCATCCCCTAAGTATTCGACTCGAGTTCTAGATTCCAGTGCTCTGGGTCAAAACATTGTGGAAGACGTATATAAACTCGTCTCTATAATCATCCTCGAGTTTTTAATCTTCATTATCAACTCTTGTTTGGTTTTCCCAGAATCATACCTCCGATCATATCATCCCTCCTGAAGCGGATTACTTCTAGACTTATAGCTCAACCTTAACCTTCTCCAAGTTCTCCATTTTTGAAGCCTTTTCTTCGACGACCTTCAGAGCATCTATAATGTTTATCCTTGCAGATCAAAGACTCTTCAACTTCTCCTTCAAAGCATCTCTATTATTTACCAGATCCTCAATTTCTTTGGTTTTTGTGTCCATCGTTGTCATCAAGCTCTCCGACATATATATTCACCTTCTCTTGAATGAGATACTTATATTACGTTTCGTTTAGGGTTTGAATCATAGCAAGAATATAAACAACAATATGAATATCATTCAAATGGGTTGGTCTCATACCCAAGGCATGCACCATCACAAATACACAACACATCGGCCTCATGAACCTATATCTTCATTTATGTCGAGAAGATTGTGTGTTAAACCAACAGGCGAGGAGCTTTAACATCTTACTAGTGGGAAGGGTGTCATCATCATTCATGATTAATATCCGACTACAGTTATGTCTCTGAAGTCTACGTATAAAAATTTCTAATACTCGAAACATTTTGAGAAATCGCATCCATCAAAGTAATGATACACACGAGACACCCTCTATGAGGACCGTGTTCATAAGAACCACCACTAAAACATGGAAACGGATGTGCTCCTCACGAACTACGCGAGGTCTAATTCAAAAGGAAAATCAACAAGATTGTTATCATTCCCCTTCAAACGATATGTTCAACAATCAACTCCTCCTCAACTGAAATCCTATTCAGATTATCATCAACATCTAAACAAAGCCACCACTTCATTTCTCTCTTGTTTCAAATTACCAACACTAGTGTTCTAAATTAAATCGAATCTTTAAGTAACAACTAACTGAAGCACGCTTGCACGTCCTCGAGAAAGTAATTGACGAAATATTCTTCCCAAATAAAACCTTCTTTTGATTATCCTCGCACTAACGTTACAACCATTATGATTTTGACCATTAAACGCTTATCTCCTCAAAGGCTCCACAGTCCCACTATAAATACCTCTAGAAATAAAGAGAAATGTACACAACCTTTAGTCTAATATTATACTTATGCTTCACTTACTTATTTTGTTGTCGGAGTATTTGCAGATACCACCTCTCTCTATCGACTTAAGTGAAACATTGCTCAATATTCTCTCATAGTCATGCGATCATGATGTAGTTTGGATCACTATATGTAGGGTTTTCCTTTTTTCTCTCACAGCCATGCTCATGATGTAGTTCGGATCACTATATGTAGGGTTTTCCTTTTTTTTTGAGGCACTATATGTAGGTAGTATTAGCATAGCTCATTATTTCAATCCATATTTATAACAATTAATATAATATTAGTGTATGCGGGTACTACGTACATAAGTAAACTCCACACTAGCCCGACCAAATATTTAAAGAATAAAAAATTCAATTTTAGATTTTTCCATATCTATGAGATTGACTTAAATTCATTTTTAGTCCTCAATTTTACCAAAATAAACAAAATTATACACTGTTTATCCCAAAATCTTAGATTGATCTAGTCCTCTATTTTACAAGTTTCAAGTTTTTCTCCACAATTCAGTTTGGAGTTTATTTTTTATGACTTCTTATTTATTAATAACATGGATTACATTCAATAATGTGTGCTTATGTACAATTCTAAGATAACTTTTTTTTCTTTTAGGGAAAGATAACTTGTTAATTGAAAAAGTTTGTTGTATAAATACACCACATGCATATTTGTCAAAAACTGGCACCAACGTTGAGTCGTAGTTGATAAAGAAAAAAATAAAGATACACACAATCACTCTCATAGCCTCCAAAGTAATGGTATGCTATATATAAATGTTTCAAGAGTGGAAAAAACTAGAGACAAATTCTGTTTGATGTACTACATATTTGTTACTTTTTTCATGAACGATGCAACTGAAAACGCCATTTCATGTATCATCATCACCACTGTCTACTGAGTAGTGAGTAACTCTCTAATGAATGAATATATATTCTATCAACATCACTACTGGAAGATATCGACCATATTTCATAACATAATGACCCAGTTAATAAATGTCTGTGCTGTCATGATCAGATAATTATAAGAGAGGTTGTATGTTGAGCAATTAACAAATTCAAATTGTCGGCTGGAGATATGTGATATATAACTTTCTCCATTTTAATACTCAATTGATCATAACTTTTTCAATTTTAATTTGCTTTTTTAACCGTCGTTTGTAGGCTTTGGACTTTGAAGTGTGCCCCTCTTAAATTTTCATGTTCGATTTCTCTTTGGGACCAACTTCAGTGGGCTATTTTGACTTCTTAAAAAAAATTAATTTCCAATTAATAAAAGATCTAACCAAAGACAGAAGTGAGTTGTAAAAGGGTGCGGATGATAATCATGTTGGATTTTCAGCAAGTGAGTTGGATTTCATGTCTTAACAAAACATAGAAGACATTAGGTTTATGAGTTCTCTAATTTATATCTTGTTCAACTTTCAATTTTGCAAGCAATGTGGGGAGGGAGCTAGAGAGGAGACCATGCGGTCCCCCCAAGTTTTTAATTTCTTTTATAGTAGTATGCTATATTTTTCGGTCTACGTTTTTTTTTTAACTTTATAAGATGTATACTCGGCCTTTTTTATTCGATATATTGAGTCTTGAACACTTAATTTTCTACTATTTCTTTTGTGAACAAAAGAAGCCTACTGTTCAAAGCAAATTAGAAACCTTTAAGAAAAGAAAAACAAGCTTAATTTCGCAACATGAGCGAAGGCCTATAATTCTAGAACTAAAGTAAATATATTTAAAGGAACATACTAATCGACTAAAACCATATTTGACAGGGAAAACCATTTAACTAAATTAACGACAAACATGTTGACAACAAAAACTAGATGGCATAGGACTTAACGCCTTAATATAAGATAACAAATAATGAAAAACACGTAAAACTTTTGCACCATTTTCTATCATTTTAATGACAGAGAGAGAATCCCTTTGCACAATGACCTAAGGAAATTCATGTTGTTTGCCTATCAAAAGATCATGGTAAATGCCCCCATAAAAGCCTTTTAATTAAGCAAAATACCAAAAAAAAAAGTATGACGATTAATTTATTAAAAGAAAATGTTAGTTATTTCTATATTTGTTTGACAATATTAACTTTAAATATATCTTATAATTTCTTAATTTATTCTATAAATTATGGCATTTGAAAATTTATTTTTTCTTCATTACACTTGTAAGTTTGGTCCCATGATCTAAACTTAATTTCTAACTCCACCTTTGAGTACTTTTGTCTCACACTTGCTACACAATATAACATGAATGTCACATCATCGTGATAAAAAAGATTTGTATCATTTAATAAAGTGACATGTCATGCAATTTGAAAGTCGGAATAGGAGGAGGATTAAATATTTGAATTTTAAAAAATAGGTGGACAAACATTGTGGAGGGGAAAATGGGGGATATTGCAAGTTTAATAAAATAGGGAGACCAAAATTATATTTTAAGCATATTATATAGTCTTCTACTATACGTTGGAAATAACTTATTGTTTTTATCTATTCTATTCTGCGTCGAGATTCGAAACTTCGTTGGTCAAGTTGTGAAAGAAATGATTCTTAAGTTACATCCAAATTCTTTGGTTTATTCAATATTTTTTTAGATTTATACAAACAATATATAATTTCACATAATAGTACATAATTTATATTTTTATAACTGAACTACTTACCCGTGCTTGGCACGGGCTCCATACTATTTTTTATATAATTAAATGTTATTTGTTACTGATTATTCATTATGATTTAGTTGAAGTGATTTTATCCAAAGTTTGTATATGTTTTTTAAGTCTATTTATCGATTAGATCAGTAAATAATGGAGAAAAATCATATACTAATCTATCAGAAAGTTTTTTTTTTTTAAATTAATCTATTAGAGAGGTTAGTTAACCGATTATAAGATTGAGCAATTAGAAAGGTTAGCTCAAAAAAAAATTAGGTTTGTTAGGTTATTTATAAGGTTGAGCAGATTATCAATTAGGTAGGACGGTGTATTATACTCTGTGTATCTCATCACATTACGATATGTATGCGAGGTTTTTTGGAACCAGATTGATTTAAGAACAATGACTTTAAATGTTTACTTGATAACAAAGAATATAAAAGCAATTTATTCTCTAATGTGTGTTATGTATGTAATGCTAAGTTACAAAATAACCTTTTGACATGGTCAAACTAAGGGTCAAGTTACCTAAGATAAAACTTTAGGTTTCAAAACTTTAGATCGAATTTTTTTTTTTTTGGAATGCGCCAGCCAATGCAATAGTGCAAAGCATAGGCGACACTTGAGAAACCCAATAGCAAACTATTGTGATGGTTTCTCCCCCTCAAAAAAGTAATTTGATATCATGTGACTCATTCGGCCACATATCAGATATTAAACTAATAAGATCGAAAAATTTGAGTTTGATGATAAATATATGTGATATAACAATATAATTGTTTTGTAAAAAAAATATTAATCACAAATGTTTCTCTAATTTAGATGGTTAGGAAGAATGTCTCGTATGTCTTTATAAAATTGATTTTTTAGTTGATTTTAAAATGTCTCATTTTAAAATTTGTTTTAGACCTCAAAATATATTAGACTGGCCTTGCCTTGTCCTGTCCTGATGGGAGACAAACAAACACTCATGACATTGTTTCTAATTAAAAGTGAGTGGATCATCTATCCCAGAATAACACATTTGTTTACGTGCCTATGATCAAAACAATGTTATTGATCATCTGAACTTGATGTGTATGAGCTATTTATATTAGGGTTAATCTTTACAATATTTAATGGAATTTTGGTCCTTGTAAAATAAAAAGTTTATATTTCATTACTGTAATATTAGATTTTTCACTTTTATTCTCTTCTTTAACCTTGTCCACGTGAATGTGATGGTATGGCATGCTCAATTGGACTATGTCATTGTTTTATATATTTTTTTAATTCTGCCTATAATGTAAGTTTAACTAAATTAGCTTTACTAATTAATAAATAAATTTTATAAAAACTAATTAAAAATAAAACACTAAATTGATCTCACTCATAACACAATCCGTTCAATCATCTCAAGCATGAAATGTTGAAAGAACAAAAAGAAGGAAAATTGGGATCAGAGCCAATTAGACATGATTCTACAAAAAGAATATTATCTTGTAAATTTAGAAAGAACAAAATGGGGTGTGGTCCTATCTAATGGCATGCAATGCAATTGGAAAAAGAATAAGCAAAGCTAATGTACAGTATGGATGAAGTTATTTAACTTTATAGGCTCCCCACACTTTCGAATGACAATCAGTCAATCACATTTTCATTCGTTCAATATGCTTCTTGAAAAGTACATAAATGTATATAAAGCATATTGAACACCTATTATTTATTTAGGCCAACATTCAAAAATAATTTCTTCAATAGATATCGTTATCGTTTGTAAGATTAATTCAACTAGCAATGCGAATATTATTACGTTGGATGTCCTCATTTAAATTTTAGATTTTATAGTTATGTTTGTGAATTTCACTTGATTTACCATTTCATCTATATATATAAAAAAAATACAATCACCTCATATTTCTCCAAATGACAATATTTCCTTGCATTTCTGTGCATGCATTTTTTAGGGGAACATTTATTTGCATGTTGTTAATGCCCATTTTTATCATTTACATATTTCATTTGTTTAGATTTTATACATTTAATAAATAAATAAATAAATAAAAAGTTGTGAAAACAATGATGAGAACTTCTTTTCTCATACAGTATATTTTTGAAAATCCACATGTGTCGGGAAGTATACATTCAAACGACCTAAAAATTTTGTTTTTTCTCGAAGTATACATTTGACTCTAAAGGTGGGAAAAGAAGCTTCCAAAAATTATTTTGGGGTGTTTTTCTTTAAACCTCCTAATATCTTTAAGGCTTTCTAAATACGCATCCAATTTTCGATAGATAACTACCTTATATGTATTTATGGGACATTAGAGATATTTGGGGGCCTAAAGAGAAACGAACTTATTTTCGCTTTTTCTAAAGTAATTATTTTGTAGCTATTACTTTTCCAACCCTAGCAGTTTTCCACCCGCGCAAACAGATCAACCTCACACCCAGACAGACTGCGTTTCTTTGCAGCGTGTCACCATCCCCATTGACCGTTCATACAATCTCTGAATTTCCAAAGTAGCCTTTTTGTATGAAAGGCCAACGATGGAAACACAGTGTTGTAGAAGGAAGAGGAGGAGAGAGTGTGAGATCATGATGTGAGAAATTGTGATGGTTTGAAGGGTACCTATAGGGGATATTTGTGAAGAATGGTTGCATAGAGTGTAACGACTCTTAATTATGGGTCAAAAAACCTGTTCAAAGGATTTTACCAACCATTAAACTTTGTAAAACCCTTTGAAAAACGTGTTTCATGAATTACTCTTGCTGAGCAAGCAACCGCCCAAAACTCTGACTAGATTCAGATTATAAAATCTAAAACTTTTGAAGGCTTCTCGGATTATATAATCTGAAATGCTTCAATAATGGGTGAAACTTCACACTTTCTAGGGTGATGGATATTTCGAATTATACAGTCCGAAAATTTTATGTACATGATTTTTTTATGTGGTCCACATTGCACTGACAATTTCTATGGTCCATAACGCCCAGAAACTTCTATAAATAAGTGTGCCTTTTCATAAGCAGTAAACCACACAAAAAAAAACATGGAAATTTTTGTAATTGATTCGAACACCAAGCTGGTTGCCATTTGCTACAACGAGGGAAAACCACCCCATCTGTTCGAGATTCGCACTGATGTCACGCTTTTCGGGTTGAAGAATCAGCTGGATCAAATTAACCGTCAACTAAACAAAGAAACACAAGGAGGGTTGATGGTGTTGATTATCGACATCCATCAACTGACTCAGTCGAAACTCTGTGGTTCAGCCAGATGAAGCTCGAGAACGACAGCGTGAGAACCATGTTCTTAATATTTGGTCAGTACATTACTAAAGGACCCATCGAGTTGGACGCTTCATTGGTCAGATATGTTCAATAAATTCATTAAAGTTTGATCTGGCTTAGGAACTATAAAGAGATCAGGGCTCTGCTGGAGCAACCAGACAAATAAATTAGTTTAGTTGATTCGTGATCTATTATATTTTATTTTATTACGTATTTTATGTTGTTGAAATCAATATATCTATGGTCAGTTTATGAACCCGACTTCTCCTAAAAGATCTTCATCATGTTGTCAAAAATCTCTCTGTTGAACTTTACGTCAAAAATGTTCATTTAAACTCTAAAAAATCTTTCAAAAGATATGAACATGTAGATATATAGGATGCAAGTCATGTTAGGGTTATATAATCCGAACCAGTTCAACGCAGGTTTTTTGTGTGGTACACATTGCACCGACAATTTATATGGTCCACGACGCACAAAAACCGCTATAAATAAGTGTGCTCGTTTCATTTGTTGTAAAACACAACAAACAACTTTGGCAAAATCTTCTGAACGATATGAACACCAAGAGGTTGCTATGAGCTAGATCTTCATGCCTTGGCAATATAAATATGTCAGTTGGCAAGGCAACATGATCTAACTCAAAACAATCCTCTTGAATCACTGCTGGGTATTTGTATTGGCTGCATTATTGATAAAACAAATATTCATGTTTGTGATGTTGGATACTATGTTCCAACATGTTTTGGATGATGTCTCAACATGTCCATTTTGTAGTTGTGTTACTTTTCTTCATGGTTGTCGATTGAAGAAATGTATGTGTGGTATCTCTCTACCTTGTTTGTATGGCCTCAGTTTGTTTTAACAACAAATAAATCCAAAGGGGGAGATTGTTGGGTATTTGAGTATTGGCTTAATTTGTTGCTAAAACAAATACTCATACATAGTGTTGGATACGATGTTCCAACATCCTGGCACAGTTCAGTGTGCGCTGTTTGAGTGGCTTGGTTTTCGTGAGCTTTATCTTTTTAAGGAAACCACGCCTTATTTCTTGTTGGCCAAAACGTGTGCTTTTTGTCCAGAATTAACTGTTTTATTATTTCCTAAAGTTGTGTCAACAATTTAGGAAACTTTGGATGTGTTTGGATTCTTCCTAAAGATGGGCCAACATTTTAGGAAACAAACTGTAACAAACTATTTGTAACTGATTTGTTACGTGGATCTGCTGGATGTGTTTGGATTGATCTACATTGTTCTGAAGATTTGTTTCTAAAATATAAACAATATTTTAGGAATCTTTGGTGGTGTTTTTGGTAGTTCCTAAAGATGTTCCTACTTTTTAGGAGTTGCTATTAATGTTACTTGTGAAGTGGATCAGCTCAAGGATCTGTTGTGTTTGTTATTGAAGCCCAACAAGACTATAGCATGTGCTGCTTCGATATATATACAAGACTACAAGACCTAATTGATTCACTCATTCAAGCCGTCATTCTAAAAAGTCTAGTTTTAGGGTCCTGAGTATTTTGTGTGTCTACTCTTGTATCGTGTTGATTCAAGTTTAGTAGTGTTTTATTGTGAGCCTTTCTTGTATCATCTTGATACATGCTAAGGACTGTTTATTGAGTTATAAACTCTTGTGTGCTACACCAAAGCTTGTAAGCAAGGTCGTAGTTGTTTGTTTGAAGGTAACTTCACCATTTGTGTGTTTTGAGTCTGATAATCATAGGGGCTGTGATTGATTGTAAGATAGTGAGATGGGATCTCAGATCTAGGAGTTCCTAGGTTGAAGTCTAGGCGGGTAGGTCCTAGGTCTTGTGTTGTAAACGAGGATTTTGCTGAGAACATTATAATAAGGACTACACTAGTGGATTTCCTTCCTGGCTTGGTAGCCCCCAGAGTAGGTGGCGTTGCACCGAACTGGGTTAACAATTCTCTTGTGCCTTTTATTTTTCTGTTCTTTATTTTCCTTGTTATTTTTGTTTACTGCTAGCACGATGTTCTAAACATCTCATTCAACATCTGTTATTTGTGCCTGGTGTTGGAACATTGCATAGAACATTATGTTGCTAGTGCGCCAAAATTTCAAACACCTTGCCTTTCATCATGATGTTGCAGATATGATTCCGAGGAGGTTCTTGTGAACTTGATTCAGTTGACGTGCCGATTGAAATATGTCATTTGGCAAGCCAACTGGATTAAGTACAAAATCACCTCTTTGAACACATTCCAAGAAGATTCATGTTGTTTTATGCTGTTTCGTTTTTTTTTTTTACCTTTTTAAAACAAAAATCATATGTCATTCGTCATGAAAACCTACCAAAAATCAAACTTAAACACAGTCTGGTGTTGTATGGATTGCAGAATCTAAAAATATTTATGCCAGTTTCAGATTGTATAATCTGAAACCTCCCAAACTACGTGGACTATGGTGTTTCACCCAAGGTTTGAACGGGTTGTGGTGTTTTTAATGTATGTTTGGTCGGTTGGACCATGGAAAACGTTTCCTTTGACTGCATTTACAGTCTAGGACAGGTTTAAGGCTATAAAGAGCCTTGCATGCTTCAACAATTTCATTCATTCTTCACTTTCCGTCTTTTCTTATTTTTTTAGTTTTAGGAGTGTTTATGATGTCATGGTCACTGCTGACCGTTCATAAAATCACTGTAATTACTTTGCAATTTATGCGGGGATTCTACGATGGTTAGGAGAGTGCTTTGATATCAAATGCAACACCGAAAATCTAGTTATTTTATTTCGGATTATATAATTTGAAAATACCTAACAATCTGTTTCAGATTTTAGAATCCGAACATAAGGTATTTTCGAGAAAAAAATAGGGCACGCGAGTAGATTATAGGGTGGGAAAAGTAAAAGCCTTTTTTGTACATGATGAGGCCCAGTAAACAAAATTTGTGTAAATGGGATAGTTAAGCCCAATAAAATTGAATCATATTATTTTCACCTCCCACGCTTCATTTTGCTACTTCCCACCTAAGTGCAAAAAGACTAAAACACAACTATCCCTTAAAAACTCATATATCAGCCCCTTCTCCAATCCATCCATCGACCATCACCATTCATGTCCATTTTCCCCATATGATTCCGTACCCTACCTTACCATCTCCAACCATCCTTTATCACTTTATAAACATCAAGACTATTATCTATTTTAGAATTTGTATAATTGTTGGATGGAGTCTTAATTAAGTGTTGTATCCTAAAATTATTTAGTGGCCACGTTAGAAATTTTGCTATCAACTCAAGAGTCGTTTTCAAAAATGTTTTGTTCAAATAAAAAATACACGATTGATTTTGCCTAGAGAATGATAGAATTTCTTCTAATATTTTGTGGGCTACAATCAATTTTAGGTTTTGATTTTAATAAAAAACAAGCTGATTTTGTGATCCATTTGATGATGTTTAGGACCTAATGAATAATAGGTTTTTGGACACCAAATATGGTTTGTGCAGAAACAAAATGTATACCCAACCACTAGGGTCCATGATAGATGGTACTTAGGGTTGCATGTTTATAAATAGAGAGGTTCGGTCTTCTTTGCAATCACTCTAATAATTCTTCTCATTAGTAGTTTTCCCTGTTGAGAACCCTAAGTTTGGAGCACGTGAAAGGCAAAAGAAGACTCTTGTCTGGAATCTCGGCTAGTGCGGATAATCGTCACTATGACTTCTTCAACTAAGTGTGTTGTAATTTCATATAATAACTCGATCTTAATGATTTAATTCTTACATGAGCTCCAGATTTTCATACATCAACTTCAAAATAGTATCGACAACCGGCATACTGATCCTGTCAACAATGAACTTTAACTTCCCATACGTAATACCTCAACTCTTAATCAACGTCGATCACCGGCATAGTGATTTCATCAACACTTAGCTTTAATTTTGATATATAATTATAATTACTAAGGGTTTAGAGCTACTAGTTGTACCCTTTATGTTTATTTTAATAAATTTTCTTCTAATGCATCCAAGTTCTAAAAAAAAAACAATAGAAAAAACAATAAAGAGCACTATATATAAATATGAAATCATAATTTCTGTTTGGGTTATGTTGTTATAGATACAAAGTTTCCACCACCATTTAACGGTACTCATTTCTATCAAAATATTTACGAAGTAAATAAAGTGGATTTTCCCCTTTCATTTGAATTGTTTTTATACACAAAATCAAATAAACATTACATTAAATTAAATTAAGTAGTACTTTAAAAAAATGTGGCAACATAAAAACCTAAATTAAAGTTGTGACTTTCCTTAGTCATTATGGCAAACATATCTCTAGTGACATTTAATTAGGTCTAGTCATTTGAGTACTTTTGACCAAACTATTTTCTTTAACCAAATTAATGCCCAACTTGTTTTGGTTTATTTGAAACTTAGAAAATTGAAAGGAAATAATTGTTAGAGCACATGCTAAATGACATAAATTATTTCACTGAATTATGAAGATTATTAAGAGAAGTTAATACCGAAGATGTCTCAAATTTGACTGGAATGTTAACTATGAGGGACCATGTGATGTATGTGAGATATAAAGAAAGAAGTTGGCATGGATATTCCTTCTGGGGGCCTACATGATAAAGCCTATTATTTTTAAAATGATTCTTAAATAATGCCATCAATGAAAATGTTTAGGTAGTGTAGGATTAGGATATGCTAGAAATTAATTTTGTGACTTTTCTTCACATAAATATGTACTGTTGTGATTTAATTTTCTTCAAACTTCTTTTTGACTGGTTAATTTTGTTCAAACATAAAAATTTGTGATTGCTTCTTGCATACTATTTTTATACATACTACATAGGCACCTAGATATCTTGCATATTATAACTACCTACTAGATGTTGATTGTTATTTTATCTATTACTACCGTTAACTATGACTTGATAAAGCCACACAATTATTAGCAACCTCTTCATCCATTAAATAGTTACCATACTCATGAGTTATTATTTGAAATGATCTGAAACAGATTGGGATAAAGATTGTGTAGTCTCAATCTAAAATTATTGGCTTGTTTGTCTTTCACCATGTATGAAAAACTTTGTATAATTAGAATAATCGGAGTTATTGTGTTTTTTTAAGTAAATGTAAGTTTTTTGTTCGGATTTAGTCCTTGCAAATTTGAATACCATTATTTGTAGTATCTGATATCAGCTTATTGAATCACGTGACGTGATTTTATTGGGTCATGTATGACGTCAGAAACTAAAAACAACAATTATTTAATTTGCATGGTTGAATTTAAAAATAAAAAAAACTTGCATACTTAAACAAAAAAACACTACAATTGTAGGAACAAAAATCATGTTTAAATATGGTTTATATTTCCTATCCTGTTAAATAAAAAAGCAAAAGACCGGTATAACCTGAAATAAAGTAACAATTGTAACAAAAAGAAAAAAGAAATATAGTAACAATTGTAACAAAAAGAAAAAAGAAATATAGTAACAATAACTTATCAGTTTTAATTATACTATTTTTAAGCATCTCAGTGATATCTCTGATTTATATATAACTGCATTTCATGATCTACTTAAGGCCTAAATGAATATTGTTAAAATTAATTTCAGACTTCACTTATCATTGTTGTTTAGGATAAAATAACTGCTATAAGCTAAAAGAGTTTGGCAGAAATGAAATCAGACACCAAGAAGAGCTCTCATGGGCTTCAACCTAAAATAATTCAAGTCTAACCGATGTTTTACAATCGAATCGGACATGGAATTGGTGAAACCTCAGGATTATGGTTCAACCACTTCAAACCACGACCAAACTACTCGAATAACTGAACCATATATAGTGCCGGCTCATGGTTCAATCAGTTCAACCGTCAGGTTCAGTTCGATTTTTAAAACATTGGTTCTAACATCTTTCCAAGATAACATGGTATGGTTATAATCTGTGAAACACATATACTCATCGGATTAGGCGTGTCCTGGTTTCAGATACGTATCATGTCCAACACGACACGACTCTGACACATACAATTACATTGAAATATGTTATTTTCTCAAACTATTATCGGTGTTGATATGTCGGTCCGTTTCATGTTCGTGTCCAAGTCTATGTTTCATAGGTTGTAATTCATAACAACAACACACAAGTGAAACATGTTATAGAGAACACAAAAATGTTAAATCTAATAACAGAATCAGTTAATTCTGTTTATTTAGTTACATTTTCACTTTGTTCCATTTCCATATATAAAACTTTGAATCATTCACAAATCAATTAATGGATTCATTCAGTATTTCTTCACTCTTCACATCATAATACAATAAGATAACAAAGGACTAATATAAAAACCATAAGAAAGAAATCAAATTTATTTTATTTTCTGCAAGTTGGATACAAAACTTGAACCAGCAAAACCAGCAGAACCACCAACAACACAGATCAAAGCAACCACAGCCTGTAATCCAACCTCGACAACATTATCTTCGGGAACAAGATAAACAAACAAAGGACCTAAAAGAAGTAAAACAAAGCTGAGTGTGAAGAGTGATCCTGGAGTTGATGGATCAGTAGCAGCTGATAAAACACCAAGTTCTTCGGCTTTTGAGAGAAGACCAAGTTTCTCTATTGTTGAAAGTGATAATCCTGCTTTCTCGGCTGCTGATAATAAACCTGCTTTCTCTGCCTTGGTTAACAGTCTCAGTTGCTCCATTCTTGTGAGGAGTTTAACGGATTGTGTCGATGTTACAGCACTCCTAGGTTGTCCCCCAAGTGGAAATACAGTTGAATTCTGCAATTATTCTAGTGACTTAGTAACTGTAAGAAATTAACCTTTTCTCCCCAAAAAACAGGCTGGTTCTACGGTAGACCACTTGAAAATTATCGTAGAGATGCCAATGACAACCGATGTCGCTCTTGGAAGTAGAAAATCGCAGTCATTGTTACTGTCATATAGGTGATACGGTGACTTGATTGGTGTGCGTTCTACCAAAACAAAGGAAAACGAATATGAGTTGAGTTTCGTGGACTCATTCGTTTTCCCTTATGTTTTTTTTCGAACTAGTGCCAATCAAGTCACCGTCTCACTCATTAAGACGGAGTTTCTGCTTTCAACAAGTACAATGAGTCATAGTTTCAGGTAATTTTCAAGTGTTAATCCACCGTGGACACCTATCTAAGTGGACCGCCGTAGAATTTTCCCAAAAAGCATGTCTTACTTAATGTCATGTTTAGAAATGCTTTGTTTAAATAGGTCGGTCTATCAAAAAATTTAAATTCTAAACGTGATAAGTTCACTATCATACGACATTTTAGTTCTTGTCAGACCTTTTCGAAGGCTTAAAATATTAGCCTACTTAAAAGCCTGATAACATAAAATTTCTATGTAGGCTAATGGTTAAATTATTCAAAAGGTAAAATAACCACGTGATATTTTGACAGTATAGTTCCTCTTTTTTCCTAAAGAGTCCAGTGACAAAACTCACACTCGCACACACCAAGTGTTGAGAAGTAAGGAGTTTGGAGATCAAACCCGCGTCTGAGAAAATCAAATGTCTCATCAGTCTTTTACCATATGAGTTGTACTTACGAGCCAAAAGTTTTATACAAGTTTGTTTCTTAATGATCAATTAACTAAAGACTCCTATATCAAATTAGGTTTATATATACTTTAAAACCGGTGTCCATAGCTGTTCACACATTGTTAATTTTCACAGATAAATTTTATAATATTATAAGAACTAGTTTTTGATCCTTTCTCATAATTAAAGTGGTGGTAAATATATATCATAGACATGTTCCAGTTCCACACAGTATAATATTGCATAAAAAGAATCAAAGCAATTATGTAAATCATCAAAAATCATAATAATAAGTATAGATTATATAGTTATTGTTTTACACTGACCTTTTTAGAAGCTACAGTTTTAACTGGTTTGGGAGTAGCCATGGATTTGACCAGAAAAGGTGAGAAAGTGTGAGAGTTTTGTGATGAGGGAGGACAATAGAAGATCAAGCTGTTACTACAAATGGATGCTGAAGCCTTCATTGTCATCATCATAAGTTTCTTTTTTCTTCTTTTTTTCTTATCACTTAGTAGTTGTGATGAACAAGAGTATCATAAGCAATGATAATGAGTGGATGTTGATAATTGATGATGAGGCAGAATAGAGACCATGGTCCATGGATTGGTTTTCTACTATGTTTTTTATTTTAAAGTTTTATTTTTAGAGTTAAATATGTTTTTATTCCTTATAAATATATCAATTTTGGTTTTAATCACACTAAAAAATTTCTTTAATTTTTAATCTTCCACAAGTTTTTCATCTTTACTTTTGATCCCTCTTTTAAAATAAATTCATATGTAAAGTTCATATTTTTGAATAAAATTTTGCATAAAAGTTCATAATATTATAAGAATCTCTCAAAAAAGAATTAGAATTTTTTAACAAAATTACAACACATGAATTAAATATAAATTTTTATAATCATTATGATTCAAGTTTATCGCAAACATTGGAAAGAGAGAGGTGGATAAACATTCTTATGTTTGATACATGTATGTAAAAGAGAGTTTTTTCGGTACACTTGTTAATTGAGGTGTAATGATACACAAATTTCCTAAGTCAATAAATTAATAATTAATTTTATAAATTGAATTATTTGTAGACTTTTATATTTTAGAAAATATCATTTTATAAGAAAAAACATCATTTGATATTAAATTTTGTACATTTTATTCTTAAAAAATAATCAATATTAACATTACGAATAATGAAATTGAGAAAAATTAAATTTACTTTCGCCAACACTTTCAGTAAATAAGATTTAGTTTTATTGCGTATGAGTCAATGACTTGGTCATATACAACAAATCCGACCTTGCCCAAGCCGCCGTTGTGGTTATCTCCTTCACGGTTTCTCTCAAAACTTTATCTCTTAGGCAGAAGACAATGACATTTCTCGTCTTGTCCACTATCTCAGTTTTGTCTGGTTGTCAACTCAGCCTCGACAACCAGTGCACTATAAACTTCTGTTGAAATAAGAAGACTGCTTGAATCTTCATCTTCGATGTGGTGAATTTCTCGATATTCCACTTGATAACCATGGTGCTCGTTTTGTTGCGATTGCTGCACAGTGGGCGCCAATTGTTTTAAATTCGATCAAAATTCACATCAATACTTTAATGTGTGAAGCAAAATTAACAACAATTAAACCAAAGTGGTCAAACAAGCATAGACTATAAAAAACAAGACAAAGGTGAATAAAGGAAAAACATGGCGATATCATTTCTTCATGAAATTTAATCTAAAAAAATACACAGATGAACATTTTACAAGTGAATACATATGAGTAAAGAGGAATGTTACGAACACTCTTTTTCAACACTCTCTCTTATTGTATGAAATTAATGTATGTCTCACCAATTTAATTAAGGCTTAAATATGTAAATCGTCCCTGTAAGTTCGTGCGTTTTTAGTTTTCGTCCTTGTATCTTTTTGTGTTCTAAAACAACCTCTATAAGTTACACACGTTTTGGTTTTCGTCTCTGTCGTCATCATCTGTTACAAAAACGTCTATGTGGCAAACAGGGGATGATGTGATGACATGTGACATGGCAGACGACGTTGATGTGTTGTTCCATATGCTGAGTCACAAAGCTAGCGGGACCATAATCAAAAAACAAAATTCACAGAGGGACCAAACCCAAAAAGTTATAGAAAAACTTCATCTTCTTCCTTCCTTTCCTCTTCTTCATCATCTTCAACACATCTTCATCAAACTTCATAGAAAACCCAAAAATTCATCAACAAACATTAACATCATCACCGACATCACTAATAAACTATCACTACTTTATGCTAACACTTCATTGTAATTTGTAGCATAGCTTTTTATTAATGCAAAAAAGACTTTGTGATGATTTAACCATGGAAGCTATGCCTTAAAACCATAGTTTTAAAACTCGGCTCGGACCGGCCGGTCGGACCGGTCGGACCGTGAACCGGTGGGTAGGCCGGTTCGAGCGAACATTTGGATCGGTCATGCAGTTGACTCGGTCAAAACCGGTAAAAACCGGTGAAAACCGGTGACTCGGCCGAGTTTTTGGTCTGACTGGTTCTCTAATTTTTTTTTTTTTTTTTTTGTTTTAAAATTAAAAAA
>Ga0315914_1000176_pt1 | contig 64101 bp, 38 predicted proteins | sample MpolenodulesMG_FD_203920 | JGI IMG/M metagenome (GOLD analysis project Ga0315914, IMG submission 203920) | Medicago polymorpha root nodule microbial communities from Los Angeles, California, United States - elongated nodules | ecosystem: Host-associated > Plants > Roots > Nodule | place: USA...
CGTAGTTCGGGGAAAATGAAAAGATAAAATCAGAACAACCAATCTATATGCTGCATCTTCTTTCATGTACTCAACATTGCAAAATTAAATTAGGATCACGCTATATATCCTACGGTATCAAAATGGCATGTTCTGAACCATCCAAGTTATTGATTCACATCCTCACAGTTGCAATAGTAAGGGATCCATAATTAAAAATTCTATATCAAATGAGCATGCTAAAGAAGTTTGTCTATCCAAACATTTGCAATAACATTTTTTAACAGAACCACATAGAATCACATCACATCAAGACAAATAATATCCAATAACAAAAACGAAAAAACATCAGCTAGGTTTCAACTTTCAAGTGTTACTTTAATCAGAATTGTTAACTGATCAGGAAGGAAAAAATCCCTCATTTCGTTTATCCTCCTCGGCTATGTTTTCTTTTCCCTCTCAATCAGAGGTCCTCTACTGAGTTTTTAAAGTTTTTGTTGTATAAACCCTCATCTAAAATTTCTTCACTTTTTGTTACTAGTTATGTTACTCTTGCAGTGCAAGCAAGGTTGTAACCAATTTCAAGCTACTTACCTCAATTCTGGCAACCATCAACAGTCAAGACGAAGATATCAAAGTTGAATTCATATTCAATAATTTAATAGAATTTAAAAAAAAAAGACCAGTGTGGTCAATCACAAATAGTGGAAAGTAAAGGACTGTTTAAATTCCACTACACAATGGGGCTATAGCGCCACTATAGCCGCTATTTGACAACATTTTGTACTAAATATTGTATTGTGGAACGATACTGGTTTGTCTAAATTCCGCTATAGCTGCTATTTATCAACACTAAAAACAACTTTCATTGATACACAGAACTCTAATATCGAAGTAGTCCACTTACGAATTTTTGAATATATAAAGACTGGGAAGTAGTTCTAAATAGTTAATACTACAAGATCCATGAAAGTAAATGACAACTCACAGAAGAATCAGACTATATGATAAAACAAAACTTCACACAGAGATTTAGTAGAAAAACTAGTCAAGCTTGTTAAGTGAAAACAAAAACGGAAAAGGAAGATAAGAGAGAAGTTACCTGCAACTACAGCTTCCCGAACAAAACAGAAGCAATCGCTAGTCACTACAACTCAAAACTGAGAAACTGAAACCTCTCTTAATTCTAATAACCATGAAAGCTACGCCAACTGGATGCCGCGAGAGGTCGAGAACAGAAACAGAGGCTTCGGAAGTATAAGACGAAAAAAGCTATTATGAATTTATAACAACTCAAATACATGAAACCATTGTTCTAAACTTCTAATAATACAAAACAAAACAGCTTGGGAATCGCCACTTAAACAAAAATACGTAAAAAAATTGGAAACCATAAAAAGAGAGCATAGAAAAGGACCAATATTTATACCTATCAAATCACTCTAATAAACTTTAAACAAAATACGATCTCAAAGAAATGAGAAAAAGAAAAATCACATTTCTTCCTACTAGATGATTAGTCACAAAGCTATGTGTCCTTTAATAATATCTAATGTTCTAATCAGTTCTAAACGAAAGCAACAGTAAGATTAATTGATACAGAAGTTTTCCATTATCTGTGTTCAAAACATCTTTTCAACTTCTATCAAGAATCTCCCAAACTAATTCAACTCAACTTTAGTGTATTTGGTGCTGCAACTACATTTCCAACATTCAACTTCTGCAGTTCTAAAAGTTGTTGCAAAAATTGTTTTATTTGAAACAGGAAAACATGTCAGAACATGATTCTGCCAAAATCAACTCTACCTAGCTTGTACATTCAAGTGGTTAAAATCCAAACATAAACCACTTTCACTTCAATTCCACTTTCACAAAAACAACATAAACCAAAAACTAAAAAGAAATTCTACAAAATCAATATCATTCAAAATCAAGTTTATAAACACTCACCTAAACACAAACTTATTCCAACCTCAACAACCCAATCGTAACTAATATCTCTAAAATGCCTTATGACACTTCACAAAACGCAGACCAATTCACTCATCACTCATACATATCATTTATTAACATTAACATACCTACATAACAGTTTCTATTCTCCAAATCAACAATATCTAAAATCCAATTACAAACTCTGAGCCTGTTTGGATTGTCATACTTAACCTTATCTACCAACATAAACACATATGAGACACTTTGAGAGAACTTATGACATTTTCACAAGTTGTCAGCAACTTATGAAATCCGTTTATAGCCAATACGAAAAAATAATTTGACCTAGTTTAATCTTTTATTATAAAAACAGCATATGCATAAATACTTTCACGATATGCGCTTATGATATAAGCTGCAAAATAAGTTGTTTATCCAAACAGGACATATAATAACTGCAACAACTCTTGCACATTTCATCAAACATGTAGCAGACACAATTCCATGAAATAAAAATTGCACCTTTTCTCATAAAACAATAATCCCAAATAAAAACTAATTCTACAATTAACCAAATAATCATTCAAGAACAACAGTGGCACCCAATTCCTTAAGCTTATCAATAATAGAACCACCCTCTTCCTTAGTAACCCCTTTCTTCAAAACACAAGGAGCTTTCTCAACCAAATCCTTAGCTTCCTTCAACCCTAAATCAGTAAAAGACCTAACTTCCTTAATTATCTTAATCTTCGCCGCAGCGTCGAATTTCTCAAGCTTAATATCAAATGCAGTCTTCTCTTCAGCAGCGGCGGTTGTGGTTCCGTCGGTGGGTCCGGATGAGGTTGGGCCGAGTGGACCGGGAGCGGCGACGGGTGAACCGTAACGGTCTAGACCCATTTTGAGACGCCAGAGGATTGTGAAATCATGGCGTTCGAATCTGTTGAGAGTGAGAAGCTCGTTGGCGATGCGTTCGGATTTGGAGATTGGGGTTGCTTCGGTGGAGAGTGTGCGAATGAATTTGATGAATCGTGTGGAGTTTCGTGAGATTCGTGACATTGTTGGGTTTTCGTTGTTATGCAGAGGTTTTTGAGGTTCAGATTGAAGAAGAAGAAGAGAGAAAAATGTGAAGCAATGTGGAAAATTTTGTGGATGTGGAATATTGCATATGTTAAGGTAATTAAAATAGTATCTTTTCATTGAAAACCAATAATTATTGATTAAAAGTTACATATTTAATATAAAAAACACAAGTTCCAAGTCAAAGTTACTACTTTAAACTTCTTAACATGTGCAAATTTGCACATGATACAAAAACCCTTTTAATAAAAGTATCAATTAAGGACTCCAATAGGAGTACATTAATGAACGTGAGACCCGTTAGTTGTCTAGGAGAGAGAGAGTCCTTATATAGTTACCCGTTCCTTAATGAGGACTCATTTATTTCTTCCTCCAATGGAGGGTCTTTAACAAGGAGTGATCCTTGTTAAGTAAGGACCTCCCATTGGAGATGCTCTTAAGGATAGTTTTAAAAATCGAATCGATCCTTACTCGACGGGGGTATTGAGTCGTTGAGTCATTGGTTAAACCGCAGCATGACTGAATCGGATTAAACTGCATAACTCGTCATTCGACTCGGTTCCTCGATCATATTATCCTGGTTAAGCCAAATGATCATGTAATTAAAAAAAATTAAAAAAATCATGACACATAGATTATCATAATTTCACAAGGGGTGTGGCATGAGTATTTTTGGGTTGAAATAAAATTCAAAGTAAGTGTCATTTGTTTGTCTAAGTTTGTCATTTTGATATTTGAATGTATGAGTTTCTCAATGCATCAAAATTTTAAATTTTTTTTTGATTGTGCACTCAGTTAGTCAAAATCGTCTTTGACGTAAAATAATCTCTTAATAATCACTATAGCTCATATATGGACTGAAATGACATTAAGTAAGTACTTATAAAGACTAATATAACAGTAAGTAAATATATTGAAGGACTGATATGGCAATATTAATGAAACATTTTAATATCATGAATTATTTTGACTAATAAAGTACACAATCAAAGGCTATTTTGAAATTTTGATACATTGAAGACTATTGTGAATACTCGTTACACATTTAAGGACCAAAATGACTATTTTTCCGTTAATTGTCGTACCTAAGGAAGTTAACTATCACTTTCGGATAAAAATGCAATTTCAAACAAGAACACGGGCAAAAGGATATTCATAAACCACTTAATGCATTTGTAAATAACACAAGCTACAAATGTGTATTCAAAGATGAGACAACGATTCTAATTAGAGAAATGGTATTTGTACAACCATTTTGGATAACTTTTGAGACAACTGTCCTCATACTACCATTGTGTTCCTACTTTCTCTCTCTATTTTTTTTGTTCCAAAAGAAGAGGAAAATAAGGTTGTCCCAAAATGGTTGTACAAATATCATATCTCTTCTAATTATAATTGGACAAGACCATTCAATATCCTTCAAGACAACAACAAAAACATACATTAAACGTGATTCAACAACATAATTCAGCAACATAGTTCAACAACATAAAACAATAAATAAAAGACAAAATAAAACATCGCAGACAAGACAAACTAACTTCTCCATCTAGTTCTACCATGCAAGCCCTGATTTTTTCGTAGGTTCTGGGCTGAATCAAACTTTCTCAAATATCTTGGAAAGATCTTACCAAGGAAGTGTCTAACTCAATCGGTCATTTAGTACTATACTAATCAAATATTGCGAACATGGTTCTCACGTTGTCGTCAGTCCTGAGCTACAAGTCATGGTTTCCCTGCCTAACCTGCACCTATGCAGGCTTTCATACATATCTAGACAACAAACAACATAAAAAAATCAATCAAAAAATCATTGAGGCATTTCGTCAAACACTTGAAGCGCAAAATACACATACTTTATTTATTGTGTTATTTCAATTTTTAAACTACCACATTACACTAAAACTTGATTTAAACAACATTCACAGTTAAAACATGCAAATATTTGATCATAAACTACTCAAAAAGTCAATAAATTCATCAATCACAAACACTAACATATGAGCAATTTAAAAAAAATATAAAACTAAAAAAGTGTATGCCAAGGTATTATGAACACTTACTTATTTAATTGATTAGTTGCTTGACTTTGAAGAAATTTGATCGAGATTGATTTGTCGAAGTTTGGAGGAAGAAAAGTTCGTGGACCATCCAAATTAAAATCCACAGACCGATCCAAAATACTTAAGGAGCTCAAGTTAGAACTTAGAATATATTGGTTTACGTGGTAAGGGACTTGAGCTCCTTAAGTATTTGATTAGGGGTTCGATTCTTGTTTCATGCGTATTGAAAATATTCGGTTGGGATGCTAGAACCGACCTTGTGTGCCTCATAGGTTCCCCGACGAAGATTAATTATTGATAAACGGGAGTGGAATCTTCGTACCAATATCATGGTAGCCAAAAAAAATGTAGAAATGAGAAAAAGGTTGATAGTGATATTAAAATAATTGGTTTAATCGCACTATGGTCCCCCTATTTAAAATAAAAAATTGAAGTTTTGATTCCTCTATTTTAAAAACCAATTTTATGTCCCCAATGTAACTTTTTTTTTTTTTTTTAGAATTTTGGTTACTCGATTTACGATAATGTAGCCTATTCGTTTATAATGTGTCAAAGCATATTAGACATATTTTTATCGACGTAACTACTGAGTGTGTTCTAATAAACGTTGTCATGTCATAAATGAATAAGTCCCGTCATCAAAGATGACCCAATGATAATTAGAGAAATCAAAATTTAAAAGAAGAAGAAGAAAAGAAGAGTTTTTTTTTTTTTCTGAAAGAAAGAAGGAAAAAAAAAGTTATATTGGAGCATCAAAAAATAAATTTTTAATATAGGTTCCTCAAAGTTTCATGTTAGATTCTCCCTAATGTTAATTCAGACAAACTAGTTTAGCTTCTTCAAGAAACAAAATTTAATATAACAGGATCAAACCCTAATTATTTTCTTTTTGAGGAAAAAAACAATTTTAGTCTTGGCCGATGGAAAAAAAACGCAAATGTTGTTGGATTATGAAGTTGTTCCTTACTAATTAAGTTAAGCTCACAATGGACAAGTTGTACTTAATTTTTTTTTTTATGGTATAAAACACCTTTTTTATAAGAAAAAATTATTTAAGAGAGTAAAATGAATACTCAAAACCTAATACAAAAGATCAATCTCAAACAAATTACATACAAGAGAGTGGATTGATCCTCCCATTTGAGAAAGCAATGATTTTGCTTCTACTCTCCATAAACACCTCCACAACCATTTAGATATCAATGATATATATTCAACAAACACAATTTTTTTTTAACTCCAATGCCTCCTTCTTCCTCTAATAAAAAAATCTAGATCAGATTGTCGATTGGTCTGATTTCTTGCTAAAATTGTTTTACCATTGGTCCGGTCTATTGGTCTGGTCTTAATGACAATGATATGCAATTGTCAAAAATAAAAATAAAAATAACAATGATATGCATGCAACCAAATCTATGGATCAACTGTCCTCGTGAGCTTAACTCAGTTGGTAGGAACAATGCATAAAATATGAAAGGTCTGGGGTTCGAACTCCGACCACCACAAAAAAAAACATCTATGAACCAACCATCATAGAAAACAACAAAGAAATAAAAATTGCAAAAATGAAATAGAAAAAATATATAAAATAGACATTATTAATTAAGAGAAATGATATTTGTACAACCATTTTTGTACAACTTTTGTACAACTTCCTCTCTCATACTCACATTATCTTCTTATTCTCTCTCTACCTTGTTTTCTCTCTCTCTCTCTCTCTCTATTGATTTTGACCAATGAAAAGAGAGAACAACAAGGTTGTCCCAAAAGAGTTGTTCTAAGGCTGGTGGAAGCAAATCAGCAGTGCATGAGATTAAGGGTGTAGGCAGACAGCAAGTGGCCGACAGCTGGGCCCCACTTGGGGACAGCCAGCAGACAAAAAACGGAAAGCAAGGTCAAGTTGTTCTTTTCAATGCTGGTCAACAGCAGGTGGTCCCACCTGCCAACCAATCATTCCAGCCATTATTACAGCAATCATCAGCAATTAAAAAGATGTCTGTGCACGCCTACCGAAAATTATTTGCACAAGAGACAACGCCTATAAATGTCTCATTCAAAGATAATAATGATGTTTTTCAGGTCCAAAAAGTGGTACTGTCTACAGGTCATGATGGCCAATCATCAGTCTTGTCCCCTACTTTTAATGCTACTGATTATCGTACAGAATTTGTCTCTATAAAGGACAAGACTAGCTAGCCGAACCGAGCCTAAGCTGCTAGGAAGGACAAAGGAGCGGCTGCTGTGCGGATTAATGGGAAGCCGAGAAAGCAAGCCCTTGTGCGCAACCCAGTGCAGCAAGATTCCTTCATGGCTTCTGCACGTGGGGCCAATAGAGCTGGTGGGCCTCAAGAAGAAGCTGGGCCTAAAAAAAGGTCTAGAACAGAAACTGCTGAAGAAGATGGTAAAGGAAAGGAGGGGCGGAAAGAAATGTCAGTTTTTAATAATCCAGGCATTGCAAAAAATGAAACGGCGGGACCTGCTAGGCAGGCCTGCCGAGAACAATGAGTATTGTAGCATGGAATTGCCGAGGCTTGGGAAACCTGCAAGTAATTCCTAAAATTAAATTCCTTGTCCGGTATTATAAACCGGATATCCTTTTTCTTTGTGAAACTATTGTTGAAGCTAATAAAATTGAGGAATTTCGTTATCTTTTGGGGTATGACTCTTGTTTTGCACCTGTTAGAAATAGTAGAGGCGAAGGTATTGCTTTGTTTTGGCGAAATACGGTGAACTGTAGTATTGTTAATTACTCGGCTAATCATATTAGCGCTAAAATTGAAGAAGTCAGTCGTAGGGCTTGGATATTCATAGGTTTCTATGGTTATCCAGAAGTTGCTAGAAGAAGAGACTCATGGAATTTTCTTCGTGGCCTTGCTAGACAGATAAATCTACCCTGGTGTCTGATGGGAGATTTTAGTGATATCCTTCATGCCGATGAGAAAAAAGGGAGGGCCACTAGACCCAACTGGCTTATCAGGGGATTTCGTCAAGCTATTCAAGATGCTGACCTCATTGATGTTCATATGGAGGGGCCTTTTATTTGGTTTAAGAGTTTGGGTACTACGCGTGCCGTTGAAGAAAAGTTAGATCGAGCTTTAGCAACTAATTCTTGGATGTAGTTATTTCCCAATGCAAAACTAGAAAATCTTGTTGCTCCATCATCAGATCATTTTCCTATCTTGCTTGATAGAACTCCGGTGGCTCGTAGTCATAGAGAAGAAAGGGCCTTTAAATTCGAAAACGCATGGAGGATTGAGGAGGGGATAAATGAGGTTGTTCGAGATAGTTGGCTTGGGAGTGCAGGAAGTAATGTCGTCAACAAATTATCAAAGTGTGCAGAAGATCTAACGCATTGGAGTAAAACTCATCGCAACAAACTTCAAGTAGATATTGAACATTGCAGAAAACAACTTAGTAGAAGTCGTACTATCCATGGAATCTAGGACGAAGTTCACTTCGACAACTTGAGGCAAAAACTCAATCATTTGCTTGTTCCAGAGGATATGTATTGGAGACAAAGAGCTAAAACTCATTGGTACCGTGATGGAGACCTAAACACAAAATTTTTCCATGGCACAGCAACTTCCAGGAAAAAAGTAAATCAAATTCTTTCTCTTGAAACTAATGAAGTAATTCGCACTACTGATGATGCTGGAATGCGTTTTGTGGCGAAAAGTTATTTTGAGGAATTGTTTGAAGGTCATGAAAGTGTTCGCTCTCTAGTGATTAATTTACTGAACCAAGTGATTGATAATGAGGACAACATACAATTAACAGCCCCTTTTTGCAGAGCAGAATTTAAAGAAGCAATGTTTTCTATGCAACCTGACAAGTGCTCGGGCCCTGAAGGTTTTAATCCAGGGTTTTATCAACATTTCTGGTCCACTTGCAGTGATGATATTATCAATGAGTGCTGCCAGTGGATGAATGAATGACAATTTCCTCCATCTTTAAATTCCACAAACATAACGCTGATTCCAAAAGGGAAAGATCAAAAAACTATGAAGTACTGGAGACCCATAGCTTTGTGTAATGTTCTTTACAAACTTTTGTCGAAGGTCCTAGCAAATCGTCTGAAGAAAATCCTACACAAATGTATTGCCGATTCACAATCCGCTTTTGTCCCTGGTAGATCCATTCTAGACAACGCTTTAGTTGCCATTGAATTGGTTCATCATATGAAGACGAAGATGAAAGGTAAAGAGAAAAGTGTGGCGCTGTAGCTGGATATAAGCAAAGCATATGATAGAATTGATTGGGCTTATCTCAAAGATGTTATGAGTAAGATGGGGTTTTCCGGAAAACGGATCCAGTGGATAATGATGTGTGTTGATACAGTTGACTATTCTATCATCTTAAACAAAGAGACGGTTGGCCCTATCATTCTAGGTCGTGGATTAAGACAAGGTGATCCGTTGTCACCATATCTATTCATCCTTTGCGCTGAAGGGCTATCGGCGTTAATCAGAAATGCTGAGAACAGAGGGGATATTCAAGGCGTTCGTGTTTGCCGTATTGCTCCAAGAGTGTCCCATTTATTTTTCGCTGATAACTGCTTCTTGTTTTTTCAAGCAGATGTGCATCAGGCAAATATAATGAAGCAGATTTTGAACCAATATGAGGAAGCATCAGGTCAAGCTATTAGTCTTCCTAAGTCTGAAATCTTTTACATCAGAAACGTGGAAGATCCAATACAATAATCTATCACTAATATACTAGGAGTCAGAGCGGTATTAGGAACTGGTAAATATCTTGGCTTACCTTCAATGGTAGGGTGTAGCAAAAAAGCAACTTTCAGTTTCATCAAGGATAAAGTGTGGCAAAAAATCAGCAGCTGGAGCAGTAAATGTTTGTCCAAAGCAGGTAGGGAGGTCATGATCAAATCTGTTCTTCAAGCTATTCCATCTTATGTCATGAGTATCTTCAGGTTACCCAATTCTCTTCTGGATGAAATAGAAAAGATGATGAATGCTTTTTGGTGGGGTCATGGTGGTTCAAGCAATAGAGGTTTGAACTGGCTATCCTGGGAAAAACTTTCTGTCCACAAAAATAATGGCGGTATGGGTTTCAAGGATTTGGCTGCATTTAATGTGGCAATGCTTGGTAAACAAGGGTGGCAGCTACAAACTAACTCGAAAACCCTCGTCTCAAAAATCTTCAAAGCTAGATACTATCCAAATAGTAGTTATCTAGATGCTACACTGGGACATAATCCTAGCTTTGTTTGGAGAAGTATTATCAGCGCCAAAGTGGTGGTCAGAGAAGGAGCTCGTTGGAAGATTGGTATGGGCCTCAATATTCCCATTATTGGTGAACCATGGATTGGTTTAGGATCCAGTATTCCACCTGTTGGTGATGACATGTTGGCTCTTCAACCATATACTGTGGGACATCTTATTGATCAAGAGAGTAAAACTTGGAATGAACCATTGATCCGTCAGTTATTTGCAATCGATACGGCTTAAAGTATCCTAAACACCCCTCTACATCATCAGGTCCAGATGGATAAGCTGATCTGGAAGGCGGAGAAAAACGGACATTATTCAGTAAGAAGTGCCTATCGCATTTGCATAGAAAAAGTTATAAATAATGATCATTTACGAAAACCTGGGTATTGGAGTGCCATTTGGAGATTGAAAGTTCCCCCCAAAGTCAAGAACTTGGTGTGGAGAATTTGTAGAGACTGTTTTCCGACTCGAGTGAAGCTGCGAAGCAGAGGTGTGATGACCCCCATGAAGACAGTTACCATATCTTTTTTCACTGTCCCATAGCAGTAAATATTTGGCAGACAGCAAATATCTGGCATTTGATCACCCCATCCCTGAATCAGTTTGATAATGCCCCTGATATTATTTTCAACTTGTTGCAAAGACTGTCCGTAGCTCAAATTGAGAACATTGTTACCATAATATGGAGTATATGGAAAGCATGGAATCTCAAACTTTGGCAACAAGTGTCAGATTCGACTGTTACTGTTTTGGAAAGAGCAAGACATCTCCTAGCAGGTTGGAGAAATGCTAATCGTAAGCAAGCTCCTATAAGGCAAGACAGTTCACCCTCCATGCCGAGCACTTCTTACCATAATGGGGATACAAACATTAATCGGAGGAAACCGAGAAGTGGTAGATATAAATGCAATGTCGATGCATCCTTTCCAAACAACACTAATAAAGTAGGTTTAGGAATGTGTGTCCGATCTAGAACAATGTGTTTCTCTCCAGTCTGCTCTATTGATGTAGGGGAGGCCTTGGGTTTATATCATGCGATTCGGTGGATACATGAACTTCAACTCACAAATGTTGATTTCGAGGTTGACTCTAAAAGAGTAGCTGATTATTTCAACAATGGTCGTGGAGATGTCCCCGAATTTGGATCTATAATGGACAATAGCATTCATTTCTGTAATACTTATTTAACAAACTCTCATGTCGAGTTTATTAGGAGGCAAGCGAATGAGGTTGCACATACTTTAGCTAAGGCAGCCACTTCTAATACTAGCTTCCAGGTCTTTGATGATATTCCAACATGTATCACAAATCTGATTTTTAATGAAATGATATAATTTACTTTCTCTCAAAAACAAAAAATATCACTACTCATTAATTAATACGTCAATTCTCATGAGTACACTGTATTATATAGAATCTCACACAACATACAAAATATTTATTTATTATTGTTGCAAACTCTCCAAAGCTTGAATCAATTTCTGATGTTAAGGATCATGACAATGTTTTTGTTTTGACAGGCACCGAGCATCGACTTGTACAAACTTTCATGCACTCATCAAATGTTAGTCTTTTTTGGCTGGAACATATTACCGTACACTTTAAATCACAAGCTGGTCCTTTATCTCCTTCTAGGTTAATTGGAGGAAACTCTTGAGATGGAGTGATGCATTCCACTTGTGTTACAACTAACATAATCATTAACATCACCAAAACACATTTTTTTACCATGCTTATTTCCATTACTCTTTTGGTGAAGTTTTTGGTTTTGCAAAAGACCTTATTTATAGCCATAAAAAGTGGTCAAATTTTTTTTTTTAAAAAAAAAATTTGACCACTTTTGAGGGAAAAAGTGGTCCAATATAAAATTTCAAAGTATATGGTCAAATTTTTATATAGTACTAGTCTATAAAAGAAAATAATATCATTAAACGAAATCAAAGAATTAAATTTCAATATTTTAGAAAGAAAATAATATCATTAAACGGAATCAAAGAATTAAATTTCAATATTTTAGAAAAAAAAATAATATCATTAAACGAAATCAAAGAATTAAATAAATTTCAATATTAACGAAATTTTTATATAGTAACTCTTATATGAATCCAACCTCAAATGAAAAACATCCAGACACACTCACCTATCGTGAATACATTTATGTAAAACAATGAGTGATTGGAAACTAGCAAAACCTGTGACTCCCCTAACAAGTTTATGGACAACCTTATTAGTTTGTCTCATGATAAACTCGACCTTGAGTTTATAAAGAAAGACGAGAAAACCAAGAAATGCTTATTAATCTATTATTATTATTATTGTGTATTGTGAATACTCGTTACACATTTAAAGATCAAAACGACTATTTTCCCGTTAATTGTCGCACCTAAGGAAGTTAACTATCACTTCCAGATAAAAATGCAATTTCAAACAAGAACATGGGCAAAAGGATATTCATAAACCACTTAATGCATTTGTAAATAACACAAGCAACAACTGCGTATAGGATAACTTGCTAAAAGACACATTCATAAAGCGTGTCTTCTAACAACACACACACACACACAACTAAAATTGTGTATGCTAAGGTATTATGAACGATGACTTATTTGATTGATTAGTTGCTTGACTTTGAAGAAATTTGATGGAGATTGATTTGTCGAAGTTTGTAAGAAGAAAGGTTTGTGTTTATATGTTTTTGACAATGTGGGAGTTGTCGTTGATGGTTTGGTATAAGGCTAGAACGCAGTGGCAGTAAACTGTCGACCGTTGGGAGCTAACAAAAGTTAATTATCGTTGGGGATAAATGGGTAATTTTGAGGTGTCTAAGAGCAAATATGGATGCCTAAAGAGCAATTTTCAATGGAATATGTGGGTTTTGGGCTTGTTTGGCCCAAACTAATATGAGCCCAATCCATTTTTAACATGATTTCTAAATTTCAAATATGTCAAAATACTAGGAAAATTATTCTTCTCACTTCTCATATTGCTCTTTTTATAATTATCGTGGGCCCAACGCCATTTAACTGTCGTTCAAGTTTCCAACAGTAGTTAAGTGTTGTTGGAAATGTTTAAGATCAGTTAAATGAGTTAAAAATTGATAACCACTCTAAAAAAATATCCAACGACATTTAACTGCCGCTGAAAAGCTAAACGGTAGTTACCTGCCGTTGTGGTATATTTTTGAGTAATTTGAAAAGTTAGAAGAGTAATATTTAAATACTAATGGTCTACAAAACATGGCCTTATCGTACAACCATCCCAACCCAAATGCAATGGGTCGAATTTGACATGGTCAAAAGAAAAACATTGACAAAAATATGGGACTCGACAAAGACATAATTGAAAAAGAGTTCGGGTTACCTCTCGCATTATCCGTCCCAATTTAATTTGAGGACAAATGTTTTTTTTCGAGGAAAAAGTTATTTTTTATTTAATATTACTAGTGTAGTGACCCTTGCTAAGCACAAGATGATCTGTCGTGACTCAGACAATGTTTATTCATTAGGTCAATATAATAAAAAATATATATAATATAATTTAAAATAAATTAACAACATAATTGCATTTTTAACCCCTCTATTTTATCAAATTCATGAAAATAGTATCTCCTTTTTTGAATTAATCATTTTGGCTCATCAATAATCATATTTGTTGCAATTTTGATCCTAAATCAAATTTTAAAAATAGTTATTTTTTTTACCTTTTTTCATCTTCTTCCATCTTCCTCTTTTTTATCTTCAGCCTCATCTTCATACATTAAAATAAAAACTTCAAACTTCCAAAAAAGAAACTCAGGAAAAAAAAAATTAAAAGTCATAATTTTTTCTGCAAAAATAAATAGGATATTTTTTCATGAAAATAGTATCTCCTTTTTTGAATTAATCATTTTGGCTCATCAATAATCATATTTGTTGCAATTTTGATCCTAAATCAAATTTTAAAAATAGTTATTTTTTTTTACCTTTTTTCATCTTCTTCCATCTTCCTCTTTTTTATCTTCAGCCTCATCTTCATACATTAAAATAAAAACTTCAAACTTCCAAAAAAGAAACTCAGGAAAAAAAAAATTAAAAGTCATAATTTTTTCTGCAAAAATAAATAGGATATTTTTTTTTTTGTTTGGTTTGCTATTGGAAAAGCTACGGTCCCCCCCCCCCCAGTGATCAAAGAAAGAATCCTAAATTAATGGCGATGGTTGTTGCACTCCGACGCGAAGGAAAGTGTTTGGCTACGGTCTTGATGATGAAGAATGAATGAATATGAAAGAAGATGATGATGATTCTGGGTTATGATGGTTTTCTTGTAAGATTTTTTATGTGAAAAATTATCACTTTAGAGCAAATGTTGTAGGATACCAATTGTGAAAAATTATCACGTTTTGATTATGGGTTTTTCTCATGTGTGTGTTAACTCATGTCTTCATTCGAACTTGTAGAATACCGATTGTAATTGTAATTCAAATGCTGGGTTATTTTATTGTTGTTTTCTTCTTCTCGGTTTTGGTGTTGAAGAATGTACAAAGACGGGGATGAAGAGGAAGAGAGAAGAAGATGAAGAAAGGTGACAAAAGTTAGGTGTTGGTGGTGCACTATTAGTTGTCATTTCGGAAGAAAAAAAATCAACGGTTAATATTAATCAAATTAATGAAGTTTTTGGTGGACCACTTACAATGTGTATCCACCTTAAACATTGAGATAACCGTTTTGAAAGAGATGATTTATTTGGCTGGCGAAGGATAACTTAAAGGATCAAAACGTAACGTTAATAAGATACGAGACCAAAATAAAAACGACAAATAAATTAAGGAACCAAATATGTAATTTAACCAATTTTCTTTTCTTTTCAAAACTTCATTTTCTGTTGTATATGCTTCAAATGTTGCCATGTCATCAATTTGATGTAAGAATGCATGATGGCTTGAAATTAACCAATGATAAATACAAATAAGTAATATAAACAAATAGATCAAACTAAAATAATATTAAGTAGTAAAAAAATTAAAAACCAATGAAAAATTATGCAATATATCATACTAATAGAAATATTATTGAAATAATCCACAAGTCCTAGCTCAACTGGCAAAAATGCCAAAATTGTTAGGCCGGATGCAATGACCGGGGTTCGAACTCCGATACCTCCACTTGTGTGTGTGAGTTTATAATGGCTTTGTCATTTCGTCTATATACAACAAAAAAAAGATTATTGAAATATATGTATGTGGTTTATTTTGGAATTGAAAAATCAATCCAAAATTCGATTTAATCATACCAGTTTTCACAAAAGACATACAAACATATCTAATATTATTTGGTTGTGTACAATTTCTGTTTTTTATTTTGGGGTTCGATTCTTGTGTTATGCGTATGGAAAAAATTTGGTTGGCATGGGAGAACCAACCTTGTGTGTCCCACATGTTCGCCGATGAAGATTAGTCATTGCTAAGCGGCGGTAGAATCTTCGTACCAATATCATGATAACCCAATAAAAAAGACAATTAATTGTAGAAATGAGAAAAAGGTTGATAGTGATATAAAAATAATTGGTATAAACGCGTTGTGGTCCCCTTATTTAAAAAAAAATGAAGTTTTGATTCCTCTATTTTAAAAACCAATTTTGTCCCCAATATAACCTTTTTTTTTTTAGAATATTGGTTACTCGATTTATTTTATGATAATGTAACCTATTCGTTTATAATGTGTCGAAGCCTATTAGACACATTTTTATCGACGTAACTACCGAGTGTGTTCTAATAAAAGTTGCCATGTCATAAATGAATTAGTCACGTCATAAAAGATGACCCAATGATAATATGAGAGATCAAAATTTAGAAGAAGAGCCCTTAAATACGGAAGAAGAAGAAGAAGAAAAGAAGACATTTTTTTTAAGAATGAAGAAAAAAAAGAGTTAAATTGGAGTATCAAAAAATAGATTTTTAATATAGGATCCTGTCTTATGTTGGATTCTCCATGGTATCAATTCAGGTGGACTAGTGTTTAACTTAAAAATTATATATAGAAGGATCAAAACCTAATTTTTTCTTTTTGAGAAAAAAAACAATTTTAGTCTTGGCAGTCGAAAAAAAATGCAAATGTTTTTTTAGGGCAAAAAAACGCAAATGTTGTTGGATTATGAAGCTGTACATAATTTTTTTAAGGTATAAAACCCCTTTTTTTATAAGGAAAAATTATTTAAGATAGTACAATGAGTAATCAAAACCTAATACAAAAGACCAAAATCTCAAACACGTTGCATGCAAGAGAGTGCATTAATCCTCTCATTTGAGAAAACAATGATTTTGTTTCTACTCTCCTAAACACATCCAAACTGCATTACTTTTCGATAAACACATCCACAGCCATTTAGATATCAATGATATATACTCAACAAATGCAATTTTTTTTAACTCCAATGCCTCCTTCTTCCTCTGATAAAAAAATGTAGATCAAGATTGTTGATTGGAATGATTTGATTTCTTGCTAAAATTGTTTTACAACCTGTGTTTTTTTTTTGGTCAAGTTACAACCTGTCTTAATAACAGTAACAATGATTTACAATTGTCAAAAAAAATTAAAAATAACAATGCTATGAAACCAAATCTATGAATCAACCATCATAGAAAACAACAACGAAATAAAAATTGTAACAATTAAATAGAAAAAAAATATAAAATAGGCAATATAAATTAAAACGTATTGACACAATGTCAATTCTCATGACAACATTGTAATATATAGAGTCTCACATAACATAAAAAATATTTATTTATTATTTTTGCAAAGTTTCCAAAGCTTGAATCAATTTATGTATGCATTGCACGAACAACCTACAAAATAAAATATTAAAATATTTAGATTTGTTAAAACAAGAAGATAAAAGATGAAGAGAAATTAAAACTATTGATACCATTTCTGATGTTAAGGTACCGAACATTTACTTTTACAACGTTTCATGCACTCATCAAATCCTAGTCTTTTTTGGCTTGAACATATTACCGTACACTTTAAATCACAAGATGGTCCTTTTTCTCCTTCTAGGTTAATTGGAGGAAACTCTTGAGATGAAGTGATGCATTCAACTTGCGTTACAACTAACATAATACTAATTAACATCACCACAACACATTTTTTTACCATGCTTATTTTCATTACTCTTTTCGATGCTTATCTTTTATCAATCTCTATTAAAATTTTGGTTTTGCAAAAGACCTTTTTTATAGCCATAAAAGTGGTCAAATATAAAATGCGAAGTATATGTCAAATTATTAAATGATGATTAATTAAGGAAAATATATTATAATTAATTTTCAAATAAAAAATGTCAAAGTATATGGTCAAATTATTATATAGTAATAGTTTATATAAGAAAATGATATCATTAAATTAATTCAAAGAATTAAATTTCAATATTTTAGACTTCAATATCAATTAATCTAGAGCAACTCTTATATGAACACAACCCCAAATAAAAAATATTCAGAAACACTCACATCAAATAAAAAAGTTAAAAGAGAATAAAACTAAATCATGTTGATTGATGTAAGTAAATTATTTTTTACTTTTATTATTATCATTTAATGTGGGCGTGTCAAAGTGTTCTTTCATGACAACATGTTGGTATTTGTGGAATTGGCAAAACAAATACTCCCTCCGTCCCGCAATAGATGACCCGTTTGAAAATGTGCAATTTTGACATAACTTACTTTGACCATATTTTTCTACTAATATATAAAGATAAATAATATCATACAAGATGGCGTTAGATCCGTCTCGATGAGTATTTTCAAAATACCAAATTTTCATAATTTTTTCTAATATATTATTCAAGATATTTAAGCTCAAAATTATGCATTGACATGCGTACTATGGTCAACTATGTCATGTATTGTGGGACAAAGGGAATATATATTTGAAATAGGATTTCAAAGACCAAGCAATCCAATACTGGTAATTCAAAAGTTTACTAGACAGATAGAAGACAATACAAAGTTGGTGCATAGAAGTCTGCATCAAAAGGAAACTATATACTCCTTTGTTTCACAATGAGTGTCGAAGGTTTTGAAACACAGATTAAGAAATGAAATGAAATAATCATTAGATATAACACTTTTACTAAACTACCCTTACTTTATAAGAAAAAGACAAACTTAAAGTTGCATTGAAAATTATGTGAGAGAAAAGTTTGAGTATTTATTGAGGGTAAAGTTGGAAGAAAAAAATTAAAGTTGTATTGGAAATGTAAAGTGACATTCATTTAGAAACAATTTTTTTAGCTAAACTGACACTCATTGTGAAACGGAGGGAGTACATCGGTTGGATGCAACCTCTGATTGGTTGGGTTAAGCTTAACTGTGACGGTGCTTGGAAGGGATCTGATACTCTTGCAGGGTGTGGGGGGCTTTTTCGAGACTCTGATGGCAGATGGATCAAAAACTGCTTCAAGAAGATTGGAATGTGTGATGTTTTTCATGCTGAAATGTAGGGCATGTATTTAGGGTTGGACATGGTGTGGAGGGAGAATACCACTCATCTTATAGTGGAGAGTGACTCAAAGATCTTGGTCGACATGATTACTGAAAATTGCAATTTTAGTGGAACGACTCCTACTTTGGTAAGACGTAATCGACAACTTTTGAGTTTGAGTTGGACTGTCAAAATTATCCATACTTGGCGTGAAGACAACTTAAGTGCAGATTGGCTTGCTAATTTCAACATTTCGATGAATTTTCTAGATATTCATGTTCTGAAGACTTCCCCTAGTGAACTTCAGAGTCTTTTGTTTGATGATATTTCTCGGGTTTACATGCCTAAGAACGTTTGTTTAATTTCTTAGTTTTCTTTCTCTTTAACCTTCGCCCTTTTGTAACAAAGAAAAAATACAATTAACTAAAACGGTGAATAATTGGAAACTAACAAAAATTGTGGCTGCCCTAACATGTCTATTGGCAATCTCATCAACTTGTCTCCTCATAAACTATTTGTCTCCTCATAAACTATTTTCTTTAGGACTGCTTATAGACTCATCCTTCAAGTTTATGACGAAAGACAAGAAAACTAAGCTGGCGCCTCAATAAACACGGCCTTCCACGTTTTTAAAAAAAATGGTCAATTTAATTTGCAGCATAAATGAACGAATAAATTTCATACATGATTAATCCTTAGATTCAATGACATTAAATAACATTTTCAATGCCTATATTTATTAATTTTTGAAGGATTTTCAATGCCTTTATTATACAGTAACAGAATCACACACTGGTATCAAACGCATTTTTTTCTCTTATAAGAGCAACTTTTTTATTTTTTTGGTACAAATAAGAGAAACTTCTGTGCATGATATACTATGCCTACAATTTTTATAAATGATAAATGACAAAACATGGGTTGATGACAACTTTAGTGCTTATAAATGATAAATGACGCAACAAGATCATAATAAACAACATGTGGGGGTTAAGATTGAGTTTTGTCACTCATCAAAATCTAGCTATAGGATAGGATATGACCCTCCATTTATTCTTCTTTACCGCTCAACACCCACTTTCCTCTCCAGCTAATGTCATCCTTTCAAAAGAAAAAATGGCGTCCTTTCACAATCCTCTATTAGGCTAGGCCTAAAAAAAGAACCGCCATCTTTGTAGTATCAATAACATAAGAAGGGAACCTATTATTATAAGTAAAAAGGAGACGAGGCTCTTCTTGTTAGAGAAAGAAGTTATGGACTTAGGGTGCTTCCTTCTTATTAATTTACCACCCATGTCACTAAATATGTATACCCGAAGAGGCTACTATACAAAAAAACAAAGGCAAGTTTGTCCCCAAAGAGAAAAATAATTGAACTTTGTGAAGACTCATATCGTTACCATAATTTCCGTATTAATATGAAGACCTATTTCATTGTCATAATCTACTTATTAATAAATCGTTCCATTCATTAGGTGGGTTTCAAAATTTAAAATTGTCCTAAATATATTTTTGGTTCCTCTATTTAGACTATTTTATTTATATCATATAATCTTCTCATGCGTTCTATTTTTTTCTTCTAAAATACTCTTTGCTTAAATTTTATATCCAAATTCCTTTATAAGGATTTTTAGATTATACAATCCAAAAACTACTAAAACCCAAAAATGGCATTGTAATTGATACAAAGGTCTATGTTGACTCTCGTACTACCTCCATCTAAATTGCAAAGCGATTTCAGAGATGATGTGAATGGTCAACAATGACTATGCTATCGTGAACCACTCCCAAATGAAAACTAAAGAAAAATGGAAATTTTAGAATGAAAAAAAAGTGAAAAATGAATGAAAATATTGAGGATGCAAGGCTATATATAGCCATAAAACTTTCCTAGATTGTAACTAAAATCAAAGGAAACATGTATCGTACATAAAATTCAATTAATACACCACAAATCGTCCAAACATTGCTAGTAATGGAACAATTCACATTCAGACGTGGCTCAAATTATATAATCTGAATTATACCCAGAGGTTTTTGGATTATACCATCCGAACCAGTCCAAAACTATGCTAAAACTTGAGGTTTGGAGGGTTTGACATGGTTCAAAACACATGGAATTTAATTTCAAAACATACATTAAAACAATAATTTCAACAAAATAATAAATTAAACAACGTAATTCAACAACATAAACCACTAAATAAAACACATAATAAAACATCACATATCAATCAAACTAACTTCTTCATCTGATTCCTCCGTGCAAGCCTTCGTTTCTACGTAGGTCTTGGGTTGAATCAAACTTTTCTGCATATCGTCAAAAAATCCGACGAAGGAAGCGTACAACTTGATTGGTCTTTTATTATTGTGCTGACCAAATATTGAGAACATGGTTCTCACGTTGTCGTTGTTCTTGAACTTCATCTAGGCAAACTGGACGCTCCCATCTGAGTCAGTCGATGGACAACGATACTCAACACTGTCTATCGTCCTTGCGTCTCAGTGATTGCATCGTCAATTGATTTGGTCCAGCTGATCAGTCAACCCATACAATGTGACATCAACTTGGACCCTGAACAAATTGGGTTTTCCTCACTTGTAGTAAACTGTTGCTAGCTTGATGTTTAAATCAATTAAATAAATGTTCATGATTATGTGGTGTGGTTTACATCAAAAGAACCAAACACACCAATTTATAGAAGTTTTTTTGTGCCGTGGATCACAAAAATTGTTGTGTAATGTGGGCCATAGAAAAAACATGTACTTGACTAGTTTGAATTATACAACTTCAAATTTCTCAAATCATGTAAAGTACGAGTTTTAACACAGTCTTGAACCAGTTTAGATTTTGTAATCCGAATAGTTCTGGGATGTTTCAGATTATATAATCTGAACTAGTTTAGAATGTGGACGGTGCCTTGTTCAACTAGACTGACTCATTGAACATGTGTATTTTAGGTTGGTCAACAAGACTTGACCATATTTTTTGACCCTCTTAATGGACCGTCACACTATATGCACCCATCATTTACAAAAAGATTCATTTCATTTTGTAAGGATAATGTGAATGGTCATAAGATAATATCCTGCTCTGGAAAATCGTACCACCAGTCTGGATCTAGGGTTGCTCATCAGAGTTTCCTTCTTACACCATATTTAGTTTTACCCCCTCCTGTCCTTTCTTAAGATGCGAGAGGAAACAAAGTATATAGTAGAAAAAGAAATAGTCCTCTATTAGGGGGGAAAAAGGTGCGTAAGAAGAGTATAGAATATAGAGTAGAAAAAAAGTATATAGTAGAAAAAGAAATAGTCCTCTATTTATTCTAAAATATGATTTCAATCCATCTATATCTAAATTTAGATTTTCGGTGCCTAGTTCCACACAAGGCTGTAATTTTGTTCCCCATTCAGATTTTTTACTCAATGAACATATATATCTGGGCTTAAAAGTGGTGATTATTGGCATTGATTTTGAAGATAAAATACATAAAACTATCATCATTGTAAAACTTGGCTTCCGATCCGAGGACCGACTAATCTGAGGGGATCAATCCCACCACCCACTTGCGGGGACCCCATTTTAAGCCAGAGCAAAGCTCTGTATGAATTTGTCCACCGAAATTGACACCAGAGGGAATCAAACCTGAAACCTTGAGAGGAGTAAACTCCAAGATCTCAAACCAACCACTAGGCCAACCCCAAATGGGTCATAAAACTATCATTATTGAGGCCAAAAATTGCCATTTTTTGCGTAAAAAATGCAAGTGAGGACAAAAACTGCAATCATGTATGAAAGTTGGGGATCAAAAGCTCGAATTCTGAATTTGGAGTAAAATCTTGTTTGAGATAAAATAAGAGAACCAAAAGTGCATTTAAATTTTAAAATTTTATACATGAGAGGTGAATCACCATGTTTGTTTTTGAAATGGTAAACATCACATAATATAGTTCTTTAATTTATAAAAAAAAATATTTTCATTTTTTAAATATTTTTTATTTTAACTTGCTAATAAGAACTTTTAAAAAAATATAAAATCAAAACAACATTAAAATCTTTTTTATTTAAAAAAAATCAAAACTACATTAAATATGAACTATTTGATTTTGATCGGACGACTTTAAACAATTGATTATAGCTTAATTGTACGTAAGCTGATTTGTACTCAATCTATTTTCCTAACTTATATTTAATACTTCCAATTTCAAAGAACAAAGTTATGATTAATGCATTTAAAAGTAGAAAGAAAAAAATATAATTTGCATTGAAAAGAGCAACTTTTTAACTTTTAAAACATAGAATATACAATTTCCAAAAAAATATTTCCTTTAATAATTCTTTAATCAATGCATCGGGGGCACCGGTTAACATTTCCCTAATTATTTATATGTTCTCAATCACAAGGCATCATATATTTTTTTTAAATGCTTAAATTCACTCAAATTAATGAAGCTTATATCATATAGAACATATATATGTTTGTACCCAAAAAAAAAAGAACATATGTATATTTTACGCAATCTAAAATCATTTGATATGCTATTGAGACACATCAAAATTAAAGATTTATGCATTTTTATTAAACACTGTTAATATGAGTGGATTTCAAAAACATATTAAATAATTTTAGATTTACGTAAAAATTTGCATGGATTATCTATATGATAAACTTACAATTTAATGGTCTGATTTTAAAAAACGGTAATGCTATACACAACAAAATATTTCATCTAGAGGGATTCACGAAATTTTGGCACGGTTGGATTAGGTTCTTTATAACAATACATGGGTTGATGGGAAACAGAAGAGGTGGCCCACATGCTTGCTTTACATTGTCGTGATAATGTCGGGAAGTTTATTTTCGAGAACTTTAGCATTTTCCTTTAAAAAATATGCATCGAGTAAAATGATATTAAGCTGTGTAACATTGACGTAACTTGATATCGGTGTAATTTAATCCTCTTTGTATGTGTGTGTATATATAGTAACTATTTAGAGTAAGATTTGTAATTCAGTCAAAGGAGATTTGAACTAAGAACAAGGCAAGTTGGTTTATCCCAGTATTTCGAACCATTGACATTCTCAGATTCTGATGGAGACTGGTAACCAGATGATAGAATAGAATATGAACATTTTACACAGCGAAGCAACACATGGTCTTCAGATGAAGCATATAGAAGCATATCTTCCTTTGCCTTTCGTAGTTGCTGAATTAACTTCAATCAATTATTAAGTCACTTTAAATGGACTTTGGTCTTTAACCAATACCATGCATTGTCACAACGCCCCATTTAGCTAATGGTAGGACAATCTAAGTGCCATGCGGATAGGGTGGGAATCCGGATCCAATCATATATTTTTGAGCTTGATCTTTATTTTGCTAGAGAAAAATCTGCACTTATCAGTCAAATACGTACCTTTCTACTTCAATATAATACAAGCAGCTGATGTTCTCATCTACAAACAAATCATAACAGATTAGTACTTAGGAAGTACTATTAGATAATATTATATGGCCATTTTTTTTAAGCAAATGGAATGCAGACAAAGTTGCATACGTGATAGATTAAAATAAAAAAGTTATATAAAATTTGGGGACATAAACCTTACCCAATGAAAATAAAAACAACATAAAACCAACCCAAATGATAACATAGTTCACCCCATAAGGGTTACAAAAAACAACAAGGAACATACACGTACAACCTGTACAATCCAGTGAGCCTACGGACGAGTCCGAAACTAAATTGCAAAAAAAAAAGAGTAGTTCATGAATGAACACGAGTAATAGCAAACAGATACAAGTTCATATGAACATGAACCTTTCACAAATGGTAACGAATCTGATCACCAACACGATAGCGGATCCACGAACCAAACCACTTACTGAGACACAAAACAACAAGTTACACAGCCATTTCTATCCTATCAATCTGAATCTTCCAAGCTGCCAACATACATAACCATGCTCCGAAGATAGACATCGGTGAACAAATCTGATTCGAACTTTGAATCTAACACCACCACAAGAGCGGCAAATCTGTTACGAATGGAACCAACCCGAGCGGATTTTAAACAAAACCGACCCGTACAAGTTTTTTTTAAAGCTGAAACCACCATCCTAACACCATTGAATCTGCTCCAGCTCAGAAAGATAGAAATATATCATGTTTGTATGAAATTAGCTTCAGCATCAGCGTACCCATCCTCAAAAAGGTTACTTCATCCAGAAACCGCAAATATTGAGAGGCGACGCCGTTGCAGTGAACCAAGAACAACCCAAAATGGGTTTGATACCCGAGTCCACCAAAACTGGAGTGAAAAAGTGTTTTGCAAGTAATGCGGAGGCGGAGCTCGTTGCACTACCATGATTCACGGCTACATCGGAAAGTGAAGAGTTTGGGTTTGGAGGGCGAGGAAGGGCGGTTGATTTGAGTGTAAAAGAGAATCCAGAGAGTAATTTTTTTAATGAGAGAAACGAGCTATTAAATTAGATAGATCATTATATGGCTAATTCTAATATGATCTACACCTAATATAAGTGATCAATGGTGGACTAAATGTCCTTTATTTTTAAATTGTCTTAAAGTTTAAGGTGGAGATGTTGCGTTCGATCTCTTTGTGATCCTAGATCGTTGGCCCGTTGTTTCTAACACTCCCGAAGACTCCAAAACAAGTGGTATTCAAAGATTTGGTTCAGTTTGGTCGGGAGAGAGATCCTGAGGTTTGATCCTTATAGTGAAATTCTTCCTAACATAGTAGTCATGAGAGGTGTTTCGTTGGCTGTAACGATAATGCAAGTATAGAATATGCGAGACTCGTACTTAATTATGGGGGATATTGTTGTGTTAGAGAGATAGAGATAGAGTGGTAATTTTAGATCGACAATAAATAAGTTCAATGTTGATCTATATAAGAGATGTGACACATATACCCAATAATACCTTAAGGTTTTATGTTAAAATATGATGTCTGATCTCTTGGGGGTCTTAGATGTATCATTGACCCATTGTTCTCTCGACACTCTCCGAGAATCTCAAACAAGTGTATCAAAGATCTAATCCGGTTTGGTGAGAGAGCAAGAGTGAATCCTAGTGCAGATAATCCTTTTATCAAAAGTCTTGGTGATGTAGTCAAGAGATGTGTTTCGTTGATTGTAATGATGGTGCATGTATAGGATGTGGGAGACTACCTCTATAGGGAGATTGTTGGGTTCAAGTTCGAGTCGAGTTTTACATTGACTCTGAATGAGTTCAATGTTATTTATATAAATGAGGAGAAACATATACCCAATATCTTAAGGTTTTGGGTGAAGATGTGATGTTCGATCTCTTGAAGTCATGGATCATTGCCCCATAATTGCTCCCAACGCTCTTATGGATTTCCAAAAAAGTGTATAAAAGCTATAGTTCGGCTTGGTGATGGATATTATTGAGTTGATTCTAGTATGTTGGATGCTCTTATAGAAAGTCTTATTGATAGTGTAGTTAGTAAGCATGTTTTGTTGGTTGCAAAGCTGCTTCAATTATATATGATCCCCATCAGCAGACCCTTCCCCTTCATTACTCTTATCCTCTCCATGTCCAAAGCCATTAGTCATATGACCATCCTCTTTATTCCCTTCAGCTAGCTCATACTCAATTTCTTATATTAAATCAAGTTGTGAAAGTGGGTGGACAACATAAATATGGAATTTGCCATTCATTTTTGCTATATTCTTAATCCTCTTTGTACTATTGTCTTTCTCCTCCAAAACCAGCTCATTAACATCCTTTGGATCATAATACCACATATACTCTATGTTAGAATTTTATATTCTATTTAGCTTTGGTTGAAATAACTACTTATTATAAGCCACACAAAGTTATTAAGTGGCATTCTTTTAAAAAAAAGTTATTAAGTGGCATGCTTTCCAGCTTCATTAATTAGTTCAATGGCAAGTTTTGGTACTATGGTCTACATCAAATACCAGATCACATTTTTGTGCGTGGTCATTCTATGATTCGTTCAAATGCGTGACGATGAATAATTGTTTGCAATTGGATTTGAACTATGTAAGCTCATTTCACTGTTTTCACTTTAGGGAACACAAGAAGATTAGTGTGACTCTTCATGGGGCCATTTCTTCTTTTTTTTGTTGACAGAATGGGCCCATTTCTTCTTATTGGTGCAATAATGCGAAAAAAACATTTATGTCATCACAACTTCAAATAAAATTATTTAAACAAATTAAAAAAAATAAAAAGAAGTTACAATATAAAAAAAATTATTTATTTTTAAAATAATTAAATAATATATATTTTTGTACGTGCTTAAACGATTTTTATTTAAGTTTGTAATCAAGTATTTATCATAGGCGATAGCTACATATCTATAATAGCTTTCTATGATAATATAAGATAAGCTATTGTTTCTGAGACCAAGTGTTTAGCACTCACCTTTTCTTGTCCACACATAAATTGGAATTGTTGGAGTGGGATATCGTCATATAGATGCATTCCTTTTTCTTTTGACAAGATATAAATGCATTTCTAAATTTGCCTAGACCATACTTTCAAACGCTTTCTTTTATTATGAAGAAGAAAGGTGTAATTGCCGGATTCCCCAAAACAGTAAATTTGTAGAAACATGGAAATGATTATTTTAGTAGAGGAAACATGGAAATTTTAATGGGCAAATAAAAAGTGCCAAAGGGAGGACACATATCTCGGAAAAGTTGGGGTGCTATCTCGACATGTCCAAACAAATGAGATGGAGTTAGGTGTTTTTGTTTTGTTTTTCAAGACTTCAAAATGGAATATATACTAGCCGAAAGACGGGTACGTCTGATTGCATTAACGTTTGAAAAATTATGAACTGTATTTTTTTATGAAATTTTAATTTTGATTAAAAGTAAAAAATATAAGTGTTTTTTGCTTTCAAATTATAACAAATCAAAGTAATTATGATTATCTATTTCAATGAAACCAACAATATAACAAAAAAATATAATATAAATTTTTATTTTTTTAATGACACCAACCACAATCTTTATTATAGAAAATTATTGTTTAAGGGTATACCCTTAAACAATATAGATACACTCATCTAGTTTATTACACTTTTTAAATGATAAAGGAAATAATTGGACATTTGTGTTTGTTACACTTTTATTTTAATATTTAAATTTATTATTATCTATTTGTTACATGTGTTATTTGTATTGAAAATTGATGGCATATTTGAAAAGAAAAAGTCAGCCCAAAAGAGCTAAAATTAGTTGTTTTCTTTATACATAGTATAAATTACCATAACAAAAAAGCCCTTCTCAACACACATCACAAGGACCGAAAACAGTAGAAAAACAGAGCGAAAACTATGACACAACGAGAAGGCACCGAAGAGGATTAAGTCAACTATTGCGACAGCCAAACTCGATCATGGAATATGTTGCTTTCAACCACCAAAATGACTAGAATTTAACTTTATCACATAATAATTGTATGTTATTTTCCAAATAATCTACACACAGCTGAACCAAATAATTGGAATATATTTTCGAATGTTCTTAGAGAAACCAACAATAAAAGTAAAATATCAAAAGTGATATGTTAATGTGTCTGGTATGGCTGAATTAAACCCGAGCCAAAGAGAAAGCAAATATCAAAATCTTCCATAAAGTCCACATTGAAAGAACAAATGATCAACTTCTTCATTCATGTCACATCCACTGATACACCGAAGATCATTATGTTGAGTGACTCCTATTCTAAAATAAAGTGATTAAAAGTGTGATATTATTGGAGGAGAGGAGAGTTGAGAAGAGGGAAAATGAGGAAGTGATTTAATGAGATGTTTCATTTGACAGGGGGTTGACTTTCTTAAATCATATTTTGATGATAACAAAAGTATGTAATGGTCCTCTAAAAAAAGTATGCAATGTTGTCAAAATCACACATTAAAACGTAAAATCGTTCGATTTTATATTGTTAGGTGTGAATTTCATATTTGAGCGATGGTAAAATTGATTTTGAGAGAAATCATAAATCAGCCGATTTTGAGAGATATAACTCGTGGTAAAATTAAGGTAAATTAGTTCAATTTTACCCGATTTTAAAGAAGCCACTTCTTAATCTCATCCTTTAAAAAGGCAAAATTAACGGGGCCAGTCCAAGGGAACTGTCACTAAAGGAAGGGCTTTAAGCCTCTAAATTTTCCATGCATGCTTCATATTATGCCCCAAATATTTTTCACTTTGAATATTGTTTTGCAAGTAAAATTCTTTAAACATTTTTGTGTTTAGCTAGATGGAAAGTTAAATGGAGAGTTGTAGATTTAAAGGTCATTTGCAAGTTTGATCTTTTTTTTTTTGGTCAAGTAGCCTAGTGGCTAGAGTTCACACAATTAAATTGTGGAGAAGTGGAGTGTCCGGGGTTCGAACCCCGGCCCCTGCATATAATATGCAATATCCCTACCAACTGAACTAAGCTCACGGAGATACAAGTTTGATCTTTATATGTACATATTTGATTGGTCATACATATCCTAATTTTTTTTTAGATCTCTGTAAATATGATGTTAGTTGTTGGAAATATACTAAGATAAGTTGTGGGCAGCCAAAATATGCAAAAGTTAAAATGTAATTTATATTGGTGTTAGAATTCAAAATTACTTCGTTATTTCAAGTTTTAACAATTGATAAATAATGTCTATATTAAATAATGTCTATATTTCAAGTTTTAACAATTTTTAAATAATGTCTATGCAAAACTAAATTTTTGTTTATTAAAAAAAAGTTTTTTTTAACAAACTAAAATGATGTATTATAAACAAACAATGATTCACCCAGCACAAGGCGTGCAAAGGGGAACCATCCAAGAGTATTTACAAAGTCCAAGTGCCGTAATTAAGGAGGCACAAGCAAAACAGACAACAAATTACACGTGGACACCCATACAAAGGAGCGGATGTTTCCACCAGTCATAATAACTATAACTAAAATTCATCCGTTTAGCTTTCAACCATAAGAAAGAATTTAGCTTAACCTTGTTGATGAGAATAGAAAGATTAGACCTTTGAAAAAAATGAGAATAGAAGGATTAGATACTGCATTTTGGAATACACGGTTATTCCTCTCCTTCCATATCACCCAAACGGAAGTAAACCAAATAATTTTGAAGAAAACATGAGTAGCTTGAGGTAAACCTGCCAAGTTAGTAAACTGTTGAAAAAAAATTAAAACAAATTGTTTACAAAAGTTCTTGCACTAATGTGGTTCACGAGTCTAATAGAAGAAGTTAGATTCTCACAATCTAACAAATCAATGTTTGAACTCTAACCGGAAGCAATATTCATATTTATTGTCCGACATACATAAAATAAAATTATACATTTAGTGTTCTTGATTTTATGTTTCTTTGCTGACACACTTAAAATGTATATTTAAAATTCATTTTAGACCTACAAATACATTGGATCGACCCTAAAAATTAAGTACATATACATCCAAGAGGGAATGGTCCATCATTGTTAATATTATTATATTATAATTCAACTATTTTAAGAGATAAAGAGTCATTTTTTACATCGTCTTTACTTCAACTCTCCACCACAGCTTGTCAATTAACATTACAGGTCTCAATAAGCTTATCAGTCGACATTAGCAATGATTTGTATGTCATATTCAATATTACTCCGGTCTCTATTATAAAATAAAATTTATTTTTTAAATTCATTCAATAAATAATGTATTTGGTTCATATTTTAAACTAAATACATTATTTATTAAATGAACATAAAAAGTGAATGTTCTCTTATAATAGAAAGCGAAAGAAGTATTAGAATTAGAAAATTCAATTTAGGGGCATTTAAGTTCTTCCACTACAATTTTGTCAAAAAAAAATTCTTCCGCTATAATTGTCTCTTCAATATTAAATCTTAGAATGTGACTCTTCATAAGAGAAAGTTGTCATAAGAGTATTCAAGATTTCAAGTGTATGTTTGAATAAGATTTTAGAGGGAAAAATTACTTGTTTCTCTTTTAAAAAGTAAAGAAGTTTTAAAATGTTTTAAAAATAATTTAAAGGTGTTTGAAATATTATTATGATTATTGTGTTGTTCTTTCAAATTTTAATTTTATTTTTTTAAATCTTAGATATATGGCAAATATAGGCTTAGTTTTTCGACACTCTTATGGACGGTGTGATTGCACCCGTTTGATTAGTCGATCTTTAAGGCTAAATATGCTTCATCAAAAGATAATTGGCTTAAAAGTAGCTTTGGCCCCCTAAGTATCAAGAAGTTGCGATTTTGGCCCCCTAACAAAATAAAATACAATCCAGCCCCCTAAGTACTGCCCCTTTTATAGTTTTGGCCCCCAGACCAATTTTGACCAATTCAACGCTGACGTGGGCGCCACGTGTGTAATTATTTATTTTTGTTTTTTTTATAATTTTTTTAATTAAAAAAATTTAAAAAAAATTAAAAATATTTTTATTTTATTTATTATTTTAATTTAATTTTTTTAATTTAAGCATTGCACATGTGACATTTTAATTTATTTTTAAATGGAAAATTACACATGTGGCGTCCACGTCAGCGTTGAATTGGTCAAAATTGACCTACGGCCAAAACTTCAATAGGGACCGTACTTAGAGGGCTGAATTGTACTTTATTTTATTAGGGAGTCAAAATTGTAACTTCCTAATACATCCAAAACTGTTATTAAGCCAAGATAATTCTAAGTACTCCCTCCGGTCCTTTTTATAAGAGACAAATGAGTCAATTAAAGTTGATGTATTTGGTTCAAAATGTAGAGCACATACATCAACTTTAGTTGACCCATTTGTCTCTTATAAAAAGGATTGGAGGGAGTATAATCTTTACTCATCTCTCAACAAAGTGTATATATTTGATTAGCACGCTTCAGCATTGATTGCTCCATAACAATTTTTCTTTTCATCACTATGCATTCTGCAATATCTTGCTCATCAATATTCATATGGAATTGGATTCTCATGTTGCACTCACCCTCTGTTCATTGCCTAAGACATATAGGGATTACAAAGTACTACCATTTTTGTTCGAGGATATTGTTGACTAGTCTAATCTCTTAATAAGCTTTTTAAAGATTTCATTTCAAAAATCATATCATTTGTTGACATGATAGCATTTTAAAGTGGAGAGGGTTTCGCACTTTCGTCTCCTGCCACAAATCCTATTTTTTTCTTTTATTGAAAACTTATCCTCATGGAAGGTATTCAATCCTGTTTTTTTATTGAAAAGTTGAGAGACCTATCATGGTCATATTTTACTATTTCCGTTTATATTAGAGTGAATTTTTAACATTCTAAGATGTATTTTTTCAATGGAAAGAAGCTTATATCATTTTAATAGCAATCAAATCGTGGATACATGTACTTCAATAAGAATATGAAAGTTAAGGGAAGATGTGGCATCCCTTGCTAATACATGGGCTACCTCATTAACTTTTCTTCTAATGAACTTAACATGTGTGTATATAAATATCAAAGTTCAATACTATTCGTCATAATGTATTTATTTAGCGTATGATTGTTTCTGCGACAGTGAAAATTTCATATAAAAAATATTTATGTTTTTGGATCTTCAACATTGACGACATCTAAGCCTTCATCAGATATGTAATGAGTTGAAGTCAATAAGTCAATCTAAACCAACGAACACCGTACTAAGGTGAAAACCCTAACAAACGCTGTTCAAGATGACGAACAAACACAACGCCGACAAGACGACGAACAAATATAACACCGTACTAAGACGATGAAAACTTATAAAATACAAAAAAGAACACTACTAAAAAAAACTAGTGAGGGAAATTTAGAGAGGGAAAACATGAAATCCCTCTCTAATTCCGTCACTAAATTTTACGACCAAAAAATTTGTAAGAGATTTTTATTTTTTCCGTCACCAATTTCCCTCCCTGATTTGGCTTTTCCTAGTAGTGGAAGAAGCAAATATGTGGATAACCACTTATTTAAATAAAAGGGAGAAATTAAGAAGCGGTGTTAAGAGGTGATTTCAAGGCAAAAAAGACCACAAACCACCCCTACGATGAAAAAATGAAAGGAAAAAAAAGTTGATAGAAGGTGGAAGACAGCATACTACAAAGGGAAAGGCATGGGGATGGTTCACATTTTGTTCCAAAAAGGTTTTTTATATTGATACGAGATTGATTGATATTCATTAATTTAAGTAATTAAATGTCATTTCGTATATTTGAACACTATTATTTTTTAAATAAGCTAAAATGGAATTAACATTGACAAGAATCCATCTACCAAAACAAAAAACATTAACAAGAATCCTTTCCAGCACAAGATGTGTAGAAGGATTACTTTTTTTAATACTAAATTTTTTTTAACAATGAAGGATTAAATCGTTTGATGATTACAATTGAGGATGGAAATGGTGATTTCCGTATTAATTTTTGGACCGACGATGTACAATTTTTTACACTTGTATTCAATCAAGTCACATCATAATACCATTTTTATAAGTTAGTTATTAAAATATATCTATAAATATCTACTTGCATGATTTGATTAGATGCATGTGTAAAAATCTTCAATATATATAAATTAAGAACATGTTTGTTATAACTTTTTTTAAGAAAATAATCATTTTAAAGAGTATTACATGCATTTGTTACAACTTCAAATGAAAAGCCGTTAGATGAGAAAGAAAATAAATATTAAAAGATTTAGGTAATTTTGTAACAAAAATATTTTTTTAAAGGACCAAACACGCATGCTACGACTTTTCCATATGCTCCAAAGGATGGTTACAAATTGTTCGCCATTCACTTGCATAAATTCTTGAAGCAAAGAAAAAACAATCTCAGCTACATTGTTGTTTCGATACAGCGCTACATTCACTTCATTCCACAGATGGCCATCACACCAAACATTTCTCATCAAATTCTTTCACTAAAAAAAGTAATTAGTTGTACTTATTTTCTCTTATTAAGAATTAAATAAGTTTTTGGTTTGAATAAAATATATAAAATTTTACTTTTAGTCTTTATAAACAAAAGTTGCATGTTTTAGTCCCTATAATTTATTTTTAGCTTGACGTTATAGACCTAGTTGACAGTTGGGAAGTTTGGCGGACATTTGGCAATAACGGGGTGAATGCTCAATGATCACAAAAGATGGAGACATAACATCTTCATTCAAAACCTTAACACATTGGGTATATGTGTCACATGTCTTATACATTTCACATTTTACCTATCCATACGATGTGAACTTAACCACTTGCACTCATACTTGCCATTTCAACGGTGTAAAAAAATCAATGCTCAAATTTAACGTTAAAGGAGAAAATGACTAACAAAGTGTAGAATAAGCTATTAATTTATGTTTTTGTTTGAGTCGGGGGATAAAATTAACAACGAGTTATATTTTCAAGAACCAAAATAATGGTTTATCTAAATATTAATACTTCATTACAATAGTAAAACTAGATATGTTAGTATGTGTAGCTCTAGCCCTAACTCAAAATCTAGAATATTGTTCAAATAAAAAAGCTTCGTAAACTTGCCGACAATGAATTGTAGATTTTGTCAAATTTCCTATTAGGAGATTATTCACTGAAGGGAGGACTTTAATTAAAGTCGGCATAGACACTAATTGCATCATTGACACAACATAGACTTCAACTGGAAACCTAAAATCAAGATTAATTTTTTGTGAAGTGTGAAGATTTGACTATATGTAGTGAAGATACTTCATAATCATCACACACACATATAGTGTCGGCTTCTTCCACCACGAGGAAACAGTAAATTATTTAATTTAGAACAATATCCATCTGTGTTCAATAAAAACAAAAACTAGATCCATTTGCAATAGTAATGTGGTCGATCTCACTTTTTTTTAAAATTTGAACAATAAGTTTACACCTATTGTGCTCAAGCATAAGTGTTTAGTCTCATATCCGCTGCACATGAGCAAATTATTAAATATATGAGAGAAGTGGTTATATACTTATGTTTTAAAGTTTTGAATGAAGATGTAAATGTTTGTCCTAGATCATTGGATTATTGTTGCTCGTACAGCTTTCTCACAATACCCAACTGCGTCACTCTTATGTAACATCAATGCTTCATTTTGAAGGTATACTTGATCCGTCCCCAAGTTATAAACACTTTTTAAGAAAAAATATTTATCTTTAAATGTAAACCCTTATACAAATTACTAGATGTATTTATTATTTTTTCCTATACATATCCCTAATTAATTTTAATAACTTATCTTGAAATATGAAAAAGTCAAATATCATATACACATACAAGCAAGAGACAATTTAATAATATTATATTTACATAGAAAATAGACACATTAATTATACTAACAACTTTTTTTTTTAAAATGTGAAAAATACAAAGAGAGCTTATATATAGAAACGAAGGTGGTATTCAATTTTCTCAATTATTTTTTATGTCAGTGTCATGTCTGTAAGTGTTAAGTCTCATATAAGCTACGCATGAACAAACTATTGAATACATGAGAGAAGTTGTTGTATACTTAAAGTTTTAAAATTTTGAATGGAGATGTGATGTCCATTCGCCTGTCTGTCCTAGATCATTGGTTTATTTTTGCTCTTAGGGATCCTTCAGACTAAAATTAAACTTATGCAGCATCAATGCTTCATTTTGAAGGCATACCCAATGTCTTATGCTTACATTCAATTATTCAATTTTCTAAAGGGTATTGCTAACTTGTGCCCTTAGGGAACATGTTAAGATACCTAAAATAGAAATTATATATTAGAAATTGTGCTTATTTATTTCTCAAGAAGTTAAGAATTAATTTTTCATAATAAATATTTGCTATTGATGGAATTGTTAACATGTGCCATAAAAGGCACAAAGTTAGCATTACCCTTTTCTAAATTATCATTGATGTCAACTAATGTCGTGTCTAGTGTCCAAAGACTAATATTGTTAATTGTGTCTTATATGGAAATGATAATGCAACTATTGTGGTGTAAGGGCAACTTGTATTCATTTATCATTTTTCTTACCAACTAAAAAGATATATTAAGTGTGTGTATATATAGACACACACTAGTATGTGGATCCGTGCTAATTACGTGTTAGAATTTTGGTTAATTTTATTTATAAAAACCAATAATAGTTAGGTCTTGTCCCACTACATGTGATCGGTTACATGAATTATATGATGTCATAGTCACATGTTGTCAGTTTCAATGCCTTTAAACTAACTCGAACCACCTTATAATCGGTTTCAATACCTATAAATTATCCAATGTGTCCTCTCTCAAAGAAAGACTATCATTAACATATTGTAAATAAGAAACCACAAATATGATCTTTTAATTTAAAACCTTCTAAACAACCGATTTGAAACCTCTTTCTTCATGAGTCTACCCAATCCTTCTGCCACTAACAAGTATAAGAATGGGGCCAAAGGGTATCCCGATATGTATGAGACCGTTGCAAATATTGACTTGCTCCACGGGGTACCCATTAATCAAGAGCAAGGATTTTCTTGAAAACATACAAGCCTTCATCCATGTACTTCATTTTTCACTAAACCCAAACGTCATAAGCATATAGTTTAGAAAACTTCAATTCACCGAATCATATACCTTCTCAAAATCAACCTTAAAAAGTAATGCAATATTTACTTAACTCGGCCAAGTCAACTACCTCAATCGCCACCAACACCCCATTGTTTACCTTTTAAGATTTTTTTTTGAATCAACAAATTTTATTTAAAAACCAGATCCTTCCTCAAGACGAACAGAGATCAGTGATTCAAATAATACAAAAGAAGGACGCCGTATATAGGCAGAACATCCGAAAAATAAACATCATAAAAGACACCCCTACACTCAACACCTAGTCAAACCCCACTTGACAACACACACCAAAATAAACATCACCACCTAAAAACAGGCTCCTTCACAAAATGACCACTGAAAAAACGATATCCATAACCACCCATCACCACTACCCAACCCAAAATAACCCCCCTCTAAACGAAACACTTCATCCACATCACCTAAACTAAGCCACTATTCTAAAGATCAATCATCTTCCACCTCCTCACAACCTCCGGTTTACCTTTTAACCTTTTAAGATTATATATTGTGATATATTTATCAATCTAGTCCAAATCAGTTTTGTTGAATATGTATCCATATCATAATATCTCAAATTAACGACCGAACTTGTTTACTCTATGTTGCAATTAGAGTGATGAATCCGGATCATTTTATCCACCATTCCTCCTTTTTCCAAATGGTTGTAAAGTAAACACGATTGAATGATGCTAATAAGCACTAGGAGCTATCTTCTTTGAAGTTTGAACCCTTTATTAGTTGATACTCAAATCCATATATATCCTCCTCCAAGGGCTTATTGAGTTTGACTACATAACTTTGATAGGACTGTAGAAACTAAAAAAAAGTACAATTAAATTCAATTAGAATTTGTGATGAGTTCAAAAGGGCACAGAAGAATCCCACTAAGATATGAATATGCAACCTTACCACTTCAAATACGTCAAGGTGGCCTACTAGCCCATCAAATTTTACATTATAAGTTGAAAGACTTCTCAAACATATCTTCAACCATACACAAAAATAAAAAGGTAGTAATTGTTAATGAGCCAAAAAAGTGGAAACTGCCATATTTCCATTTTTATGGTAAAAGACACTTCTATAATTGATATGCATTGGGACTGCTATCCTATTCACTGTTTTAATCCAAGTTCTGTCGTGACCCGAGTGCTTGATGCATTATAGTACATTTTTCTTCTTCTGCTTAAACACCTTTTTAGTCCTTTAATTTATTTTAAAAGTTCACTTTGATCTTTTAACTTTAAAATTGATTAATTTGGCCAGTTAACTTATGCAATTTGGTTCGTTTATAATTTATAAAAATATACCATCATATTCATCTATCGAGGACAAAGTTACATTAACTTAAGAGATCAAGTTGCGTTAGCTTGAATAAGTTAAGAGATTAGGTTGTTTTAACTTACACAAGTTATAAGTGAAGGGATTAAATTAAAGACATACTTTTATAATGTGATTCTATACAATCCTTGATTGAAGGTGCCTACATAGAGCTTTCTCATTTGATACGGTAGTTGAGCACCTATAAATAAAAAATTTATTTATCAAAAAAATATCTATACCTTTTTAAAAGAAGTATTGATACTCACCATAAGTATTTATCAATCATCAATAAACTAATGTGAAATTTTTTTTTGAATAAAAAAATGTGGAATTATTATTAATAAATTCTTACATAATATCATGTATTGGTTTCTTTCAATGTAAATTAATGTTTCTTCTTTGGCATTAGTTCTATTTTACGATTGTTTGTATTAGATTTGAACTACGTTTTCCTCGAATCATATCTCCACCGACAAAAAATGTTGAAATTGTTGGATAAAATGTCATGGTCGAGGTTTGAACCATGACTTTTTCACTTGTATATGAGTTTTCAATAGTTATTGTCATTTTGTCTATTAAAATAAAGATTTGAACTACGTTTTTTGATATTACAAAATCAAATTCTTACCACTATATTAACACCTCATGAACAATAATAATTTTTTTTACAAGAGTTTTAACATTATTGCATTGTTAAAGGCCGAATTCGAACTTGAAGGGACACAAAATCTCATCCAAATTATCTCACTTTCTAATTAGGTAGGGTAGTGACAGAACAAAATTTGGGAAAACAAGGCCGGCCTCATATATATGTCTATACACGCTAATTTTAGCCCCACTACTTGTCAAAATTCCTTTTTTATTATTATTTTTTTCATTTTATTCCTATTCATTTCCCTCTTTCTATCACTCACTATTACACCTCACTCACACATGTTTCCTTATAAATACATAGAAAAAGAGTGAGGGATATAAAGAGTGTTGAGTCAATTGAGTGAGTTGAAGTTTGGTGATGATTTTAGAGATGGGTTCCATGTGGGTGGTCCTTATGGCCATTGGTGGTGGTCTTTTAGTCTTAAGATCCATTCTCAAAAATGTAAATTGGTGGCTCTATGAATCCAAATTAGGTGTGAAGCAGTACTCTCTACCACCTGGTGACATGGGATGGCCCTTCATTGGTAACATGTGGTCCTTTCTTAGAGCTTTCAAGTCTAAGGACCCTGATTCCTTCATCTCCTCCTTTGTCTCGAGGTACTCCACAATCTTCGCGTGTTTTATCTAATTATCTAATTATTTATCACTACTTATTATCTATGTATGGTCTTTAATAACATAAGATTAGTGAAGTACTACTAGCTAGCTTGAAGGTGGTTGTGTAATAGCATCAAATTTAACTAGATAGATGCAAAACCAAAGCTATAGCGTTATGATAGTGAAGTGAAGATAACCTTAACAATAATAACCTTAAAAATAGTTACCACGATCTTCGCCTTTTAAGGTCACAGTTTTGAGACAGACAAACTGCTTCTCTGCGTGTCCTTGCAACTGCTATAGTGGTCCCAAAAATATATATGTTAATATGCTTTTCAAGTGATTTAATTTTCATCGTAGATGAAAGGAGATATATACTTATACATAATTATTGGAAAAATAAACGAATTTTTTCATAGACAAGGGATATCACTTAATATGAACTTACAAAACATGTATAATTCATTGATTGGGGTTGCTTTAGAGGAAGAAACTAGATTCCTACAACTTAGTAAATTAATATTTGAATATTGTTTAAAAGAAATGTTCGCATTTAATGTGTATTTCTAATAAGGTTATTTAAGAGGAAAGGAATATATGGAAACTTATATAGAGGATCCTTACTCGCTGTTTAAACAACTTTATAAAGTTAAAGTTGATAAATTGAGTGTTTGAGATTCAAACTTCAAACCAATTTATTTTAATGTATTATTTCAATCAATTGAACTATATTTACAAAGACAGATTTATTTAGTTCCAAATCATAATACTTTTCCAATCAAAACCAAAAATATCTTCTATGGGAGTATGGGACAATGTTAATTGGCTTGTGTGCTCTCTTTTTCCTTTCCAATTTTGCACATTCATTTAAACGATTTTATCGTTTTTATTTAAATCATAAATAAAAAATTAGTTGAATCACATTAAAAAAGGAAAAATCCACGGTATTAGACACTAAAAAACATTATTTTGATCTTATATAAAGAACAGTGTTTTGGTGTAACATTTTCTTTCAGTTTTACTTTTCACTTAATTGTTTTTTACCATTTTATTGTCTATTATAAATAAAAACCGAAAAACAGACACTAAAATTATAGTATTACAAAATCCAAACACAAACAATTCTTTCAAGAGGCACTTGTTTGTCATTTTCACTGTCACTTAACCTCTCTCTCTTTTTTCTATTAGGCGCAGAAGCCAAAATTAATTTGTGGACACCATCATACATTGTTACTCCAAATTTCGTCGTAATTGCTTTATAGCCTTCAGTTATTAATTAAATTTTTATTCAAAAAGTTATTATAGTTTCAATTTACATAAAAAAATTATCATCCAATAAAACATGAATTTTTTTTCCTTTCAAAAAGAGCATTCCCTTTTTCTTTAAAAAAAAAAAAAGTATTATGTCTTTACACGTACGTTATGATGAGCCGTCCATCTCATGATCTAAATGTGGGCCTTGTATATATAGCATGTATGATTAGGATGGTCTATACTCTAGGCTCTAACATGTTGCGGTAGTGCATTATTTTTTTATCAAAATTAATTTTCAAGATAAATTAATTAGAATTTTGGCCATACTAACACTATTTGGTCTACACTATTTTTAATATGTAGGACATAAAACTGTACTACAGCCTAGTAAGTAGTACTATCGTCTTGTTATGTGTCCTAGGAATAAAATGTGTCCTAGAAGAGCATCTAGAAGTAACTTTTGTTTTTCGTCCCAAAATATTTGGCAGTGAGTAATTTATTAGGTGTTAGTGTTATTTGCTAATAAATAGATACTAGGTTCTAAGTAATTAATTGTATACATTTTTCAAAACAATGAAAAAAAATCCTAAAGAATTATTTTTAAAAAATGCATCACACCAAATTGTCTTTATCGATATAGTTCATTTTAAGAGTCTCGAAAGTAAGAAGTTAGTAATTGAATGATTGGTTTGAACCCACGCCCTTCCACCCTCCTAGTAGTAGGATCGAAACCAATGTTGAGGGAAGTCCGAAATGAAATGAATGCATAATTTAAAAATTGAAAATAGAATAGATTTCAATAAACTGAATCGAATTGTTTCGAATTGAACCGAATTGTTTCGGCTCAGTTTCACAATTGTTAGTAATGATAAGTTCTTTTGATTTGGTTCGGTTCAGTTCAGAAGTTCGATTCAGTTTTTCGGTTTTTTCCCACCCCTAGCTCTAAATAGTGAGCAGTTTGGTTTCTATATGTAATGAATGGAATTTGAGTTTTGTAAATATAGAAAACATAGTGACTCAGCTCAATTTAGATTAGTCAATGTCCAACATAACTTTCCTATACTTTGTACAGACAAAAATATTTCTTTCTGATTTTCATGGTTGATGTTACTTTTGGTCACGCATGCTATGTTTTTAGATTTTTATTTCCACTTTATTTTGATTGTGATATTTTAGAAGAACGTACGTACATTGAGTAAAACAAACCTTTCTTAGGTTATTTTTTGTTAAAAGAAACACAACATTGGTGAATATATTCAGGACAAAAAGATGATGCAGACACTTGTGTCATTTAACTACATTAACTAAATAATTAAGTTCGCACAATCAATATTTTTTTTAGTTCGTCGTGTATGATAAAAGATTACACATCAGATATGTTCTGCATAAAATTTTATATTAACATTGTGTCAATTTGTCACCAACTCACAGTTTTAGCCAATATTTTAATAAACATATCCTGATTGGGTAGTATGATAAAAACAAAATTGTATTTTGGACTTTTATTTTTTGAAAAATCAATCATTTTAGACTTTTTCCTTAGAGGTTGTTTAGATGACATAAAACAGGGGATATATGAAAGACAAAAATGTATCTGCGTCATCTTTTAAATTTGTTCTTCTAACTGATGTAAAATCCTGTTATAGAGTCTTTTATATATTTTGTGTTAATTCTCCGGTTTTTAAAGAAACTAGTCATGGTAATCAATAGTTCGGCTGTGAGGTAAATATAGTCTAATTAAGAATTGTTCAACCTAAAAATTCGAACTCGGATTCTAAAATAAATTATTTATGTTTGGAAATACACATGAATAATATTATAATCTAATCAATCTAATTTGAATAATTTTAAATAAAACTTATTTAAATAATTTATGGATTATAAAAATAAAATAAAAAATATGTGCCTCTATTATTTTGAGGTCTAAAACCTTTATTTAAATAATAGACTTTTTTGGGCTAACCATTTTGAGAACCAAAATACGAAATGTTTCAACGTGTCTTAAGGTTCTTATGAGGTATTTTATGAGGTATTTTATGTCGTTCAGATTTTATAATCCGAACTGCATAGGACGCGCGAGAAATTCATAAGGTAGGAAAAGAAGCAGTTAAATCTTAACTTGTGTTGATGGCCCTTGGGCCAGCTCTGGATCTAAGGGTTGGAAGGTTGTTGAAAAATGTACCCAGGTCATAAAAAATATTGGTTTATATTTGCTATCCTCTCAAAAGGTTGATCTTAAGCATTTTGAAATAAGTAAAATAATAATAAACTTTTGTATTTTTACATTGAGTTTGTGAAATATGAAGTTTCACTAATAACATTTCATTGTACTAAATATGTAGATATGGAACTACTGGAATATACAAAGCATTAATGTTTGGAAACCCAAGTGTGATTGTGACAACACCTGAAGCATGCAAAAGAGTTCTAACAGATGATGAAAAATTCACACCTGGTTGGCCGCGATCAACGATAGAGCTAATCGGAAAGAACTCATTCATTGCAATGGCTTACGACGAACATAAGCGCCTTAGGCGTTTAACATCATCTTCGATCAATGGCATGGAAGCACTGTCTTTGTACTTGACATATATCGAAGAAAATGTTATAAGCTCATTAGAGAAATGGTCCAACATGGGACAAATTGAGTTTTTAACCGAGATTCGAAAGCTTACTTTTAAAATCATTATGCATATTTTCCTTAGCTCAGAAAGTGAACCTGTTATGGAGGCTTTGGAAAAAGAATACACAATACTTAATCATGGAGTTCGAGCTATGCACATAAATGTTCCCGGATTTGCATATTATAAAGCACTCAAGGTAACTTAATGTTTTATTCGCATTTATTTGCTTCTGATTTGAATAGAATGCAGAGTTGAATTTTCTCACATAACTAACTATATGGTAAAGCTACATGTCATTTCTTGTGGAAAAAGCTATTGAAAATCTTATTCTTCACTTGTTTCATTTCAGGCGAGGAAAAATCTAGTTGCGATATTTCAATCAATTGTGGATGAGAGAAGAAAGATAAGGAAGAGATATTCACAAAAGAAAGCCAAAGATATGATGGATTCTCTTATAGATGTTGAAGATGATAATGGAAGAAAATTGGGTGATGAAGATATCATTGATATAATGTTAATGTACTTGAATGCTGGTCATGAGTCTTCAGGACATATTACCATGTGGGCTACCTATTTCCTACAAAAGCATCCAGAATATCTTCAAAAGGCCAAGGTATTACTCAAATTATTTTGTTGTTTAGTTCGTCTAAATTTACAATCACCGATGTACATAAACATTTTCGTTAGTCACTTCATCTTGAAATGTGTCTCAAAATCTTATGTTTTGGTGTCAATGTCTTGTCTGCGGCATGACTTCTTAGAGAGTAACTCGAAACATTAACTATTATATCCTATTGTCTTTTAATCCTTGAATAGGAAGAACAAGAAGAAATAATAAAGAGAAGGCCTCCAACACAAGAAGGGTTGACACTTAAGGAAATTCGTGGCATGGATTTTCTTTATAAGGTATGTATATCTGTTACTCTCAGTTTAATATCAACTAATACTGAATCAACCTTGGTTATGTGTTTTTCTTACTTTTTTCTACATTTCATAGGTGATCGATGAAACAATGCGTGTGATAACATTTTCATTGGTGGTCTTTCGAGAGGCAAAATCGGATGTCATGATCAATGGTTAGTCCATGTTCATCATATTTGTTCATTTTCTCACTGCTAGATTACACTATCATTTCAGACTTTTATGCATCTTTCTTTGGCCTTGCTTGGTACATATGAAATGAAAAAATAAATAAAAAAGATTCCCTTTTACCTTTCTCTTGAATTTAATTTTGTGTAAGAGTACAAATATTGGATATTACTAATGTTGTTCATTACATAAATGTTTTATCTTTTTTATTCATGTCACAATAATACTAACTTTATAAGGTTGATACAGGTTACACCATTCCAAAAGGTTGGAAAGTGCTAACTTGGTTCAGATCAGTTCACCTTGACCCTGAAATATATCCCAATCCAAAGGAATTTAATCCTAATAGATGGAATGTAAGTGGCAAGAAGTTATTTTTGATTGAGTTTGATTAATAAATACATCATTTTTATTAATCCATGTATTATGCATCTGTTAATTTTAATTTGGTGATCCTTATTTACAGAAGGAACACAAGGCAGGGGAATTCCTTCCCTTTGGAGCAGGAACTAGATTGTGTCCTGGCAATGATCTTGCCAAAATGGAAATAGCAGTTTTTCTTCATCATTTCATTCTAAATTACAAGTGAGTAATTATAAACCTATTCTGACATTTGATACAATCTTTTTTATAAGAAAAAAGTTAACATATTAGTATTTTTCTTCTTCGCTAGGGTTTGATCTCCGGTCCTTTACTCTTTTAATTCATAGTTTAAATCAGTTGACCTACTCAACCCCTATTTTATACAACATTTTTTTTTTATAACAAAGGTACATGTTCATTCGTATTTCATAAGTTCTTATTCATAAGGAATCCGAGTCCTATTCCTCTCAGATCAACGTAATGTTGGTATTTTTTTAACGAATATATAACCATTTTTAATGTTAGTATTTTATTAACAACATTATGTTATTTCTTGATTTTACAGGCTTGAACAGCTTAATCCTAAATGTCCTGTTAGATACTTACCACATACAAGGCCAAAGGACAATTGCTTAGGAAGGGTCAAGAAATGTTCGTCTACATAAACTTCAAGTGGAAGAAAGAGAGCGAGCTTATGACATGAATATGGTTCTTTGTAATATGAAAAATGTCTTCATGTTTGCCTTTTGATAAATCCACAAATCCTAAGCTACTTTCAGCTACGTTATCATAGTTGGATGAAAAAGTGTAGGAAGTTTCACAGCTTATACAAATAAGAAATAAATATAATTACCAAGTCTCATGCTACCCTTTAAGCTTATGATTATTTCTATGTACTCATTCAAAAGAAAAAATTCTTGTTTACTTTTTTTTCCATAAAAAATCTTTTATACTTTCCAGACTTAGGATAAGTACGGGCTGTTTGGTAAGGCTAAAAATTGTCATTTCACCACGAGCTTATAGCTTATTTTTCAGACGTTATTTCAAGTAGCGTTTGAGCTTATAGCTTATTGTTTTTTCTTCCACTTTTGTCTTTGCTATTTTATCTAAAATCCCTTTTTACCCTTTATAATTTAATACAATCTGAAACATGTTATGTTTTTATTGCTGAAACAATTTTCAATCTCATATTTTTGTCACGTATTTTGTTTTTCATTTAGCAGTACAAGTAGTTATTTTTTCTACGATACTTTGTAATGATTGAGTTTTAAGTAATAAGGTATGAAAGAAATTTCTTAAACAAAAAGTAATAATAAAAAAAGGATTTTTTTTGACGAATTTTTTTATCTAGTTGATATTGCTTATGTTATTAGATAACTTAAATTAAATATCTTAAATATTAATTTATACATATTTTATTATGAATTAAGAATGTCCTTTTATGTCTTTTTATATTTATCAGCTAGTTTAACAGATGATTTTACCAAACACTTGAATTAAGAATGTCCTTTTATCTCTTTTTATATTTATCAGCTAGTTTAACCACTGATTTTACCAAACACTTTAATTAGCTTATCAATTATCAGCCATCAGCTATAAACTATCAGCTATCCGCTATTTTTATCAAACAGAGCCTACATGTTCTTGAAAAGAATTAAGAATGGCCGGGATGTCAGACTCATTTGGGACAATAAGTATTTATTAGAAAATGAAAGTCTAAAAGAATTCAAGTCAACACCACCAGACCAATCCAAGTAATCGTCCCAATCTCTTGTTGACAGTGAGCGAGCATCATGTTAAATGGAACAAGTGAATCTTACCCACGATTGCAGTTTGTAATTTTTTTTGGAGGGTAGATGTGGATATGTTGAGAACTTGGAGTGCATTCCTAAGCTCATGGAGTACCTAGTGTGATGCAAGAGCCATAATTTAGAGTTTGAAGTCAAAGCAACTTTGTAGAGGGTTGTAGTAAATGTACGCTCAAGTTGATGCCGACGTTAGTGATAACTTGTTGACTTGTTACTCTTGTCTTAGTTTTGAGGACGAAACTTCTTTTTGGAGGTTAAGAGTGTAAAAGCCATAATTTAACATTGGCTAAGACTAGAATTTGCCTGTTGAACCTAGGATTTTGCTATGAACTTGGATCTCTTATGTTGTTTTAAATGATTATGACCATGGTCATTCCTATGAAAATGGAGGCCCGACTCTCATATTAAAGTCATGTCCAAAAAATAAACGCACTTTTTTAAGAGGGCAAACATAAAAACTTTGTAATGTTTGTTTTCCTTTTATTTTTTTTTAGTAAAATATTATAATGTTTGTTGTTAGAGCTTTGCTTTTTCTATACGATAAATATTAGTTAAAAATTGCAAAAAGTGTTCTAAAATAAAATATGGGCCAAAAAGTATAGCAAGTGGTTTAATAAAATAAGACGAAAAAAAAGTTAATATTGTGTTTTTATTTGTAAATATATATAGTCCAAAAAATTATTAATTTAAGAAGAAAAAAGTACATATCAGGGAAGTTGAACCCATGACCATGCAATAACTCCACCACATACCACCACTGGGGCAAGTTAAAAACATGATATTTTTACCTTGCTATCAGTATATATTAAGTGTTTACACGCATTATATATATATAAAAAATATTTTGGGTCCCCAAAATTTTGAAGGCCCAGCGCAATTGAGCTGTTTGCACCCCCAAGGGATGGGCATGACCGATGTGCGTTTATTCTAAAGGTACGGGATATCTTTGATCTCTCAGACTTTTGTGCATTGCGACAAATCATGGATTCAAGTGATATCAAATACTATCTAGGCTCTATATAAATGATGGCTAATAATGTGGGCCTAATATTCTAGTCCCTCTAGATGTCGTATTGCTCAACAATGATATGTTGGGGACTTATACTCTCACATGTAATTGGCTTCAGATGTTGTATTGTTCACCAACTATTTAAAGGACTTATACTCCCACAGACATAGGAGACATCAGATGTTGTATTGCCTCCAAGATCAAAATGTACAGTATCAAAGATGTCTTAGACACTAACCATCATACTAACGAGGGATCTTTAATTTCTTAGACACACTCTCGAGAAAAATACATATATAACGATTCTGGCTAAAGCAAGATGTTAATCTATACACCCTAACATAATATTAATTCAATTCCTAGATGGAAAAGCATTATGCATGATATATGTATGCGTGTGTGTAATATAAATATAACTCATATAATATTGAATGAAAGAAATCATGCATTGATATAAAATTCCAACACATAATAGAGGTTCATCATAGAAACATAATCTGTAGGTGTTTAACTACTCATGGTAACTGAATAGACAATCGAAAAACAGAACAGACTCTAGAATAATCGAATACCTTTGTTCTGGTTACTTCAACCCCAAGAACAACCATTCAACATCCGCTCTACTTCATTAACAATGGAAGATGGGATAAGATAAATGCTCATGATGTAAGAAAGAATATATTGGATACCGACTTTATCATAACTTCTTTACCCTTCTTTGACAATGCCCTTCCTCTCAAATAATTAATTTTCTTCCATATGAGATCCTTAACATAAGCAAAAGTGTTTTTTTACTCCTACCAAACATGGATGGGAAGCCCAGGTAGGACTCGGTACCCAAATTATGTCGAACCCCCAAAATATTTGCTATATTCTCGTTAACGGTATAACTAATGTTGTTGTTAATAAAAGCCTCCAATATAGAGATTTATTTGTTTCCCTGATGCCTCCTCATACTCCTTAAGAATATGGAGTAGGTGTTTAACTTCATTTGTGTCGGCCCTGCAAAACAAAAAAAATCATCCGTAAAAATGAGGTGGACACCATAAGAGGTGGACCTGCCTACAAAGTTTAATTCCAAGAATGTCCACGCTTTCTAATGCTTGGTGAATAAGTGTGGATTACTCTTCAACTACAATAATGGTTAGGTGTGGAAATAAGGGGTCCCCTTAACGAATACCTCTACTCATATAAATCGGTGTCACTTTGTTGAAATTCACCAAAGTAGAATAATTCACCGAGCTAACACACAACATCATCCACTTGATCCATCGCTCATCAAAACCAACTCTAGATAACACAGCTCTTAAGCAACTCCGATCAAAATGGTCATAAGTTTAACTAATGTCAATTTTAAGGGTTAGATCAGCTCTCCACCCCCTCGTCTTTTATGTAACTTTTTTTATTTTGTTTTAATCTATCAGGGTATGTAGATTGATTTGCATCACATATGCTTTAAAAAAATGCTTACAATACCATAAGCCACGTTTTTTAAAGAAAAATTCAAAAAAATAAAAATGGTAATGGTACAAACATTTTACAACGCAAAGAATCTATGTAAGACAAAAAAAAAAAAAAACCTAAACATCTATTTAGTATAAACACATAACTTAAAGTACAACATAATTTTGCCTATAATTTAGTGAAATCCCTCTCACGTGTCCTTCTAATATCCTCTTTTGTCTTTGTTCGAATTTTACAATCTGAAGCATATTTTTTGAGTTCTGGCTTCTAGAATTTGAATTGTACTAAACCTCTTTATAAACCAAACGGGTAAAGCCTATAACAAACGAGAAAAAATTCAAGTGACTCGTTGAGGATAACGTAATTTGGGAATTTATTTTACATTAATAGTTTTGAAAATACTTGAAAAAAATATAATTCTACAATTTGGAAAAGTATTGAAGGTCAATCAAAAGAGAGTTCAATTGATGTTCTTGAAATGATAGCCACAAGATCAGCTATTTGGATGATTCAACAATAGTAGAAAAGGGGAAAAATGCCTAAGGTTTCTTCTATAAAGGGAAAAAACCATTCAATGGTATGCCTTTTGGTAGCACTGCAGCCACAATATTATTTGGTTGAGGTGATGAAAGGAGCGCTAAAGGAAGGACGGTTACTATAGGAGGTGGTCGTGGCCCCAAAGGGACAAACACCTTTGTTGGAGGAGGTGTTTGGGCAAGATCTCTCAAGGCTTAATTAGGCTTTTCTTTATTGATATAATCTTTCTATAAAACTAAATATCGGGTCCTTTTTAACCTGATGAAAAGACAAAAAGTCATTAGTCGAAGGGTCTCAAAATAGGGCAACCCACTCACCTTAACAAGAGGGGCGAAAGATGGAGAGTGGTAAGTTTCGTCCTCTTATGATATTTTCAAGTGACTTTCAAATTGTTGGCTCCTTTGTTATTACAAGAAGAATAAGGAACTGCCATTGAATGAATCGGAATGCCCAACTGATGGGGCATGAACGTCTCTCATGATGAGAGAGGGTTTCTTCCTAACATATAGCTTGAAGACACTCATATATGAAACAATGATAAAATCATATAAAAATTAGCAATTTGCAATCACCGAACACATTTTGGATTTTAAAAATCGTAATGATCAAAAACACATTTCGAATTTTAAAATCTGAACGAAATCAAAATTCCATTAAAGAAAAAAAAACGTAAATTAAACACTAAAGATTTGAGCATATATGTATTAACCTCTTATGTAGTAGTTGGAAGCGTCTGAAATGTGACAGATTCGAGCAACGATGTTCGATGTGTTTTTAGGTTTGAAAGTGAAAATGGTGAACTGAGGGGAAGAGGATGAACATGTTTAGAATATTGCGATGATTCAAATTTTAATATGTTATCGCATGTACCTCTTTTTTTAATAATTTTTTGCTACCTCGGTTTGTGTACTAGGTTTTGAGTTTTTTGATTGGATATACGATGTGGATAATGACCACTATTTTAGGTTGTCAAAATATCATACATGAGATAGAATGATATTTTGACAACCAAAGTTGTCAACCACCGTATAAATAGAGGTATGATATTTTGACAACCTAACATAATTGTCATTTGTACACGCTATATGCCCAATCAAAAAAGTCAAAGAGTAGCACACAAATCGAGGTAGCAAAAAGTTATTAAAAAAATAAAAAAGGTACATTTGATAGTATATTTATACGAGTTATTTTATTTTGACAACCAAAGTTGTCAACGACCGTATAAATATACTATCACATATACCTTTTTTTAATATTTAAATAGTTTTTTCTACCTCAATTTGTGTGTTAGGCTTTGAGTTTTTTTATTAGACATTCAGTGTGGACAATAACAACGATTTTAGGCTGTCAAAATATCATACCTCTTAATAAAATATCTATTAATGAGGAGAGATAAATGACATAATTTTACGGTATATAATATTTCTTTTAGAAAATCTACACTATTAATTTTTTTTTGAAAACCCAGTATCCGATTCAAGAATCGACTAATCCGAGGGGACCAATACCACCGCCCACTTGTGGGGGTTCCCTTTAAAGCCAGGGCAAGCTCTATATGGACTTAGCCCACCGAAATTGGCACCAGAGAGAATCGAACCTGAGACCTTTGGAGGAGCAAACTTCAAGATCCCAAACGAACCACTGGGCCAACCCCAAATGGGTTAATCTACACTATTAATTGGTTTTCTCCTCTAAAAATTTTACTGGTTGTTTTTCTTAAGGGGTGTGTCATGTCACAAGTTTGAATGTCATGCAATATATAGGATGGATGATATGTAAATTTTATATTAGTTTTCAAATTCAAAGTCAAAAAAATAAATTTACTGTTTTCATTCTTAAAAAAAATAAAAAATTCTTGTAGATATGTTTATAGTCATATATCAACTTGCATTGCGTGTATTATTCATTTTCAAATGATCATATCTGTTCGCCTTAATTTGTAAAAACCAGAAGAAGAAAAACAATACTCTGTCAAAAGAAAAGATAAAAAGTACTATCGACTATTAGAGGAGTTTAATATTGAAGGTCTCATAATTTCTAGTATTATGTACTATATTCTATCAAGTTAACATATTCAATTTTTTTAATAGTGATGCATATATATATGTCAAGAACATTTTTTTTTGAAGGAATATATGTCTGGAACATGATTACCTCCCGTCGTGAAGAAAAAAAAAACATGATTACCATTTACCCCCGTGGGGAGAACTTGTGAAAACCAAAAAAAAATATTGATTTTTTTGACAAATAAAAAAAAAAAATATTGATGACCATTGGATTAAAAAAAGTGTAATGATTTAATTATGATAAAAATTTAGTTTCCTTTTTAGTTTAATGTACATTGAATCAAATAAACGATGTCCTTTTTTGTTGAAATTATTTAAAAATAACATGTTTAAAATAAATTTCATTTCTTCTTGTAACAATTTTTTTTTTTATAGTATTCAATATTGTGAATATTGCAGATTTAATATATTGGTGGCTCAAAAAAAAATGAATATATTAAATAAAAGTATTATAGAAATCAATATTATAACATAAAATAAAGATTACAATAAATTACAGTTGACCACCATTCCCTAAAAAAAAAAAAAATTGACCATATGAATGGGAAAGCTGTGACCCGCTCTTATCGCGGTCACATGACGACACTTTACCTTAAAAAATCACAATAAATTACAATTGACCACCATCTTCTAACGAAAATAAAAATTGACCACTGGGAAAGCGGTGACCCGCTCTCATCGTGGTTAAATGACACTTTACCTTGAAAAATCAAAAGTTATAAACCATAGTTTCGATCTCACGACACTCGCACTTTACCGCTAAAAACCAAAAGCTATAAACTATAGCTTCGATCTCACGATACATTTGACATTACCGTGAATTTCTCACTGCAAAAATAAACGCATGCTGAATATATATATCGACAATGCATAATTATTAAATTCTAAAAATATTTAAATAATTTAATAAACAAATGTAATATTAAGATTCATGCACAATCTTCACTTTTTATTTCCAACCTTTTAGAAAATATTACTTTCTATAGCTTTAAAATATAATATTAAGATTCATGCACCATCTCTCTCTAGCGCTCTCTCTCTCTCTCTCTTCTTAATCTTTGCTTATAAATTGAGAGCAAGAGGTCGAGTCCTTATTCAAGTTGAGTGTGTGAGTCACTGATCATAGAGTGTCCATAAATTCTGAGATTTTAGAGATGGGTTCCATATTGGTGGTCTTTGGTGCCATTGTTGGTGTTCTTTTTATCCTAAGAACCCTTCTCAAGAGTGTGAATTGGTTGCTCTATGAAGCAAAACTTGGTTCTAAGCAATACTCTTTGCCACCAGGTGACATGGGATGGCCCTTGATTGGTAATATGTGGTCTTTCCTAAGAGCATTCAAGTCCAATGACCCAGATTCTTTCATGGCCTCTTTTGTCAAAAGGTATAATTATATCATCCTCTTTAATTGTTTAATTTTTCATCACTTAACAAGCTAGTTTATTGTAATTTTTTTATGTAAATTACAAAGTCCCCTTAGCTTATTCTATATTTCACTTGTATCATCTTCCTTTGTAACCACACACACAAGTTTTCTTCCAAAGTGTATCATAGAAACAAACCATTTTGTTAATAGATTGAATTTAACTAAATTATTTTCAAAATATTCATTACAATCAACTATTTTTTTATTTAGGATTTGCATGCAAGGTTTTTTTTTTTCATAATTTTTTTCTCAAAACATATACGCCAATTTGACGAGTCGACGTCATTGTGAGCCCTATGTTAATTAGGATGGTCCAGTGCATAATAAAACAAAATTAAATTGGAATTTAGTTGTATTAAATAATTATTTCATTCTAGTCATGCTTGGAATATTGCAAACAATTGTTGCCAAACGTGTTACATGCAGAGGTGCTCAATATTGGTTTCATGCAGAGTGTCAGTTCTATTTGGTTAGGTGTTAATATCACCCAAACTCGTTTAAATGAAAATTACAAATCGATCTATAATAAAAAATGAACCTGCAGTAAATTAAATTTATGTAATGTTTTTAATCACTTTTTATGAAAACCAATTAAATTCAGTTTGTTTTATTTTTAAAAATTAACACAACCACATATATAAATGTTAATTTATTTTTTGAAAAAGTTTCAGCATTTTAATTATTAAAAAAAAATCAATAATTATGTGGTTCCATGAATGATGCAAACCACTAACATTTTATGGTACAGGTTTGGAAAAACAGGCATATACAAGGTTTTCATGTTTGGAAACCCTAGTGTAGTAGTGACAACACCTGAAGCATGCAAAAGAGTTTTAACAGATGATGAAAAATTCGTACCTGGTTGGCCACAATCAACAGTTGAACTAATTGGAGAAAAATCTTTCATCAAAATGCCTTTTGAAGAACACAAACGACTTCGGCGTTTAACATCATCTTCAATCAATGGCTATGAAGCACTTTCAGTGTATTTAAAAAAAATTGAAGAAGTTGTGATTAGTTCATTGGAGAAATGGACTCATATGGGTGAAATTGAGTTTTTAACTCAAATGAGAAAACTTACTTTTAAAATTATTATCCATATTTTCCTTGGTTCAGAAAGTGATCATATTATGGAGGCTTTGGAAAGAGAGTACACAGTTCTTAACCTTGGTGTTAGAGCCATGAGAATTAATGTTCCTGGATTTGCTTTCCATAAGGCACTCAAGGTAACATCATTTTACTCTCTTTTTAAGTTTAGTGAATTTTTTTTTTCGTTTCAGGGTCTATTTGGATTGACTTATTCGAGTTTATTTACACATCTTATAGTACTCATAAGAGTGAGACTTCTTTGTATTTCTACAATATTCCTTGTGAAAATCTTGAAATTCTTAACCGAGAAATTCTAATATGGTCACATGACCAAATAAAAAGTGTTTGGTCACACACACATAAAAAATATTTTTTTAATAATAAAGAAGAAATTGATAAAAAAAATGATTAAATATTTTAAAGACCATCTTTTTATGTGTGTGTCCAAACACTTTTGATTTGATCTTGTGACCATGGAAGAATACCTCTTCTTAACATGCTATGTCTTATACATTACTTATTATTTTATAGGCAAGGAAAAATCTAGTGGCTATATTTCAATCAATTGTGGACAAGAGAAAAAATGAAAGGAGGGAAAAATTATTACCTGGCCAAAAAGCCAAAGACATGATGGATGCTTTGGTAGATGTTGAAGATGAAAATGGAAGAAAATTGGGTGATGATGAAATCATTGATATCATGTTGATGTACTTGAATGCTGGTCATGAATCTTCAGGTCATGTAACCATGTGGGCTACCTATTTCCTGCAAAGGCATCCTGAATTTTTCAAAAAGGCTAAGGTATCAAAATTCAAATCACTTAATTTTCGTTTACTTTGTGATTTTTTTTTCTTCTTTCATTCTTTTAAATTTATGTTAATTTTATTTGTTTCTTGATAATACCTTTAATAGGAAGAACAAGAGGAAATCTTAAGGAGAAGGCCTTCAACTCAAAAAGGATTGAAGCTAGAGGATGTTAGAAAGATGGATTATCTTTCTAAGGTAGGGATTGTAAATTGTTGATTTAAGGTTACTTACTTTCAACTTTTAGTTGCTATTTTTATGATGAAATCACTTTTTATGTGTCTACAATTGCATAGGTGATTGATGAAACTATGCGACTGATTACATTCTCACTGGTCGTCTTTCGGGAGGCAACATCTGATGTCAATATCAATGGTTAGTATACGATTTCATTAAATACACTTTATTTAATTTTATTTAAACAAAAAATTCAAATAGGTCTTACTAATTTAAATACTGACCATATTGTCAAACATAAATTTGGTGAAGAACTCGTTTGAATTTCAGCCTATAAAAGAATGTTTGTCAAAAAAATTGCAATGAAGAGTAACTATATTTTGATGTTATAGGTTACCTCATTCCAAAAGGTTGGAAAGCTCTAGTTTGGTTCAGGTCGGTTCACCTTGACCCAGAAATTTATCCTAAGCCATTCGAGTTCAATCCTGATAGATGGGAGAAGGTAAGTCAAAGCCATTTAATTTTTTATGACTACTCATTTAAATTGAACAAATTAAGTGATTATTTCCATATATTTGACAATTTATTGGTTGATGTTGATTCTTAGGAGGTGCACAAAGCTGGAGAGTTCCTTCCATTTGGAGGAGGAACAAGATTGTGCCCTGGAAATGATCTTGCTAAGCTGGAAATCTCAGTGTTCCTTCACCACTTTCTCCTCAATTATGAGTAAATATTTTCTCCCTCTTTTTACTACTCACGTGAATTTTTTCCCACACACACAATATATCGTTGAAGCAAAGTATGCATCATATCATACCAATATTCATAACGATTGTACGCACATTTTACAATTATTTCGTATAAAATTTAAATTTCGTCTTTTAAGGTTACAAGGTCAAACTTTTATCATAAAATTATTTTTGGTAAATATAGAACACTACTAATGTTAATGTTGTGTCTTGCTTCCACAGGATGGAACAACTGAACCCAAAATCTCCAGTGAGATTCTTACCACACACAAGGCCAATGGACAATTGCTTGGCAAGGATCAAGAAACGTTCTGCTGTGTGATCGTAAGATGGAAAAGAGACGCATTTGGAGACTTTACATCAAAAAATAATATCAAAGAAAAAAAAACCATGTATCAGTTCCTTTATTTTCCCTTATCTGGTGAACAATATGTACTAGTTTATCCATATGCGCGAATAAATTTACTTTTGAGGAATTATTTTCTTCATCTACTAGTGTGTACTAGTTTATACAGCCTAGATATATATGTTGAAGTTTTAATAAAAATCACGTGTGTTTGGTTTTACCGGGGTGTTCGCGGTGCGGTTTGGTTCGGTTTTGAGGTTAAAAGTCATCCGAACTGCAAAATAAATAAGTACGCAGTTTGGTTTGGTTCGGTTAACTTTTAAAATAAAATCTGAACCAAACCAATGCGGTTTGGATTGGATCGGTTGGTGCGGTTTTTTAGACAATAATTTTTTTTTTGTTTTCAACGTTAAAATCAAATTAAAAAACTAATACAAAACATATTTTCAACAATGTTTTAAATTTCATTCAACATAACAATTTTACTTCCATCCAACAGTGTTTCCAACTACGTAGACCAAATTAAAATGTGGACAAAAAGTAATAATATTTTGTAAGAAATACACAAGACTAAATTTTGATCATTCTATAAGAGTTCAATTAGCACATAAATGCATTTTAGATAGAAAAAGCAAAGAAGAAACTTTTACTATTAAAAAAATATGTCATTTTATTAAAGTTTCCATTGAATTTCTATGAGTATTGATCTAGATGATATATATCTAATTAGTGTTTTTCTTATATTGCGGTTTGGTTTGGTTTGGTTCGGTTGATAATCAAAACCGCTAACCGGACTAAACCATGCGGTTGAGTAAAAAAATGATTTGAATACATCTGAACCAAATGCGGTTTTTTGTGGTTTCGGTTTGGATTGGTTCGGTTTACGGTTTTTTTTTTGGATTGGTTTGGTTTTGAACACCCTTAGGTTTTACGGTTGGCAAAAACCGACTTTAAATAGATTGCCTATAAATTAGTTATATTTTGGAGACATTTATTTATATATAAATTAGTATTTTTTAGAGGATTATATAAAAATTAATTGAATAGTATAGTTGAATGTCTTTATAAAACTAATTTCAATTCACAGCATAATTATTATGTTGTTCAAAAAATTTAATATATTTTTTTAGGCCAAATAGAAATAAGATTAAAATAAAGAGAAGTACAAGATTTGGGAGCATGCTCACCAAGTAAACAACAAAGAAACAATCCTAGAGGGTATAAAGCAAAACTCAAAACACCAACTACCACGGATAATCCGGCACACCAACGTGTAGACGCGAAACCGAATTGCAAAAAACATAGAGATAGTGTTTAGAGCATCTGGATAGATGTATGAATCGTCTGCCAACACAACAACTCCCTAAACGTAACGATCCAATTTAATATGATCGAATTTATTTAGAAACAGTTTCAACTTTTCTATGAATAATAATATTTCCCTTCTAAAATTTCTACTTATATTGTTTTTTAATATATAGAAATTGGTTTGGCATTATTTTTAATTTATTTGCTTTTTAAAAAAAATATTGCTTTTATTTATTTATGCAGTTTTTACATAATTTTTCATTTTAAATTTTCTTTTAGTAAATATTAATTTAAATAAATTATTTATAACTACTTCTATTTTTATTTGATATTTATTAAATTTCTTATTTATTCTTTAAAAAATTAAATAATATTTATTTCTAAATTTTCTTTTAGTAAATAATTAATTTAAATAAATTATTTGTAACAACTTCTATTTTTATTTGATCTTTATTAAATTTATTATTTATACTGAAAAAAAGTTAAATAATATTTCTTTCTAAATTTTCTTTTAGTAAATAATTAATTTAAATAAATTATTAGTTGAAGTGATAGCGGAGTTGTAAGAGTCATGCTTGTATCCTTTTAGTAAAAAGTTTAAGCATTCATTGGGATGGTTGTAAAATCAGCATTAGTGTGCCACTTTAATTAATTAAAATTTCTCCTTCCTATTTTTTTTTTTTTTTTGAAGAAAAAAGTCAATAATTTTATACGTCATGTGTTATTTACACTTAATAGAATAAAAAATATACTTTTCATCAAAAAAAATAAAAGTCAATTTAATTATTATTTTTTTGAAGAAAAAATTAATTTAATTATATTTATCTCCTTCCATATAATTCCATTAATATATCATTTACATCTCCTCTATTCATGTAAAGAACGATCCTTCAAAAATATAAGTTTGTTGTCATCTTCTCTATGTTTTCCTTCAAATAAATTGAGTATTTCTTATAACTCCTATTCTCCTTCATTGTGTATGTTAGATGGTGCATTTTTTGTGAACCTCGTCTGCTAAAATCCCACAACAATATATCAAATGATTTCATCATATTATTCAACATGATTCCTTGACCCCTTCTAACATATGGAAGAAATATAAACTAACGATTTAAAATAGGAAGAGAAGTATTGGAATCAAAAAGTTATTCTTCAATATACAATTAATCACATCTCTTGAGACAATGACGAACCTAGGAAATTTGACTTATCGGGGACTAAACTTCCAAAATAAAATTCAATTCTAGCAGTCAGCCTATTGAAATGTTACTCATAGTATTTCTTACATATTTGATAACTTGTTGATAAATTTGTGATATATTTGCCTTCTGTGGCATTCAATCCTTGTACCTAGAGGAACAAATATTCTTAGGAAATCTCAACCAATTCGAACCTTTTGATGAGGGCAGAGAGTAATCGTTGATGCACGAATAATATTTAGTGAGCATCTCGTGACATGTTTCTAATGGTATGTGAATGACATGTATTCACATTGAAATCAAATGAATCACGAGATTGTGCAAGCACGTGATTGTATATTTAAAGGAACGTTGATGTATACACCAGATCTCATGGCTCAAGAATATGATACATTAATTTTATATATAGGTATAAATATTGAGTTATAATAATTATACTGGATTGACCAACCATGAAAATACTACATAATAACTTATGTAGGTGTCATAATTTATTCATATCGTGATAATGGTGTATATCACCCTTATGCCTGAACTCCTAAAGCGCACAAACACTTGAAAAATTTCTTACAAACTTTCAATATTTTAGAATTTATCAGTGTTCAAAAATCTATTGAGTTTAAGCCATTTTACCACTCTCTGAGTGTCAAAGTATAAACACCAATCAAATTTATTTGTAAACTCTGATTGTAGAAGTTCTCAAGATGAGGCAGCGATATCTTGAATCTCTTTGAAGTGAAAAGGGACGGGACTAGTCTCGGATCATGGGGTGAATCAGGATAATTGTTTGTATTGATCGCTTTTGTCTTCTATGTTTATCTTTGCTTGCTCTGTTTTGTTTTATAACTTAGAAAAATATTTTCAGAAAAAGAAAATACAATTTACCCTCCTTTTCTTGTCTTTTCTCACCTTTAATTGATATCAGACTAGATTTAAATTCATTTAAACATACTCCATCCGTCCCATAATAACTGAGTTATTTGCAAAAATAAAAAGTGTCCCAAAATAACTGAGTCATTTCACTTTTTAATACAATATTAATTATTTTTTTCTCTTTCTAACTCTAATTAATACTATTTTCATCATTCTCAATTCAATATATTCGACTTTACATTTATGATAGTGAAGAATGCATCAATACTTAACAAGTGGACTTAAAACTATTTTTTCTTTCTCCTTCATTTATACATTATTCTTAATACGTGTGAATTGAACTTTTGGCTCAGTTAATCCGGGACGGAGGGAGTATGATTTAAGCAAATCGTATATTGGAGGAGCACAAATAGAAACAACTGCTCTCAAGAAATTACAACAAAGTTTTCAAAAAAAAATAAAAATGTTCCTTATCATTCAATAAAGATATTTTAAGTTCTAGTTCTTCATAATAGTGTATGATAAAAGCTAAACCGATATTGAGCCACCTTCTATGCTAGCAAATGGTTAATATGAATTTGACTGTATATCCTACTCAATGCCACATATCACTCATTATGAAGCAATATCATATAACCACTAACATGCTTAATATAATGTCTTCAAAATGATAAACTGGTCCACAGCCAAATTACTTTTATAATTATTCTAATTGATCGGTTTTGAGACGCAATATGATTTATGCTCAAATAATATCATATGTAAATAAAAAAATCATGTTATTTTGCTTCAAAGTTGCATACAAAAGAATCTTAGTGTCTTATTAATGTATTAAGTTATAGTATTAGAAAGGAAGGAAAAGCTAAGATGAGATTTACCATCTTTGAGGAGTTTCATCCCCTTTATTGTGCAGACATGGACCTTATCTTTTCTAATTCTAAATTTATCTAAGACTTTGTAGCTATATTAATTGTTCTCATCCCTATCAAATTTCATAGTGGCTTTTCGCCTCCCTTCTAATAATAACAAGGGTGGGTGTCTTCCTTTATCTAAATATGTTGGAGTAGATGTAATCCTATACATATATTTCACGTGAAATATAAAACTCAACCCATGCGTAAGATATCTAATTGGAAAAATTAAATATGACATCCAAAAATGAGAATAACATCAAAATATGGATCAGAATAAATGTATAACACTAAATAAAAAAAATATATGGATTGCTAAAATATATAGAACAAAACTAATTTTTAATTAACATCATAATGTAATAATTTTGTCTAAGTCTACATTAGAAAATAAAGATCTGTATACTAGAATCTTAACTCAAACCCACAATAGCAGTTGTATCTAAGCAACAAATTACGAGAATAGAATAAAAGAAGTCACAACAACATCAGCAACAACACATTATTTCAAAGATATATGTATTATAAGTTAAAAAAGAATACAAGGATTATTTCTCATTTTTTTGTTGTTTTTTTTTATAAGGCCAGAGCATGCGACATCAAGAAAGAGAATAGGTGATTTCTCAACTATACCCTAAACATGTGCCTCATAATCATATATATTATTAAAAAAAAGGGAAAAAAAATACAAGAAAAAACTGGGAGGGACATAGACTTAACTCAGTAAAACCACACAAGTGTGTAAGTCGACCCCAAACGGGTGATACAAAAATTAAAAACAACACACAAGTCTATCAACCTCTAATTAATCCTAAAACTAACTAAAGGTCTTTGATGCGGTGATTGAACCCTCTGTCAACACGGAGGCAGTTCATGTACCATCAGCTCCCTGCAACAATGGCAGCAAGCTAAACGACCCTTTCGAGCCTCACAGTCCAAATCAAACGAAGTGAATGACAAATATGATTAAACTGGCATATGAATCGTCTGTCAACACAGAAACAATTCAAGATCCATCAACTCCCTGCACGGCAACAAGCATTAACGACTCTTTCAAGCCCACACCGTCCTATGTCAAATAGAAGGATGACTAGGATACAAAATCATAGACCCATCTTCCCTTCCACGACTGACGCAATCCTGAAACTTTGAAACCCTGCAGATCTCAACAAATTTGTAATGGAATCAGGAAAACAAAGCCAAAAATGAACCGCAACCATCTTGCAATTGAAACATGGAACCGTCACTGCTGCCACCTCTAAGGAAGATAACATGGCTTTAAACAACAACCAAACCAATCCAGATGTTGCAGATCTAGCAACACTGGATTTTCCACCATCTCCTCGAACCACCAAGTAAGTACGACGAGACAAAGTTTTGAAACGAGTCACGGGGTGCAGCACCTGTGACTATGAAAGAACCCAAATCGACCGACGACAACAAGGACACCGAATCGACTCTTTCCTCGCCTATGAAGTGTTGAAGTGGTGTAATGGTGAAGCGACCGTACCACTCACACAACGGCTACATTATGATTGATAGCTTTGGATGTTAAAGGAGAAAGAAGAAAGGTGGTTGTTAGTGGTGGAAAGCGACTAGGGTTTGGTTTCTATGAAAGAGAAAGGAGAGCGACTCTGAAATAGTACATTGAAATTTGAAAAGGGTGTTATAAAAAATACAAAGAATTTTCATATTAACTATTTCAACTCCACAAGTAACTATTTTCATATTAACTTGACATCTTTCCTTATTCCTTTCAGCTTATCTCCAAATCCTCTTGCCCTAAGATTTTTTTTTATTCAACTATTACTCCATATTTATCCCGATTTCTACTCCACAAAATCGAGCATGCAATAATATAATTTATAATATTAGGGTTTGTCTCATTTGTAAGGTTTGGGTCCAAACTCAACCCCACAAAGCAGTTTGTAAGGTGAAGATTACCTAGACATTACCAACATGAGCCTTGAGTTTTTTCTATTATTAGTTTTTATATTACACCTGCTCACACTCAAAACTACTTACCTTGGTTCATAGAAAACAGGCGGTACTATCTTGTATTTTTTTTGGCTTGATTCAACTCCACCAAACCAACTTCTAAGATGAAGATTATATAGGCATTATAAGCTCTACTTAGTCTTATTTATAGACAATGTAAGACTTTGATTTTACCCAATACTAATCCAAGCCTCTTAGAGTTGATGTTTGATTTTGTCCATGAAACAGAAAATATAAAACAGTACGGTAGAAAAGAACCCACTTCCAAAAGATAGGGATGTAAAGACAAGTCAACCAATACAAGAAATAGGATATCCATGTTTCAATTTCATTTAATACTCATTTATTGTATTTTTTCATTAGGTGGATAAGTTATCACAAACATGTTGCAATATACCTTGATAAGTTTTTCCATTTTTGTAAGATACTTGAGTTTTGCTGACAACTTTTTGAAGTTTTTCGGTACCCAGTTTTGGTCCTACATAATACAAATTGATGAAATTCAACTTATGTTTAACACAAAATCAATATTGTATAAGAAAATAAAATAGAGCAGTACCCAACCAAATGGAATGCCATAAAACTTTAAGTAGTATTAATATATATAATGTCATTTCTTCACCGCATAAAATTTAGTCAATTGAAAGTTGAAATAGCATCCTCGATCACACCCTACCACAAGGCACATGTGAAGCATCTAAGGCTCAAGATGCACTAATATTTAACACAAAAACATTTTTGTAATCAATGTTATTATATGTAGTTGATTATATTTTTATTTATTTGTTAAGTTTTTTCAGATACAATTAAACCATATGAATAGAATTTTTATTTACAATAGTATTTAACTAATTAGAAGCTATAAATATTTTTTCTTAAATTCATGCTCTTTTTTTTCCTTCAATAATTAGTCATTTCTACAATGTCAACAAGTACATGAAAAATATGATTAAATGTCTTCATTTTAAGTTTGACTACATACCTTCTCAATCATATTGTCAGGTCGCGGCCAATTTTCAATATCCCATTTGTTAATCCATTCAGGTGGAAGTGTTTTTTGATGTCTAGACTTCCTTGAAGATGTAGTACGTGAACTTAAAATCTACACTCGTATATGGTTATAAATGTATTACTAAAATAAAATAAAGTAGTGAAAAAAAATATTGGTGCATACAAAATATAATTTTAAATATTTAAGCAATTTTTTAAATATTTTGAATAAAGTAATACTTACCTTCTTTGGTCGGGTAATGATGAAGTCAGTATCATCGTTATTCATAAGATCATTGTTACTATCACCAACACCGTTGGTTTTATCATCACTGTCATTGTTGTCATTATAATAAATCAGAAATATCCATCAAATTGGTTCCGCAAGAATGACTTCGTCTTCTTGAACTGACATATATAATACAAACATATAAATAATTGTGTACCCAACAAAATTACATAAAAATTGATGATTAAATTCTGCATTTAAACATTTTTGTTAAACAAAAATAACATTTTTGTTTATTTAAATGCATTTGAAAAATAAATCTGATTCTTCCTCCAGTCTAAACATCAACAAAACATGTTTTCCAATTTCAAATTACCAATCTAGTTACTTGATTACAGGACCATAATATATATATATATATATATATATATATATAAAGAAAACTGTAACAAAATAAAAAAAAAAACGTTATTTAAAACAATAAAAGCATAGATCATTACTTATGCATGATTTCCTTCAAAACCTCTTCCTCAAGAAATTGAAGAAGGAGTAACGCCAATTCATTGATCAAAATGTCACTTTTTCAGCTCCAAGTTATGTGAATTAACTGACCCTCAAGAGAAAAATTATATTTTTTAGATCACTCGATTGAAAAGTTGATATCTTTTTTGCTTATATATCAACCTTTCAACCAAGTGATCTAAAAAACATCATTTTTTTCCTGAGCGTCAGTTATTTCTCATCACTTGGAGCTGAAAAATGGCATCTTTGAGCAATGAATTGGTGCTACTCCTTCATCAATTTCTTGAGGAAGAGGGTTTCAAGGAAATCATGCACAAGTAAATAT
>Ga0315914_1000178_pt1 | contig 63926 bp, 53 predicted proteins | sample MpolenodulesMG_FD_203920 | JGI IMG/M metagenome (GOLD analysis project Ga0315914, IMG submission 203920) | Medicago polymorpha root nodule microbial communities from Los Angeles, California, United States - elongated nodules | ecosystem: Host-associated > Plants > Roots > Nodule | place: USA...
GTAATTGAAGTTTTGTTAATTTCAGGGGGTAATTGACGAAACTTACAATTTCATGGGGTAATTGCCTATTTACTCTAAAATTCACCTTATAGGGTGAATGGTGAATAAGTAGGGTGTTTGGGGTTCGAACCCGACCCTTAATAATAGATTATCCTACCAACTGAGCTATGTTCCTGGGACTTCTTCATATTTTTTTATTAAAAGTTAAACTATACTTCCTCAGTTCATATTAGAGTTTTGTGCATGTGTGCTCGTGAACTTAACTCAGTTGGCATGAACAATTCATAATATATATATGGTTTGAAGTTCAAACTCCGACCAAAAAAAAAAGTTTTGTACATGTGTGTTTAAAAATTAAATTAGGATGGGACATAAGTAAATATATATTTCTTTTGTATGAAATAGATATTCGCGACAACAAAGATTAATCATTCGGGTTGGATAAGATCATCATAAACAATAAAATTCTCTAAAATATTTAACATATACCTGAATTCGAACTCATGACATTTCGTTAAAGTGAAAGGTTTTTTTTTCCTCTCACTCAAATGTACTTTGGTAAAATTATATTTCTTTCTTATTCACCGCTAATTATTAAAAATAATTTATAACAATGGTACATTAGTTATTATTGATGGCTTTGCTAAATTCTTTCTTCACTCAACTTAACAACTTCTTTGAATCTCTTATTGTTTCATTTAGTTCAACTCATCAACTAGACACCGACGTGTAAATAACGAGTTGTTTCAACTTCAAGTGGTAAAATAATCAAGTTTCTTAATCATATGATTTTTTTTTTTGGTTACATTCTTAATCATATGATTAGGAGTTTGATTTCTTTATCGTTTACTAAATTCCAATTTTAGTGCAAAAATCGCAATTATTTCCGATGACAAATATTTCTTGTTTTAATGCTTACTTTTTTTTTTGTGTAAATATTTGTACAAGTATTTTCGAACATAATATATAAATCGCATACAATTAAACATGTAAAATTATGTACGTAGTCCTATAAAAATTATTTTCGATGACAAATATTTCTTGTTTGAACGAATTCCACTGATAAAAAGTATGTTTTACACCTTAATACTGAGATAACTCAAATAAATATATCATATTTGTCACTTTCTTTTTCTCTTAAATCAGTTTCTTTAAATTCAAATTCCCAAATTCAAAAAGCTTGAAATTAGAATACCTCACAACTATGCCTTCATTCAAAAGTTATGTTCGAATTCACGAACCAAAATCAGCGATTCAAATTCATCTCTACCGTAAGTGTGATGAATGAGCATCTGAAATTCGCTCATCAATGGATATAGGTTAAAATCATTGTTAACAAAGCCACAAAATGTAATATAATCTTGGAAAATCGTGATTTGGTGGCATCTTTAGCAACAACAATGACAATCAACTATCTGGGTTCTCCGACTTCATTGGAATTTTTACTTCCTTACGTGTTGAGCCTCATGAAGTTTTAAATGGTCTGAAGATTGCTCAAACTAAAGGATTCATAAATAGCATCATTGAATCAGATTTCACTTTAATAGTTGATTTTGCTTCTCATGGAACTTTTCAACCCCATCCTTACGATTTGTTCATCCAAAAAATCCATCATTTTCATACGTAGGTTGGAAATCTCTCTTCGGTATATTCTTAGAAAGGAAAATAAATATGTCGATTGATTCACGAAAACGAAGAAAAGAGCTACCTATAATGATACCTCGAAAATATGGGATAGATGTCCATTGAAAATCAATCTCATGTTGATGTTGTCGGCGTAATCCATCAGCAAAACTTAGTTTATTTTTCTTGTTTCCTTGTATTTTTCTTTTTTTCTTCATTTCATTAAAAAAAACTAAATAAATACATTATTTTATCAAAAACCACAAAATTTATCCATTTTATAATATATTGAAAAAATAAAATAAAGAATTTAAAAAAGGGTTTGGGAATGGTGATAATTGGAAGTGGATGAAAAGAGAATTTGTATCCATCGGGAGGCAGCATTGGTTGCTGTAGTTTTTGACGATTACAACTAGTAGTTTGGCGGTGACAGACAGACAAGACAACCATGACTGACCACTCCGACGACCTCGACCAACTTCTCGACAGTAATACGCTCTCTCTCACTCTCTCTCTCTCTCTCTCTCTCTCTCTTATCTCTAACTCTTTCTGTTCAATTTTTTTCAGGTGCTTTGGATGATTTCCAGACCCTCAACCTAAATTCTTCCCTTCCAAGGTTCCTCTTTCACTCACTTTGTATTCTTTATTTTCACTTCCTTCTTTAACTCAATCTCATACGTTGTTTATTTATTAGAACCGGAGAACAAACTGCGAACAAAAAGGAGTCTCCATCTCTACCTTCAGGGGTACAAGGATTGGGATTAGGTTTACCTGATTTGAAAAGCAAGAAAAAAGGTAAACAGAAGGTTTCCAAAGATGCCCATGTCTCTGAAGCTCTCAACAAGCTCAGGGAGCAAACTAAAGAGGCTGTTAAAGGCCTTGAATTCATTAACCCACCCGGTGCCGGTGCTGGTGTTGATGATTTGGGTAAAGATGGTATGATGGAAGATTGGGTTAAACAGTTTGAAGAGCTTGCTGGCTCTCAGGTATTAATTCTAATTCGTCATGCTCTTGGATATAGAAATATATTGCCTTTATGCTTTTTGCCTGTTATTGTTTAGTTTAAAAAAAAAAAGAGATTAATCATCTAATGCTTTAGAAATTTATGTTAATGATTAATTGCATTTGGTGTAATCATAGCCAACATGCCTTACAGTTTGCATAAAAGAAATATGTAAGTGTGTCCCAGTGTACTATAGTTTGGACATTAGTTGTGTCTATCTTTGTTAACATGTATGCGGTACAAACATCCGACACAATACAGAGATAGACACGGAAAATGTTTTGGTGACTTTGATGACTTTAGTGTATTTTAGATGAGAGAGAATGATAGATGAACGATTAAAATACATTATTTTGATGAGAGAGAATTATTGGTTAAGAGAGAGATAGAGACAAAGTCACCCAAGGGAAACCCGATAGACACAGCTAATGTCCAAAGTACAGGACAACGGGACACCACTTACATATTTCTTTTATGCATAAATATAATTAACTTGACAAAAGTCTAAATTGAGAATTAGGATTTTTGTATTAATCTTCTAAGAATACACTTATACTTGTAACCTCAATGTACCGGAGTTCAATTCCCTGGTTGTAAAATGATCATTGGTACCATTCCACTCCCCAATTTTTTAATTTTTTTTTGGTAATGATGATGACCCTCACCAAAAAAAAAAGACTAGGAGGTATCATTTGTAATGCAATCCTTAAGTAAATCATTCTAATATAAAAAGATTAACCATGTCTTTTGTGACAACTAGTTAATCCTATGACAATGAGCCATAACAAAATGAAAACATGCATCATTTTGCTATTTGTCTCAAAAAGTAAAAGATGTAGTAGGTTAGGAATGTTGGCGCATGTCTAATATGTGTCTGAACCAAAAATTTCATTTTTAATTGGGCACTGTTAAGAAGTGGTTGATATGTGTCCAAGGAGTGTCGTGTAGAAGTATCGCTGTCTGAAACCTGGCTGACACACCCACAGTTTAGAGAGGTACGAGGTACATGTCCTAATGTTTACTGTTCATTGTAACAAAATGCAGTGGTCTTACTGTATGCAACACCTTGGGTCCTTATGTGTCAATCGGATGGAGATTTTACTTAACTAAGATACTACTTGCACTGTGAAAGAAACTAGTTTTTTTTACCGTGATTGTCAAGTACTGTTTTCAATTGTGACTAATGCTTTAGTTCCTGCCTAATGCCTTACCCATAGTTCCTGCCTCATATTTTGAATATTTCACTTACTGCTTCAACAAATACCTTAGATCAAAGTGATGCTTCAGAACTCAAGTTGATGGGTTACTCAGTATTGGATATACTGATTACTTCAGTTTTGTAGTTTCATGATGAGCTAGATGTCCATTAACAAAAGGAGCTGCTGTTTGATGTATCGATTAATGTATAATGTAGGATTTTCTTTGTTAGAGTTAGTGCTGATAATGTTAATCATTCTTTTAGGACATGGAATCTATTGTGGAGAGCATGATGCAACAACTTCTGTCCAAGGAGATACTTGCTGAACCAATGAAGGAAATAGGAGAAAGGTATCCTAAATGGTTGGAAGAGCATAAAGCCAACTTAAGCAAAGAAGAATATGACCGGTATTCACACCAATATGAACTGATACGGAACCTTAATGAAGTTTATGAAAAAGATTCTGGAAACTTCAACAAGATTGTTGAGCTCATGCAGAAAATGCAAGAATGTGGACAACCTCCAAATGATATTGTTCAAGAGCTTGCTCCCGATTTCGATTTAGCCAGCCTTGGCCAATTGTAAGTTCCTTCTTGATTTATCACAGTATGTAATTGTAGCTGTTATCTTTATTGTCTTTTTTGCTAATTTCATAATCACATATTTATGCATAAACATGCATTTATATAGTTTCAGCTTCCTAAATACTCAACTCAATGAATGATTTGTCATGGAATTTGACTAATAGGTTGTATAAGTTGACTGTAGAGTTGCTTAATATTTCAGTTCATGTTTTTGGTTGATGCCTGATACTCCGTACTCACTCAAATAAATTGGCAACTTATGATATATAAAAGTAATTCTTGTTTATTTATTTACTTTTACTGAGGAGAGGAGTAGTTACTTTGCATATCAAATAGAATATTGTTGGAATTATATGATCTAATTTGCAAGGAATTATTGCTACCAGGCCTTAGCCTATGATCCTAGGCACTTAGCAGCATCCATTGTTGAGTTATACCTTTGTGCTCTTCTGATAACTTAGTTGCTATATCTATTCATAGTTTTTGTCTTGTAATTGTCAACCTACTGCCTACATATTATGTGTGACATCAGCTGATATGAACATTTTCTTCTGCAGATCTCCGGAAATGCTCGACGGTTCTCAGCCAAATTGTTGTATAATGTGAAGTTGTTTCCTCCCTTTTATTATGTGGCAGCTGCTGGTTTGCAGATTCTCAGGAATATTTATTTTTCACTTGTCAGAATAATATAGTTTTATTGGTTACAATTGTTCTTTTCCTGCTTACTGTAAGGTTACAGGATTTCACACTTTTTATAGCCTCCCTTCAAAGATTGTATATGATCCAAGGATTCGTCTATTCACATTTTATGAGACCAATGATAGTAAGACATGCTGCTAGTTGCAAACAAAATTTACTTCATGATTATTTGAAAATAATTTCTCATTTAATCTCAAAATCCTTGAATTAGATTATGAAATATGATGAGCTATATGCAAGTCTGAAAAGAACCATTTGATGACCAAGCAAGACTGTTTGTACTTGATATGAGTTGGATCGTCGTTAAAAATATGTTTTAAGTGAAGGGTCATGTTAACTTGTGCCCTTAGGGTACATGTTAAGCAACCTAAAAAGAGCAATTTTGCATGGGAAAACATATGTCAACTTTTAAGAAGTTGAAGGCACAACTTTTGATACATATATTTCTATAATGAGTTCCTTAACATGTGTCCTTGAGGGCACAAGTTAACATTTGTCATTACCACGATGGGGAGGGAAGGGGAGAGAGGGCGTGTATTGCGTAGAGGGTGGGGCGGTGGTGTAAAGGTAAAACACGGGATGACATAAAGGTGAGTTTCAAGATACCTTTTGTAATTTATAAGTAGTATGTCTGTCGTTCTGCAGTATGCCTTTTTTTTTTGGGGACTCACTTTGACATTAAAATAGAATGAGAAAACTCTCCATTTTTTTTTTCATGTCTTTCAAATACTTTCAAATAGGAACATGTTCTAGTCTTCAGCAAAGAACTTGTAAAAAAAAAAAAACTAAGGGTTTATGACAGTTGAGCTTTGAAAATGAAACTGTGTTTGTAGAGCAAACAAGAGTGAACGAAAGGGAAGTGTGAACTAAAAAAAGAATGTATGGAAACTTATAAGGTGCCTTTTGACTTGAGAACTTGCTTTAAAATGTCAAAAGCGCCTTTCAAGAGTATGATGGCATGTGTTTTTTTTATCATCCATGTCTATTTGGCTTAGATTTAACAATGTTACAGAATCAAACTAACCATGATGCTGTAGTTACCGCGTCTTCAAATCTAACATATTTCTCGAGAGGATTTTGTTGAAGGGTGGTTTGGTCATTACCTAAGTTTTGCACATGAGAAGTTGGGAAGGGTAGGTTTAGGACTACCCTTGGTCGAGGGATAAACCTAACTTATACCAGTATATTAGAAGCCATGAAAATCTGGTGTTGAAAATCTTACAGTTTATGACCTTGTTGAACGTGAGGCAGAGGAGTAGAGCCACAATTTTATCACCAATACTCCAGTATTTGATAGATCAATACGCATATTGCTGATGTTGGAACATACAAATGAGAAGTTGATTTGGAACAATAGTCACGATGGCAAATATATTGTGCATTCTGCATATGACCTGAATGAATCAATTGTAGACAACACTCACGTAAAGGATGCCAGACAAATAGATGATGATATGGAGGTAGAAAACGTATTGGATGTGATAGAATGGCCAATACATATCAGTCACCATGGTGCAAGAATTACTCGTGCTTGTGAGCGAGCTTTTAAGAGGGAAGAAGCTCGACAATAGATGGTTAAAACGAGGCATGGAGTGTTAAAGTACAACGGCGTAACATTTTGAGAATCAAAGGTGCTTTAGATTGAGCATATGCCTGAGGACTGACAAGGGTGTCCTTGAAGTGTATAGATATCTTGAAATTCCATTGAAAGTTTGACGTTAGTTTTATCAAGTGATGAACAAATTTTGCAGATGACATTCAAATAAGTTAGTCTGTTAAAAAAAAGTTGTTTAAAGGTTTAATGATGTCTATTTCTTTGATCCTATGTAACTGCCTAATAGGCTTACAAAGTTTAATACAGGAACAAATCAGGCACATCATACACCTATCCAATCAACGGCAAAACAATTTTATATACACAACAATAGCTTCTTAACTTCCTCCTACTGATGAGTGCAAGTGTCCCTCCCACTCCAAAAATTAGTGAATAAATTCTAACATAACTTCTGTAGGGTATTCCCCTTTCAATTTTCAATAACCTTGCCTGACTTTGTTCCTGCAAATGTTGCCCATTAGACACCTCAATATAATTTGTTGAACCAAGAAGGTGGTGAAGAGTCTCCTAATCTAGGCATAAAACCTTCTCTTTCTAAGGAAACCTGAAGTCCAGCCATTATCCTTGTAATAGATGTCCACAAAAACGGCGCAGCACAAAATGCATAACCAAACACACATAAAGCTCTTACTACCCCATCCGGATACCAAGGAAACGCCATGACAATTAAAACTCCAATAATACCAAACCACGGCATCAGAACTGGTAACACTGGAAGAAGAAAAGCATTGACTGCAACCAAACATAGAGACAGAGAGCCGAGGAAATACAAAGGCCAGCCTAGCATTGGGTGAATTGTTGGAGGAATGATGAAGAAGGGTGATATGTATGCAGCAAGGATACTCCATAGAGCTACTAGTTTGAGGATGTTTTGTACCAACGTGATGCTCTTATCAGAGCGACGATAGCATAATTTTGAGAGGCTTGGCCTTGCCAAACGAGTCAGTGCTATTATTCCAACATATATTGCGGATTGAATGAGTATCACAGCCATATCTGTACCATACCTGACAAAAAGAATGAACCAATTCTTACTATAACATGCATATTTGAGGGGAAAATGGTACCATAAAGCAAATAAACATAATACTCTGTGAGATCTCACTAGTCTGTTTAAGAAATCCACTGTTTTTAACATCCAAAATGTTAGAAATCAAAAAGTTAAATATGTTTTTAATTCTTACAAAGTACCATACATTCAAGTTTAGTTCTGTTAAATTTTTCTCCTACGTTTGGCATCTCACTTATTCCAGGGTTCAAGAATCGATCTCACCACTTGTTTTATGATTTCTATTGATTGAACAGACAAAAATGCAAGGTCAATATATGCTACATGAACTTTTAAATTGCCGTGGCATCACGTGCTCGCCTAAATTTATGCATTTCCAATCAGTTGAAAACAAATTTTAAGAACCAATTCTTAAATTAAAACATGGAATAAGTGGACTAAACTTGTGCGAAAAAAGTTAAGAGGAACCAAACTTGAGTATTATGCAGAGACCAAAAACATACTTAACCAAAAAAAAAAATAACGAACTTTGTGACTTTTCATTAGAATGAAGTACAACTCATTGACACAATAAGTTAATACGCTTATTTTGGAACTTACCCTAAAGTTTGAAGACGCTTTTCATGCCACTGGAGGCCTAATGGCAGGACAGGCCACGCCCACCAATACCACGGCTTCAACCATGGTGCCCCAGGGAACGTAATCACACTATTTGGTCCGCATGGTATGCTCCAGCGAAGTTTAAGATCTGGAAGTCAGGATCAATGTGTTAGCATGAATTCAGATTGCACTAAATAAGCAAATAAGAAAGTGCAGTTTCAAAAAGCTAAAAAAAGACATTTTTTTCTTTTAACTTACAGTAGTAAGAAGCATCCATTTGATAGCCTAAAGGAAGTCTATATGTTCCATCAAGTTTGGTGCCATTTGGAGGTGGATGAAACAATGTTTTATCAAGCAAATCTGGGAAGTAGCTAGCTATGAAACCCTGGTCTGCACCATCTGCATTTTCTCTCCCATTCTGTAATTCATGAACCATGTCCTTGAATACCACCATTGACGGCTGCAAGTATCATATAATTAGAACCCATGTAAAATAGATCAACTAAGATGATCACTTTTCAAATAAAAATGTATCTTTTTTCATATAAAATTTCCTGCAACTTTTGTACAGTTTTTGGTTACCCAATAGATGTGACTCAGTTGGCACTTAGCAACACATTCGAGCTTGTGAGTAAGGGATCGTCCACAATACACACCTTTGGACCAATGATTAGTCTCATAGTTGGCTCAAAAAGTCAAAGCTATGGGGAAATACCAGGGTGGGGATTTGACAAGGAGTCAAAAAGTCCTGATTACGTTGGGTTATCAACTAGATTCTCTCTCAATAGTCAACACACTCCTTCCTTTATGCTAAAGACTAGACATTTGGAATACATTCCGAGTGGTCTAAAAACAAAATCCATAATAGACTCGAACACCATCTTATATTTTGAATCGAGTCTAACTCATTCCCCAAAAAACCACATGACTATAGACATTATCTCATCCAATGTGAGATTCTAACAAGTGGAACACATAAAATGCAAATTCCACGACCCATTTGAAAATTGGCCATTAGTTTTCCATCCCCTACTCTTGTATACATTCCCTTTCGTTTAGGGGCAGAGGGAGAAGGGGGACAGGCAGGTGTTATGCCCCCCCTCAGGTTTTATAATCTATATTTATAGTTACATTATCAATTACACTATGTCCCGTGAATGGCTAACTACGAAGCAATTTTTGCATGAAGATATTAGCTATAAAAATTCTGATGCGCGAGTGTGATGTGTAGCGGAAGATATGGATACATGTTGGCTACTAACTACGCTACTGAGAGGTCAAAGTTGAGTTTGAAGTGGTAGAGTGAAAATTTTGATTTCATTTTGTATTCAACATAACAAAAGGTCCAAAAAAAAACCAACAAATTATTATGTCGAGCCGTTGTTTTATTATGCAACATACAAAATATATAATATAAATATTAGAATTTTGTTCCCTGTCCTCTTAAATTCGAATTCCTTTATCTGCTACTGCTTCCAAGCGAAGAGAGTCTTATGCATTAAAATTGTCAGTGAAACTTGAAAATGAAAATGAAAGAATTTAAAGGCAGTAAAAAACATGTTAATTTTGGTGTTATGCTGCACCGGCACTTTCGTGGCAATTTAAATTTATAGGACATTTTGGACAAATATACCTGCAATACGAAGAGACCTGTATGGAAAACGCAGGGATTGATAAAGACAGCACAAAACTGTCCACATTGAAACAACTCGTCTGTATTTTGTAAGAAGAGGTTGTCAGCATCCAACATCACTACCCTGTCATAATCCACTAAGCTCCAAGCATAGAGTTTGTTCAATGATAACTTAAATCTCTTGTCAAAATTATCTTGATGCTTGTAAGGATTATCCATATTTTCCACTCTCACTACTTTGACACCATCTTCTTTTTCACTGGACAATCCACAAAGAAAAAACACTATGGTCAATTATTCAACTCAATTATCAAGTAAGTTAATTAACTAATATGTACACGTAAGTAAACTTTTCCAACACATACAAAATAGTATCAATACTTAAAGTTGTATAACTTAGGTCCACTTCATCAAATTGTTTATCTTGATAATTTGGTGGATCAAATAATGTTCCTTTTTTTTCATATAACGCCAAACCCTGATGTATTTGTTTTCACTTTATCTAATTAGACTTTGTGAAAAAGAAGAGCACGAAAAGAAATTAAAACTTTAGTGATGAATTGCTCTGACTAGTGGTGTATATTGACTTGAAAATTAAACAAGTTAAATACTAGATGTCGGTATTCAAAGACTTTAGCATATAAATTTATGTAGTCAGAAACTTTAAAGGTTATATTATGCATTTTTTTTCTCCTTGGCCAAATAATCCTTTAACTTACTTTGATATAGTTTATATTTTATTAGACTAAAAAGTAAAATAAAAATAAAAAATTTGTAGAGTCTAGTAGTAAAATTCACACAAACTAAATGAAGAGAAGAGGACGTTGCGTATTCAATCTTAGACACATGATTCAGATGTCTCTGCAACTTTTTACCATGTGAGTTGCATTTACGAAACAAGATTATACTTTCAAAAGGACTAGATCAAATCTAAAAAAATATTTTGACAGGTTACATGCCGACCTACTTCCACCCCTAGCCAGAAATCAAAAGGACGTTCTTAATTTCACATGTGGGTGGAGACTTCCCCTACAAATTTTGTTCTCTATCTTATAATGGTATGGCTGTATGGACCACCACATTGCACAGTCTAAATCCTTCCTATCAATTTCAATACTCCTGTCACAACTACACATAATGAAGCTTCAATAAATAGTATGTACATTATTGGCAAGGATACGCTGTAAGTGAGAATTATATTTTTGAAGATTATTTTCTTCAATAAAAAGCATGAAATTTTCCTTTTAATTTGGCATAACAGAACAAATTTATGTTCATATATCCTAATTATGAACGTGTAGTTTTAATTTGCATCAAAATATGAAAGAGGCGTTGATAAGTATAATAAAGAGGTATTGAGTTCAAATTTTGCTAGTAATTTTTATTTTAAAAAGAAATTTTGTTACTATTTTATTACAGTATTATCTGTTGATATGCAGATAATCCTAAAAACGTTAATCGTGCTTAGTGGGTCGTGCAGGGAGCCTAAAATTCAAGACATTGAACTAAGAACAATCACGCAAGAGCTTTGGGACATCGCATTTTCATTAAACTTTTGACTCCTTTAACTAAAAGCACCAATTATCTTTCACTTAAGTTGAGTTCCATGCACACATAATGGTCCCTAACAATCAGAAACTTTTTTATTCACATACACTTGCGCAGTCGTATGCTCACACATAGAAATAAGACATATTGTTTGATAATCACTTTGCAAAAAAGACCTTTGATTATCAAATAGTGTGTCTTGTTGATGTGTGTGAGCATACAACGGTGCAAACAGTGTGTCTTGAGGTTTAAAGGAAACGTTGGTCCATATTCCCCCCCTTATGTGTTGATGTGTTCGAGCAAAAGAGTCTCATATTAGATGAAAACATGAATAACTAACAATATATAAGTGAGATAATTCGTATATTAAATGTCTTAAGATGTTGGATGAAGCAGCGGTGTCCAAGCCACTTGAGTAATTGTTCACGGTCCAATATAATGATTGCTTGATATTTTAGGCTCCTCTAATGAGCCAATAATAGTATTGAGCTAAGTGTTTGACTAAAGGAGTATATGTTTGTAAGTGTATTTTTTATCTTTATCCTTTCTCGACGAGATGTGTATGTGGAGATCCTTGTTTATAAACTAGTATTATTAAATTATGCGTAGGACAAAAATTTAGATAATTAACGATCAATCTCTAATCCATAGTTAACAAATAATTTTTTCAAGAGGAAATATGGACAGCTAGCAATACTTATTATTTACCTTCTACATCATCTTACCAAACCTGATTTTGAATTGATTCATATCATTATCATTGAACAATAATAGAAAATTAAATTACTCCTGTAATCATGAGAAACATACTAGTTTTGGTCTTAAAATATTTTAAAGATAAATTTGATCTTAAAGAAAGAGAAAACAACAATAAAGACAAGAGACGAAGGAAGCAGAAAAACCAATGGATATGTACAGAAAAAGGACGGTTGAAAGGGTGATGTACTAAACGCGCAACTCCAGAGCGTTTACAACACCGCCGCCACTCACAAACTCACACGCATGTGTGACCTTTTAGCAGCTAGTTGTGACTTAAAAAAGGAAAGTAACAAAATCGACACTTAAAAAGGAAAGATATAATTTTATTTTATTTTTGATATTTTTCGTCATCAATACTTTATTTTTCATCTAAAAGGGAGGAAATTAGATCATTTATATTGAATTTCTGACCATTTACTTAACTTCAAGGGTGTGTGTTCGCGAGTTGATTTTTAGATGTTTTAATATATATTGGATATTTTTAAAAAACTAAAAGAACAACATGGTATCTATGTATATGCTGTTCTTTCAAAAAAAAAAAAAATTAATACTACATAATACATATTAAAATATAGATTTAACCCTCTAGAATTCAACTCGTAGACACATCCCAATTCTCTTATTATCTGAATCAGTTAATTGATGATATGCTAAAACCAGTACTAGTAAGAAGAATCCGATTCAGACAAAAAAAGAAAATATAAATAATAATGAGATTTTTAACCTAAAAAGTATACTTGGAACTTTGGAAGCGCGTGTGGACCCAGAACAAGATTTTATCATGGGTATCTTACATAAGATACCGTTGTAACCGGACAACGACGGTAGTCTGGCTGGTCATCCTCCTCATCCATTCCCCCAAACCCATAAACATCGTAGACAATCAAAAAGACCAAAAATCGGTCTTATTCAAAACTATAATAACATTTTTTCTTTCATGGTACGAGAAATACTGTAATAAATTCAAAGCGAGTGTAAAAGAAATATAGCAGGAAAATGAAGTGTAATGAAAGGGACTTACAGAGCTCGAATCCAACGAAGAGGAACATCAACAGAAGCAATGACAACAAGATCGGCTTGAACATTAAGAAGAGCAAGAGATTTAAACAGAACTCTTATTGCTATGTAGAACTCATAGTCCCTTGGTGTACCCACATACATCATAGTAGCATATGCATGTTTATGTTGAGCTTTAACAACTAAGCTTGAAAACCCCAATAATAATAATAATAACACCAGCAACCACCATTTCATGACATTGTTGTTGTGCTCACGTTGCCGCTTTGCCAAACCCATAAACTGTTTGTTTGTTTGATTGATTGATATTGATATTGATATTGATATTGATATGAGTAGAGTATATCCCTTTTAATCTTCTCGTGCTGTGTTGTGTACTTTTTCACGCTCTCAACGTGTTCCTTTGCGTGGGTGGGGCACAGAGTTTTTTCTTTCTTCCGTTTTGGGTTTTCTGAGAAAAAGTAACGGAAGAAAGAAAAAGTAGATGGAGGGTTTTATAATTTAATAGGGTAAAGAGAAAAACATAAACCGAGGAGGACAAAGAAATGAGGAAGAAAGAAGGAAAAAACAGCTTTAGATTTTTAGCTAGCTGCTACTACTGTACTACTTACTAGTCAGTAGACGCTAGTACATGAACGAATCTCTGGTCAACTTTTTTATCACTCTGATCATTATTTTATAGTATACCCTTCTTAAAATATCTAGATAAATAATAGTCATTTATGTCTTGACAAAAAAAAAGTCATTTACCTTAAAATATTTTATTAATATTGTGATATTAATTTTCGATGTACTTATTTATAAGTGCTTATTTAGTGTTGTATCAATCACGTATAAAAAGAATTAAGCTAAAATGTGTAAATAGTCCCTGCACTTTTACTGTATTTTGATTTTGATCCCTGCACTTTTTTTTGTTTGGTTTAAGTTCCTGCAGTTTGCAAAAATATTGTTATTGGTTCTTCTGTTAGTCTAAAGTTAAAAAAAATAAAAAATAAAAGAGTGTCACGTGGTCCAATTATATCACGCCATGTGGCACACTAAAAGACAAATTTATTATTTTTTTGGAAAAAAAGGCAAATTTATTAAAGTATTAGATTCCTTGTTTTTAATTTTTTTATTAATTTATATTTATTTATTTTTGAAAGAAGATTTATATTTTATTATTGAAAATTGAAACAGAAAGAATTAAAAACGTCCATGTACAGGACCCATATGTGCAGAAAAGGGGAAATTGAACCCCAAATTGAAATTGAAGTTGTAACCAAATACAAAATTTATCATGCAATCTTTCATCTTTATCGATTTCCATCTTCTACTTGTTACTCGTTTTCACAGTTCCTGTTTCATAAAACTAATTAAAAAATAATTGTTTTATTTAACTTAATTTAATTTGGGTAATTTGTCTTTTTAGTGTGCCATGTGGCGTGACATAATTGGACCACGTGGCACTCCCTTAGTTTTTTTTTAAAACTTTAAATTAATAGTAGGACCAATAACAAATTCTTTATAAACTGCAGAGACTTAAATCAAACAAAAAAAAGTGTAGAGATCAAAACCAAAATATGGTAAAAGTGCAGGAACTAATTACACATTTAAACCAAAGAATTAATGTCAGCATTAAAGAACTATTTTAAGGTTAGAGGCCATTTTGCTAATAAAGTGTATAATCATAGAGTATTTTAAAATTTTGATACATTAAAATAATTATTGTTACTATTCGTTACACATTCAAGAATCAAATATATTATTTATCCAAATATCTATTTTACCGACCTCTCTACTTATTTTATTTTAGTTTATTTTTGAAATAAAGGACACGTTTTATTAATGAGCTAAATCATGAAAATACACCTCCTGTGTGGAGTAAGGTACCTCCTCTATCCAAATTCTATTTGGATCAGAGTGGGCCAAATGTGCCAAGTTATGGGCTACTGAATTAGCCGCTCTAGAGATTACACTAAACCTACATGTGTCTATCTGCGATTGCAACTTCTGGATTTCATTTAATATCCTCCCAAGATAAGATCTTATGTCAGAAATATCATTTTGAACGAGATTGAAAACTTTTTCATTGTCTCCCTCAAAAACCATCCTTTTGAAACCGCAATCAATGGCTAGCCTCACAGTTTGAAGGAGCGCATAAGCTTCTGCAAGCTGAGCATCCCCATAACCACTCATCTCCCACTCTGCAGATACCATTACTAACCCCATCTCATCTCTTATGATAGCTCCTAAGCCCCATTTTGTTGGTTGTTGGAGATTGGCGTCGTTGTTTGCCTTCACCCATCCAGCTTCAGGTTTAATCCATCGTTTTGGACGAGGACACAACACAGGACGATCACAGTGAGGAGTCGATATGTCCGGAGAAGAGGAAGGAGAGTTGGCTTGGATGAATTCATTGATGCAGCGTTCAGATCTCTGTATGATGTCTACTTCATGTATGGTTAGATCTTCAAACACTTGTTGATTACGCACTTGCCATATGTTGTATGTTAAGGATCCTATCTGGATGATTAGATCCTCTTTCTCTGTTAAAATTATATTAGCAATCCAATCCTTAAAATCATGAATAGGCTGTTCCATAATCTTAAGGCTTAAACACGAGCCGAACCAAGTTCTAGTGATTAAGGGACATGACATAAAAATGTGGTTAAGGGTTTCCACCTTGGTATGACATCTAGGACAAAGAGGAATACAATGGATGCCTCGTTTATCCAATTCAGACTTAACAAGAAGAGAGTTATTTAGGATTCTCCAAAGAATAGTTTTATGACGGGGTATAGTGTGTAGAGCCCAAAGTTTTTTCCAGAGATGGGAATCTGGGCTGCTGATAGAGGGATTTGAGATAGAGCTCGTTTTCCAGCTCTGGATGGCTTTGTACCCATTTTTCACATAATAAGAGCCATTATTCTCATGCATCCACATTATGGAGTCTTTGCTGGAAGTGTTGATGATAGGTATCTACTTAATTTGGTGAGAGTCAATAAGGAAGAAAATAGTATCAATCAATTGATGGTTCCACCCTGCACCATCCGGATGCAAAAGCCCTTTGACCTTAGTTACATTAGAAATGCCCCTCCTAGTAGTAATAGGTTTGAAGCCATTATGTTGGGGAATCCAATTATCCTCCCATATCCTGATAGTGTTCCCATCCCCAATATTCCAACAACTGCCTTTGTTTATGACCCAAAGAGAGTTGAAAATACTCCTCCAAGCATAACTGGGAGAACTACCTATTGATGTTTGAAGAACATCAGAATGTAGGAAGTACTTAGCATTGAAACATCTTGACACAAGAGTGTCAAGGTAGATGTGAAACCTCCATGCTTGTTTAGCCAGCATGGCTATATTAAAGTCCCTTAGAATTTTAAAACCCATATCACCTTCATGTTTGGATATGAGGAGTTTGTCTTTATTGATCCAATGAATTTTCCTTTTTGAGTTTGTACTGCCCCACCAGAATGAGCATACCGCTCTTTCAATTTTCTCACAAAGCCCCTTTGGTAATAAAAACCAGCTCATTATATAAGTAGGGATAGCTTGAGCTATTGCTCTGATCAACACCCATTTACCTTCAAATGATAAACTCCTTTCTTTCCGGCCTTTAAGTTTGCTCCAAATTCTATCCATAATGAAGTGGAAATCTTGTTACTTTGACCTGCCAAATTAAGTTGGCATCCCCATATACTTCTGAATATTGTCACTGATCTTTATAGGTAGATTGTCTTGAAATTTCTTTTTGTGTTCCAGGGAAATATTAGGGCCGAAAATCATTTTTGATTTATCCATATTAATCCTTTGTCCAGAGGCCTCTTGATAGGTATTAAGAATTTTCATAATAACTTTAGCTTCCTCATGTTTAGCACTACAAAAAAGAATGTTATCATCAACATATAACAAATGTGAATGGCAGGAGCATTAGTGGCTATAGAAACACCATGTATAGTTCCATCCAGTTGACTCTTTTCAATCAGTCCAGAGAGAACCTACGCACACATAATAAAAATATAAGGGGATAATGGGTCTCCTTGCCTGATTCCTCTTTTTGGTTGAAAAGAGTCGGTAGGTTGTCCATTAATAAGAATGGAAAAGGTCACTATGGTGATACAAAGCATGATAGTTTTAATGAGCTTAGGGGGAAAACCCATAGCATTAAGATTTTTTTTTTTCAATAAAGTGTCATTCAAGGCTATCATAAGCTTTGGCAATGTCCAATTTAATTCCCACATATCTGTTGTTTTTCTATCTGGGTTTTCTGATATATTGAAAGGCTTCAAAAACTATTGGAGAATTATCAGTTATTAACCTACCAAAGAGAAAAGCACTTTGGTTATCATAGACAATGTGGGGAAGAACCTTTTTGACCCTATTAGCCAGTGTTTTTGTGATGATTTTCAAAATAACATTACACAGGCTAATAGGTCTGAAGTCAGATGGTTTATTAGGAGTATTAATTTTTGGAATAAGACTAATAAAAGTGTTATTAATATCATTAATAGACCCATCATTATTCAGGATATTTAAAACATAGTTAATAATGTTTGCACCAATGACTTCCCAATAATTTTGGTAAAATAAGGCAGATAAACCATCAGGACATGGGGCAGAATTAGCCTTCAGGTTTTTTATGGCTATTTGCACTTCCTCACTGGTAAAAGCAATATTCAAAGTGGAAAACTCATTGGAGGAAATTATGTTTTTAACTACATTATAAATATCTTGATTATCCTGAGTACCAGAACTTTCAAAAATGTTTTGGAAGTGATTTATGAAAATAGATTGAATTTTGTCACTATCCTGCCAAGTAGAGCATGTGGAATCCTGAATAGCATGAATGGTATTCTTCCTTTTTCTTTGATTAGTCTTGTTGTGAAAATACTTGGTGTTGAGATCCCCATGTTTAAGCCAATGAACTTTGGCTCTTTGAGATCACTAAAGTTCCTCCTGTTTAAGTAAATCATCTAGGGAGGCTTCCATAGCCTTGATTTGATTCATACTGTTTTGGGTAGGGATGGTTTTCTTGATAGCATCCAAAGATGGCTGGAGATTGTTGATTTTCTTAGAAATATCTCCATATTTAGATTGACCCAAGATGATAGCTGGTCGAAGGTGTGGTGAAGCTTTCTTATACTATCTCCATGAGTGTATTTCCAAGAATCTTCCACTATCTAAATACTCTCTTGATCATGAGCCCAAAGTTGCTCAAACCTCTTGATTTTCCTTTTGTGTACTGTTGTGATCATTAAAGGCAAAAAATTCCAGCATGATAGGATTGTGGTCTGATGTATATCTGAGAAGGTGATAATTGCAAAACCTAGGAAAAAAATTCACCCAATTAGAATTGGCACAAAACCTATCAAGTCTCTCTTTAATATGGTCATTATTATTCTGGTTGTTAGCCCAAGTGAATTGGTCCCCTTTGTACCCCAGGTCAATAAGATCACACTTATTTAGAGTGCGATTGAACAAATTAGTATGATGATAATCTATACCATTCCCACCTATCTTCTCTGAACTTTTTAAAATAAGATTAAAATCTCCAAAGATAAGCCATATGGAGGTTTTTCTGTTTTGATAGAGATCATTAATAGAAGAACAGGTTAGATGTTTTTGGGAATGGTATGGAAATCCATACATACCAGTGACAAATCAGGAAGTATTCAAATTACAAGAAGTAATATACATATCAATATGATTTTTATTATATTGTAAAATGTCAAGGTTTACATCATTGGACCACATAAGGGCTAAGCCACCAGATCTGTGTCCATTCACAAAATTACAATCTACAATGAAATGGTTAGGGAGAGAGCTACTGACTAAGCATGACTTAACTTTTTTATCCTTAGCCTTAAGCTTTGTTTCCATTTGAAAGACCAGATCAGGAGCTTGAGCTTTAAGGAGCCTTTTAAGGGCTCTAGCTGCAGAGGGGTTTCCAAGCCCCCTGCAGTTCCAGGAAAGGTACTTCATTGTGGCTGGCTAGCCTTATTGATAAGGCCTACCATATAAGTATCATGAATAAGAGTCTCTATGATGTTATCTTCCTTAGGGCTAGCAATATCCAGTTTCCTCTTGTTGATAGTGTGCTTTGTGGGGTTCTTAGCCAGTTGATTCCCCTGTGTCTCGATAGAACCTGGGTGGAACTGAGTGACCATTTGGGTATTTGGGGTGGTGTGCACATGTTTCTGCACTTGGCTCAAGTGGGGGGATTTCTTATGAATGTTGTGCCCAGTAGTAGAATTTCCATGTTTCTTCAAGCTCATAGTGGCCATCTTTTCCATAAGACCTTTAGGAATGGGGCTGAACTGCCCTCCACTAAGGGATTTCATAGGGTTGCTGCAGAATGTCTTATCCTTTTTTTCAATAATTCTGCGTCCATAGTTCTTAGATCTAAGTCAGGCCCCCCCTAGGGTTGGTATCTCCCTCCAATGGAATTTATGTGTTCCTATAGAATTCCTTATTGTGTCCAATTAAGTCACACCCAAAACAAAACATGGGTAGATTTTCATACCTGAAATCTACCCAATTGATACCATCATCATCATTTCCTATATACATCCCAGCCCTAATAGGATGAGTAATGTCAAATAGGATTTTGATTTTCACAATTCTAGCATTGTCAGGAAAATCATAGAGACCCACATCAAGAACAGTGCCCAATTGGGACCCCATTTCCTTACCCATAGTTAGAGATTTGCAGTGAAAGGGTAAACCCCAAAATTGAATCCAGAGAGGTACATGATTGAAATCCAGGTGACCAATATCCAGATTACGATTCTACCCATGTAAAAGCAGCCAACAGTTCCTGATTATCCAAGGGCTGCCTTTAAGAATTCTTTGTAGATCCACCTCATTATCCATTTTTATTTGTAGAAGTTTTCCCTCTAATTCAGTGACTTTGAATCCCTTAGGGTTGCACCATATGCCAGACAAAGTGTTGTGTAAAACCTGAGTTGGAATAGGTTTTTCTGATAAAATCTTACCCAAGATGCTATTTTTACACTGATCAATGCTTTCCTGAACATCTTCATCTTGGTAATAATAAAAAGGATCAGAATTATTGTTGTTTTCTGGACTCATATCTTCTTGATATTGATTGTGCAAGTCTTGTGTAGGTAGAGGACTGTCTTGACCAGGAGATTGATTATTGTTGCTGGAACCTTCTCCAAATGGTTGTTGGTAGAAAAAATTATGGGTAGGGGAAAGTACATGAAGTTTCTGTAGTTTGTGAGGGCGAAGTGGAGTGGAAGGGCTATTAGTTGGGGAATCTTGGTTCATGGTGTTTGAGAGAACACCTTTGTCTTTAGATTGTGACATGGTGAGGATGAAGGGGTGAAAGAAAGAGGAAGGTGGTTGGAAGAGGAAGGAGAAAGGAGAAGGTGAAAGAGATACAGGAAAACGCAGGAAGAGGGTAAAAAACCGGGTAAGAAGCTAGAAGATAACAAAGCACCAAAAGGTGTAACTGCAAACTTATATAGGAGAAAACAAGGGACAACTATCAACAACCCAGAAGGGATGAAGAAGGAAAATGGATGGAAGAAAAAGGAGACTCCCCGACCTCTCTACTTATACGTGTGAGTTTCGATGATTATTTTGTTATTTTGATTATTTCGTTTATTTATTAAAAAAATATCTACTTCACTTTCCTCTATCGTTTTAGTAAAGTTTTGGACCCCACACTTATTTTTATTTCTCAAACAAAAAACACATGTTTTATTTAGTTTATTGTTAAAAACATAATTCTTTTGGTACGATAGAAAAACACGACCCATTTTGGTATAAGACAATTTTTAATCACAAACAAAAATAAATTGGCCAATTTCAAAATCGAGATTTTAAAAGAAAATTACTTTTATGTATGTTTGGATACATTTTTTTTGAGGGATACATGTTTCTCTCTTTTTTCTCACAAGGCAATATTGTCATGATTTTATATAACTCTAAAATTCCTAATTTTTTTTTATTATTTGTTCGTTTGGAAATTGTTTCAACGTGGAAACAAACGAACACTTAATAATTTATAATTTTTATAGAGAACAAAATCAACCCATTAACTCATTATACATACTAGTGGATCCGTCTTTAAAGTGTGTTAATTATAAAAGATATTTTATATGAAATTTGAATTAAAATTATAAGTAAGAAGATATAAATATTTGTGACGTCCATATTCTTTCAAAAAAAAATAAAATATTTGTGACGTTTATATCATGTCACTCACCAAAAAATACTGGGTTTTGAAAGGGACAATGTTCTTGTCAATAAAAATGCTAAAATCAAAATCTAGAGTTGTACAATGAAGGTCATCCAAAATATTATCAAAACTAGAGTTTATATTGATGTCTCTCTATAAGCAATCTAGTGAAACGCATGAGTGGGCCCTAGAAGCTACAAACGTGTAGGAGTAAACCAATAATGTCGAGTATAAACCCAACCCCCAACTATAGTAGGTAAAGAGGGCATCCTCCATTGAAGGTCCCCAAAGAAAGGAACTCCACCAACCACCATTCGTAACTATTTATCAAACAAAATAACTGCCTCCTCCATGTGAATTGGCTGACATGCCCTTAAGCCTAAAAATATTTCAACAATACTCATGTATAATCGAAGTAGAAGAAGCTCACTATGAGGATCCCTTAATCGTGGAAGAAGATGTATTGGTTCAACAACCATTACAACTCTCTTCACGGTCAACCCCTCGATAAAACCTTTATCTCGGGGAAGTGCCCTGCTAGCTCTTGCTCTTACCATGAGCAGGAGGTTCAACTTGTCCTGTATTGGAATTGGTAACAACGTGTGGTGGTACCCATGGCGAGTTTGTTAGGTGGTATAGGTGAGGCGAATGCATACTTTCTGGGTGGGCTCATCCTTTTGGGTGTCTCGTCTATCTCTCTTCCTTTTGTTTTGTTTCTCGCGGTCGGTGTTTGTTAGGGTGGTCACACCCTTTGGTGTAGATACCCAACTTATTTATATGTGTATGACCTTTTGTTTTGTTTGCAGGTTCGAGTGTCCGCTAGGACCTCTCGGCCAACATTGGTGTTTGTATCGCTCATCTTTCTATTATATCGATATATTATATTATACTTGCCATTAAAAAAAAGTGTCATTCAAACATTTATTAACATGACGCTTATTTTAAATAAAATAATTATGACTTATTTCATGAACTTAAGGTTCTATCTTGTGTTGTTCATTTGGAGTAGGATTTTTTTCAAGGCATGACACGACTCTCTTTTTTCTTTATAAAAGTTGACTTAATCTAGATGTCTATTTCATAATATTATAGTTTAAATAGATAATAATAAGTTTACGCCTAAATATCCTCTCAAAAAAAGTTTACACCTAAATATGTGCGTGTTCGTGTCGTGTTATGCTCATTACAAAGTCAAAATTTACACACTAGATCCTTAAATAGGTCGGCAAGTATAAACAGGGCAGATGCAGATTAAGTGGCGGGGGTTGTTTCATTTGTTACGTGAAAAAGTCTAGAGCTACTTTTACTTCCTTCACACTTTTTTTCTTAAAAAACAACAACTCTCTTGTCAATTGAGAATGTAAAAAAATGCACCTTTTTCTCACGTTTGGATGAATAAATCTAAACAAGATTGTGTTTTTTTTCGTTTGAATGGATAAATATGAACATAAGTGGTTTTTAGGAACTGTGAGATATCGGTATGGAAACTCCCAAAATAATCTTTACATAAAAATTGGGGAATACATGGATGGAGATATAGAGCGAGTACGACCACAAGACTTTTTTTTTTTTTTTTTTTGAATAAACCACAAGACTTTTATTAAATGTGTTTGTTACTGCGCTTTTCTTGCTCTAGACGCGGGAGATAAGAAGCTATCTTTCATAATTTTTAAATTCCAACATTAGAAGTGCATTGAGACGCGGTATTCCTTAATTACACGCCAATATCCAAACACGCTATAAGTAGATTTACGATGTTATGAAAATTCAAGACCTAAATATGATTTGTTATTTGTTAAAAGAGTTATATCAAGTTCGCCGGACCCTTTTGAAGAATATATCTAACTTAAATGAATTTCAGTTAACCTATCTCAAAGTCAGCTAAATGAAGATTAAGCTAAAAGATGACAACATTTATGTATGATAAAATTTTAATAGTTCGTTACCACCTAAATTTATAGATCAAAGTATTTTTCATTGGTCAATATACCTACAGATTTAGAAAGGTAAATAGCTATATAATTTTAACACGTTATCATTGTAATAATAAAACAACATAAATATTATTTTCTAGTTTAGTTAAATAGGCTTGGATGTTAGGTTTAAAGAGGCTTTTGAATTGGTATATGTCGTGATATTTTTAGTTAAATAAACTTTTCAAAAAGCTGTTTTAAAAAATCTTACCTTGTTTTCATCTAACGTGTACTAAGATATAGGGTTAATGTAATTGGTGGTGATCATTTTCTTTCCGGATGTAGTACACCACTATTCATTCCCTCATCAATTATTATCGATTTAACTGCAATTTTTATTTTCAAGTATCGCAATTTGGTGATTTCAATACCACATTTATAAAACCAACAATTTGCTCCTCCATTTTTTAATGGAAAATTTGTTCCTCCATGTTTACCCTTGGTCGTAGTGGTATGATCCCCCATTTGTCCACCAATCTTGGGTCAAGGTGTTCTTATTTATCCAAATTTGAAATCTTGTAAATGATACTAAAGAATAAGAAATGCTAACCTGCATCCCAAGAAAGAAAAATGACAAAGAATATATGACATAAAAATAAAAAAATTTAAAAACTTCTTCCCGCTTAAATGCCCAAGTTTTTTTTTCCTCCGCTAGGATTACCTCTCTTCTTTCTTTTTCTTCTTCTATGTTTCATATTTAGTAGCATGTGTTATGTGGGTGGATCCGGATTTAAAATAGTGTTGATATTCAATGGATGGTTTTAAGTTTTCTTTTCTTCCATGTTTCTTTTTCTATTTTGAACGTTTTATTTGTTCATTCAGATTGGACTTGAAATAGATGCCTTCAAATCTAAAGTAATTTCTCATTTTTGTTACAAACCATGAGCTTCTAATCTTATATTTGTAAACTTGGGCAACACCAGGACAAGAATTGAGGTTAAAATAGCCGTTATTTATCATTTATAAAAATATATTTTGTCCTCTATTTTTGAGCCATTTTTCTCATTAAGATAAAAATAATCAAACGAATTAGCAATTTTAAAAAGTAATTTTTATTCCAAGTATGACTCTTTTTTTTTTTTTGGTAAAATTCAAGTATGACTCTTGATTCATTTGAATTTCATTTTTCTACTTTTCTTTTTGAAAACATTTTATTGTTCACCTAGTTTTCTTCTAAATAGCTAATGGATGTCCAAAAATCTAAAATAGTTGAATGGATTCTTACATACAATTGCGCAGTTTTATACCATCCTTTTTTTTTTTGAAGGATACCATCTTTTATATTTACCCGTATCTTAATTGGCTCTTATAGCAGGATCAGTTGCTCACGCATTAGCCAGTCATCAACTTACCGAATGGAATAGTTTTTTTTTTTTTTGGTACAGAATGGAATAGTTTTAATTAATACAAAAATTAAACTAATGAAATACTAGTACTACATGTATAAGTCATAAAAAAGTACTACATATATAAGAAAGGAAAGTTTTGTACGACAATTAGTTTTCCTTGATTGTCATTGAAACATTTGAAGAAAGTTTTCGAATTACAGCTACATTTGGATATAAAAAAAATAAAAAAAATCGCCTAAAACCCAACTTGTGTTCAGAAACCACATTGAACTAAGCTGTGTTTTTTTCTTTCGGTTGCATATGTTAACAATAACAATACAAAATAAAGAAAGAGAGAATAGATCAATGAGACTAACAAAGACGGCTAGGGTTTCATAGAATATCAATAGCGTAACATTACAAAAGGTTATAAGAGAATATATAATAAAACTTAATGGACTCTAACTTACTAATATAAATGTCCAATAACTTACGCTCAATATCATTGTGAGTTTGATGCAATTAATTTCCAAAGCATGCTTAAAACCATCCAAACTGTGAATCTCAAAACCCAAAGAAATAATACTAATTAGGGGAACGGTGCAAATTACCATATCGAACTAAACATCATGTTTCCAATTTCTCTAATCTTTTGTTTCTTCAAACCATGCTTTTTTTTCAATTTCTTTTACGAACAACATATGGCCAGCAAAAAATTTCAAAAGACCAAGGCAAGAAATTAAACCAAGTCAATCACACAACATTTCCAAATTTTTGGAAACTCAATAGCGGAAGCAACGAGCAATTCAAGGAAAATCAAACCATGCTCTTGATACCAAGTTAACAATAACAATACAAAATAAAGAAAGAGAGAATAGAACAAAGAGGCTAATAAAGACGGCTAGGGTTTCATGGAATACCAAGTTAATTTCTTTTTGTTGTCAAGTTAAATTGTTGTCAAATTTGCATGTCAAAATAACAAAAAGAAATTATTTCTATTAATATGTTTTTGTTTTGCGTGTGTAGTATGATATATTTTGAAAAGAGGATTGCTATTTGTAGCGAGACACATTATCACGAATGTATAGCGAATACAGGCAACCGTTAGATTTGACTTTGGTGGAGTACATGAGTCAATAGATATAAATAAGATAATTTGCTACAATACCAATTGAACACTCAGTGATAATATCGGGAACATGTTTTTCGCTGTATTTAACATTTCGCTTTTGAAAAATAGTAAAGAAGTAACACTCACATCCACCTAGTGGGATGCACAAACTGTGCGAGACGACTGCAAGGATATTTGACTTTGACATGGAGTAAATTTCCTTACTTTACGACAAACGATCAATTTAGTTTATAAACTATCACTCTTTTGTGAATTTAGTCTCTGAACTATTAAAATCAACAAAAAAATCCTTAAACTATACCATTATTCATCAATTTGATCCTAACTGATGGATTAAATTGAAGGTGAAAGTATAATTATAAATCTTATAGTTTTTTTTTTTGAGGAAATATAAATCTTATAGTTGATTAACAGTTTAAGGATCAAATTAGTGAGAGAATAGTAGTTTAAGGACTAAATTATACCTTTGTTCGTTACTTTTCCCTTTCCCCCTAAGATCCCTCCCCACCAAAAAATATTTCTGCTACACAAGATTAAATATTACTATTATCTTTCGTGGCGGAGATTAAAAATTGCTATACAAGAGAAAAGATATTTTGGCATTTAATGTCAAATATGACATCATATAGTTATTCTCGTGTTCCTTACCGTTCTATCAAATCTCATACAAGATTGTTGGTTTGACAATATTAAAACAAAAAAGGAACTTGGTCAAACAATATTAAAAATTAGGCTTAATAACTGTTTTAGCCCCCTAACTTTTCCAAAGTTGAGAATTTGGCCCCCTAACAAAAAAAAAACTACAAAACCGCCCCCTAAGTTTTGCATCTAGTGGCAGTTTTGGCCCCCAAGGCCAATTTTGACTCAGTCTACGCTACGTGACACTCTAAATGCGGTGCCACGTGTTATTTTTTTAAAACAAAAATTGATCTTGGAGGCAAAACTGCTATAGTTGCAAAACTTAGGAGGCGATTTTGTAGTTTTTTTCTTAAAGGACCAAAATCACAACTTCGTGAAAGTTAGGGAACTAAAACTACTATTAAGCCTAAAAATTTCCAGACTATGGAAATAAAAAAAATACGTTAGCATGTGCCAAAAGAAACGCCAAAAACTTGCTGGTTGACAAAATCACACGAAAATATGTTTTGATCAAGTTATATATGTTTGAGTGATCAAATCAGATTTTAAAAGAATCGAGAAAAACTGGGTTGAACTGCTGTTAACTGATTCAACTGACTTATTTTTTATGGTCTCACGGATTGATCTATATTGCTATCTTTAAAACCTTGGTTGGAACACACAAGTGACAGTTTATTTTTGACACCCGCACGCTAACCTGCTAACTAAGTACCCAAGTACATCTGTAATTTTTATAATTGCTTTCACAAATAAGGAAATGCTAACGAGTTGATTAAAAAACTATCCAAACATTTTTAGATCCAAATCATAAATTGGACAAAGTTATTATAACAGAGTATTGTGTTCAAATCAAATACAAATAAGTGAAATGTATCAACCAACACAATATTTTACATTTTAAGGTACAAACCATAAGTTTCTTCAGGCTCCAAAGTCCAAACAACTCATGTTTCTGACATAAGTTCTTACTTCATGTATTTATGCAGGAATTTCCTATGGAAATCATTCCTGATGGTGTCATTGATGAATCGCTTTGCGAGCTTGGTTTCTCCACGGGCTTGATTTTTGAACACCACATCATCATCCCACCTAAACCAAACAAATTTAAAAAAAAAATGAGATCATGACAGCGGATTAATGGAATTTAGATCTTAAAAACTTGGTCACTTAAAACTTTAAAGTTGTCGGTCCAGTTATGGACCATTTGCATATTACTACTTCCAATTGTGCACTACTGTTCGAGCACACAAACCACCACACCACAAATAACGCTTGAAAAATAAAAAATGTGAAGACCTATTTGCCGTAAAAGATAGATAGAACTGCAATACTGCATACAACAGTAGTGCAATGATCAAATGGCGGATCCCCTTAAATATCAAGATGCAAATTATAACCATTGATTGGAAAATCAATAGCTAAGATTCAAATAGCTTAATAATTTGTAATACAAGTGCATACAATCATTATCAATCATTGACTTTTCAAACAACGGTTATAATTTTTTCAGTTTTCCACATGAATTGACTCCCTCACCTTAAAAGAAGAGAAATACCAAACTATTAGGGTTTCAGTTAAATAAGCCCTTTTGGTTAAGTGGGCAGTTCGATAAATATCAAGATTCAAACCTTCTTTTGACACTGAAAGATGTCGGATTATTTATCAATGGGTTTCCACGCATAAGCTCTGCCTCCTTTACTTTAAGATCTTCCTCTTGTTGTTCTTGTTCCTGTAGACAGACAATTTACATTTTAAATAAGGGTGAATTACATTTGTTCATAACTTATGAACATCATTACAAATCTACAACCAATTAGCATGCAAAAGGTATTTGTTACTAAGATAAGTTTTACAACCCACAAGTAAGAATTGAAGAATAGAATGGTTGACATAATAAAGAGAATTCTCCTAAAAGGATTTCCCCTTTAACAAACACTATCTAATTTTCAAAATGAACCCTCAAGTCCTCTATTTATCTAAATGATCTCCCTTATAAAGTCCTAACCACTCTAACTATTCCCACTGATGTACATTCTAATTAGCTTCTCTTACTCGAAAAAAATAAAAAATAAACTAGCTTCTCTAATAGTCCTCCTTACTTCTATCCTAAGAGAGGTGTTACGACCACAAGTTCAATGTCCCTAAAAGAGGTTCAATGGCAACACTTTAAAAAGCTAAAAGAATGATGTTACCTTGCGCAGCTTTTCCTGTGCCCTTTCCTTCTTTATTTGTTCAAGCTCAGCCAGCAAAGCTTCAGTGTCATCCTCGTCGTCGTCGTCATCACTGATAGAGACAGTAAGTAATATTAGTGTATACAACTATCTACAAACACAAGGAACTTGTTGCATTTCAAGCGTTGATGTAAGAAATTTGACTTCAAATCAAATACCGACGAAGATTATCTAAATACATCCAGAGCTGCTTGGCTCACAAAAAACATGCAAAAAGACATTAAGCATGTCTTCTTTTAAGGGGGAAAAATTACCCCTCGTGTGATAATATGTTTGTTTTTTTATAGATGCCAAGTCTCGAACCAAGGACCACAAGTTTGAAGGGTAAATCCTGCAACCAAATGACCTATGGGGAACTGGCCAATAGAAATAGCATGTATATTTGATGCAGATATGCTCATGTATGCATGCTTGAAAGCTTGTCTAAATAAAATAACAACCCTCAATTGTTCTACAAATCCTAAATGAAACATGCATATAAACAAGAACTTTAATCACACACATGGTTCAATTTAACTCAATTATATATATATATATATATATATATACACACACACATCAAAGATACAACATATACACAATTGATATTGTTCACATGAAGTTTATGCCATATTATCAACCTTTCATCATCACTGTTGACTTCAACGTCAGAATCATCTGCATCAACACTGCGTGGAATGATGTTGTCTTCAATATCTCTTTTTGTTCCTGTTAAGATAAAGACTCATCAAATTAAAAGACTGAATATAAATATTTTATGGCTTCTTTTCTTCTCCTTTTCTTGGATAGTAATTGGAAAATCGTGTCATTGTGAAAAGTAATGAAGTCGGTGAATTTATACTAAAAGAATACCTTCCAAAAATAGATGGCCACCCCTTCCATGATCCCTGTCGTCTGTCATAGCATGGAATAAAATTAATTAAACATTCACAATTTGCGATAAAAATGAAAACTTGTCTCACAAGAATTATGGAATTCAAATGCTAATCGTATAAACTTGCAAAGCATCACACATTGATGACAGTTCTTACCATTATAAGATTTATTTTTTGATGAGAAGTGCCTCCTTTCACGTTCATCAAGTTCATCGCGTAGGTTCCTTCTCTTTAACTCATCCTGTGTATCCTGCCCGTCTTTCCTATAAAAGGTATAAATGCAACATCAGCAAAACCGCATACTAACATGATAACATGGAAAACTGACAACATGTAAAAAACAGTGAAGCTTCTTAATCATTTAAAAGAGAGTGGAGGGTTAGAAAAGGGAACTGTAAAGAAACCATTTCAATGACTATAGTGGCATTGCCTCGCACATTAAGGGACTAAAATGGTTGTTTACCCTTTGCAATTGAGGGGGTCGGGGAACAAAAGTGAGAGAAAATCACCAATTCACCACCTGCATTTACCCGCTTGAAGGTTGCGAATAGGCAAAAAAGGACCCTTACTTCGAATGACACTGGGTAACTTGGTCCTTCTGTTTAACTGATATAATTCATCGACTAGTTTGCTAGTAATTGATATAATTCATGGACTGATTTTCTAGTAATTGATATAATTCAAGGAATAATTTGCTAGTAAGTGATATAGTTTGCGGACTAATTTGACAGTAAATTAGATACAAGCTAATAGAAGAACAAAGTTGATCGACCTAATTCAAATCAAGGACTTTTTGCTTATTCACAATTTTCAAGGGGGTATATACCCGACCCCAACAATTTCAGGGAGCAAATCGGTGATTTTCTCGATAAAATGACAACATTTTGTATCAAGTTACCTAAGTACAGGTTTTCAATAAGATAAATATTATATCGTATTATCATTACAATAACTTCATGCATCAATTGTGTAGCCTAATCTATATGACAATACATCACCTATCAATAACATAGAAAACTTTCCATGAAAAAACTAACTTATCAACAGAAATTACAGTAACTATACCTCAAGATCAAATTAACTTAACATAATCAACACAAACCAATGAATTTTATTTACCCATAACAAGATAAGCAAGCACAAACCTAATTTCACAAATCGTGCATGGTATTACATAGATAAAAGGTTCAATTTGAAAGAAGAAAAAAAAACCTAGCTCTAATTGAAATCAAAGTAAAAAAATTGGGGAAAAAACCTACCTAGGTTTGAGAGTGGTGTGCGATGCGATATCTCTTGAAGAGTACTTTTGGGAAGGACCGAAAATTCGAGTACCGCCTTGTTCGTTTCCACCTTTGGCAGGTGCCCAGGTTGGTCTAGCGGCGGTCGTCATCGGATCGAGGTTGCGACGCTTTCTGTCACCGACTTTGTTTTCCGGTGATTGAAAGAAAGAGAAGATATTATTATGAATGATTAAGTATGAGCGAAAACGTGTATAAAAGAAAATTGGGCTAAGCTCACGGGCCTGGGCTTATTCCCTAATAATTGAATATTTCTAAATGCACCCTACATGTCATGTGAAGGTATTAAGGGTCGATTTATTCCCTAATAATATCCTAAAGAGACATTTTAGTTCCTCTATCTTTCTTCTTCTTTTTTTAAACAAAATATTTTCCATAGAGAAAAAAAAACATGTTTCTATAAAAAAAAAAGAGTCAATTCGTGTAAGTCTGGATACCATTGGATGTCTAGAGTAGAATTTTCCATCTACATCATCATAGCTTCGATTGGTTATCGAAAATGAAAATTTATGAGAATATTAAGCATTTGTGTTGGCTTATTTTGCATGAAAGTCTTCTCGCAAGCGCCTTATTCTGTAGGTATTTGGGATGTCATTTCTATTCATGTTGGAAACGTTCAGCTAGCCACCCAGTTCTTGGATTTGTTTGTTCGTCATGTAGACAAAGATTATGTTTATTGTCACTCGTTGGGTTATCTGGCAAGATCAAAACCATTTAGTGTTCAATGACGAGAATTGGACTAACTGGCAATGTCTTAGTAAAGGTAATTATTTTGTGACCCTCTTTTTGTAGGTCTTGGGCACTCCCTTCATCTAGAAATCAATGTGAGAGGTGATATGTAGTCCTCCTCTCGACGACACCATAAAAGTGAATGTGTATGGCAACTCTTTTCATAACCCCGACATATTAGGTTTTAGTGGCGTTATGCGCAAAAGTAATGGAGAATGACTTTTTGGGTTCTCTAAATTTATCGGAATTACTATCTTATTGTCTGCAAAACTCTATGTCATTTTAAAACAATCTAAAGTTAGCTCATGATAAAAGGTTCCAAAATATTATTATTGAATATGATTCCACTATGGCAATTGGGTTCACTTTAAACGGGATCTATTACTTTTCATCCCTATGTCCCCCTTGTTGGATAAACCTGTCACCTTAAAATGGGAGATTGAAACAGCTCCTCAACACACTCTTAGAGAAGACAATAAGTGTGATGTCTAAGTTACAATGTATTGGGCCTCCTTCAATGACACCCTGGAGATTTAGATCAGTTCTCCTCCTCGGCTCAATCTCAAGTTGCTAGCTGATGTTGTAGGTATTGCTCGTGTGTGAGCTTGGATTCATTTCTTTTTCTTTGTTTTGTTTGTTTTTGTTTTTCCTCTCCACTTCATTAAAAAAAAAAAAGGTTGTGTTAGGTTGCGTAGTCGAGTCTAGGAAAAGAACACTAGAGCTTGAAATTACCAAAATCAAATAAAAATGAACTAGTGAATTGTAACTTTTTCATATCAATTGTTTTGTGAATATTTCTAAAGCAAAGGAGAGGAACATCATCCACTGTTACCACTCAAGCACCATTGTTGTGATCTATCGGACCATAATAATATGTGGCCAAGTAGCAACAGCGTTCCCCTGTGTCGTATCTAAGGAATAATTTATTTTACTGACTATGTGTGTAGTCATGCACTTCTAAGATGAACACCTCTAATGTCTTCCTCACAACACATTTTCACATTATGATGGCTTCACAAGCATCTTTTTTCGTATCTTATCCCACATATCTCATTATTCGTCTTTTACCTGTGCCTCACAACCAAGCCCATGTCTCTTCTTTCACTTTGGCCGCTTTCATTCCTATGTTTTATGTCAAATATATGTTTTCAATTTCTTTTCAAAATTATGTGTTTGGTCGTGCTTTTTTGTGTATCAAATTATTCATAAGAAATAACAGTACTCGTTATAAATTTCACGTCTGGATAGACTCGTGTTGCTCGAGTTTTAAAATTGCAAGCCCTATATATCAAACTCAAATCAATCGCCTTCACATAAATAACAATATCGATTAGGCTGAATGTGTTTGTTTGGTGTTGTTTTTTTTTTAAGGATGAGTTTGTTTGGTGTTGTCCCTTCATCAATCAATTATGTTGGTGCCTTTATCATGTGGAGAAAAACTGTACAAACCTACAATGCAAAAATAAAAATAAAACTTGCAACAGATATTTTAAGAAAAACAAATTACTTATTTATTTTACAGAAAATACAAATATTGTTTCTTTTTTTAAGGGGGGAAGAGAAAATACAAATAGTTGAAAATGAGTTTTTATTTAAATTAATAAAAATTATTTAGGTGACCAACAAAAAGGGACCAGCCAGCAAATCATCACACACTCTCTCTCGATTTCTATGATCTGCATAACATTGCAATTTCTATTTGAGCACGTCAATATTCGTGGCATCAAATCAACCACATCAACAACAACATCGAATTGAACATGAACTGAGATCCAAAACCAAATCATCTCAATACTTTCCTCTTTATTATGACAAATTTCTCATCATACAAATCGAATTAAACAAACAATTCATACAACTACTAATAATTAAAGTCTCATGAATTGATAAATATATCATGAAAATTATCGAAATCATGGAATCAAGTCCAAACAGGCACCAAATCAAATCAAATACTACTACTATAGTACACACATGAATAAGATAAAAATAAGATACAATAAACACCAAGTTCAATGATAATTGAACAACGGTGGAAAAAAAGTAAAGGGAATGAAAGCACAATCTGGTAGTAGTAATAATAAGGAGAACTATAAATTAAATATGTGTTTGGCATCACAGGTCGATATGCTAGAATCATGATGATCCATCATGATTTTGCGCTAACTGCATAGTGTGTATAACTTGGAAAATCACGCGTGATTTTGGCATACCAACGGTGATGCAAAACATAAGCTAAGCAAATACAAAGAAAGGGATGAAGAAAAAAAAAAAACTGAGCAAATTGAATGATGATCACATGATCAAAGTGCGAGCATCGAAAGAGAGTAGAACATTTCCTCTTGATCATTTTGCAAGTCTTGCTCTTCTTGTGAAGAAGTTGAATTATTAATTGAAGGAGTGACAGTAGCATGTGCTGGGAAGATTAATCTTAAAGCACGTTCCATTCTTTGTACAGTTGACACTTGAGGTTCACTATTGAAAGCTATTTGACTCAATCTGAAAAGAAACAATTTTGATTGGTAAAGTGCTTCATCTTTGAAGAATCTAAAACCCATCAATAACTTGAGCACACATATGGTAGTTGAAAAACCAGCTACTGCAGGTTTTGCTAATTGTAGATGAAGTTTGAGAATAATTCCCATGTGCAGAACCATCTTTGAGGATATGTGGAGTGAAGGATTCAAGTTTGGGACTTATCCATTTTTTTGGGAGGAACCTTTCAAAGCACTCTATTGTCTAATAATAATTTAAGTTTTTTTTTTGTTCTATACTCGTGGTATGTTATTATAATGACTTTTGAAAGGGCAACTTGAGATAAATATGTACTTTATTATCACTCCCTACCGTTGTTTCTTATGAAATATCTTGTGTCTATGATTGACAAAAGACTTTACCCAAACGCGATTGGCATTTAGTTGCACATGGATTTTTTTATTTATGCACTAGCAGCGCACTATCAATAAATGAGCAGTGGTGTCTCAAACAATATGGCCATCATCAATTATTGATTTATTAAGTATTTGCAGCATAATTATAGGGATCTCAAAACTTAACTAGTATAGATTTTTTTAGTTGAACATTATTCTGTTTACAAATTTCCCTTAACAACAAAAAAAATTCAAATTTTTTAAATTTAAAAAATTGAAATTGAATATTTCAACTGAAATTTAAATCAATTTAAATAATATAGATATTATAAAATAGAAACAAATGAATTAAATTAAAATACATATTATATACGATAAAACATATGGTTAACGAATTACAGTTAAAAAAAAAAGCAGATAGACAGACTTTCTGGTAGTCAAATTAATATGGTGTAACAAGAATAGTCGATTCAGATAAGTTTAAGGTTTCTCAGAGAATTAGATAAAGCAAATAATCCTGAAGTTATAGCCATATATTATAAGGTAAGAAATGCGAGACACGATATCTCAATAATTTTCAGGCGTCATACTATAAGCCATACACCAAAAAATGTGAAATTAATTACCTAATCCAAGTACGGTCTATTGATAGAACGTGTATTGGTTCTAATTAATTATTCATACAAGTTGTTAAGTTTTAACGGTTTTTTATTTTATATAGGCAGGTAGCATTCACAACTTGCAAGTGGTCTCTATCTTCTCCTGATTAAAAGATAGTAAAACTATGCTTTCATAAAAGAAAAAGCTAGTAAACTATGACATGGACTAAATTGACAATAATTTTCAATTGAAAAAGGGGAAAATAGACATGGCGTGTGAGTGTTTGGTTCGATATAAAGGGGGCCATAGACGTAGTGTGTGACTGGGACATTAATTTAAATGAATTGATTTAGCAAAACTGATTTTGGCTAGTGAATTGGATATAAAATTATTATTGTTTCCATATAATTATGTAAAAGTAGGTTTGATAACAAACTTGAAGCTATAAAACAGTTATAGAAGAAAAACATCAAATTCTAACTTCAAGCAAGAATCAATTATGGAGGAAAAATCCATCAATTCTACTCAAAATCATTCAAACATGTCAGTCAATTCAACTACACCTTTAGAGTTAACTTTACCACCTCCAGAAGTGGAATGAAAAACATACATGTAATCTGGATGCTAGATGGACACATTTTTGGATAAAAGTATCATAAGAAATCAAGTATAATTTTGAGTTCCCCGTTTGATGGATCAAAAAATGCTTCAAGTGCTGCTGCAGAGCAACATGCTTGAACATCTGTTGACCCTTGGGGTCCTACAGTTCTTGGTGTTGCAAGAAGCTTTATCCCCTGCTTCCAATATCTTTTATCTGCAATCTCAAAATGGAAAGAATAAGAAATAGCTCACAGTGTTGTACCAGATCCTTTGTAAGATATGTCATATCTTGGGCCTGAATTAGTTTTTTATCTATAATTTTGTTCGTTTGCAGATGCACATGTTTGGATTGATAGTGACTTTGAGAGAATCAGTGTACCCCCGCAATGTTGGCAAAAAACTACACTTTGAAGCATCAACATAATCACAGTGTCATCGCGATTTCGTTAAACTCACTGTCATTCCAAACATGCATGCAGTCTCCAACAGGTGTTAGCCAGTGAATGTTTTTGAAAGGGAACTGAGAGTGACCTGGACCAGTTGATATAACAACAGAATTTTGCAAATCCATCACCCAGTCAATCCACAGCACAAACCCATGACATACTCCAGTTTTGGTGAATTTAACCTGCAACAGACAATGCACAGTATTCTTTATGTAAAACTATTGTAACATCGAGCATAATGCATTTATTACAGCAGTTAAGTACCGCTTTAGTTCTCCAAAAAAATTTAATGATCCTGTAATATGGCATTCTATGAAAGAAATTGCATTTTCAAATTACAGTTCTGTATATTATAAAGGTAATGAAAGATAACTACTTATGTGATAGGAACAAACAAACCAGAATTTAAGAATGCAATGAAAGATGAGAAGAACGATGATTAATCTTTTACAGAAAAATGACATCTGAACAGAAAAGGAGAAAGAACTTTTTCCATGGGTTTCCCCTTAAACAAAAGGTTTACCTTTTCATACAGCTCTCTCAAGTCCCTGAAGGATTCCTTCCATTCTTATAATCTTATTTCCCCCCCGGTAATCTAACCGATATCGTCCCTTACTACCTACTCCCTATGGACTCTTTTATAAGCAAAAGTACATATTTTCAGTTATCAAGGATGGCACTCAGGTGCATTTAATTTTTTTGATTTCATGTAAAAATGAAATAAATTTCCTAATTAACTAATCTAACCGTTGCCTTCCCTTCTATTCTAAAACGTTATTGAATCATCTGTTTATAACTGCCTAATAGTTAGGTCAAGTTTTTCCTTGCAATGATGCCCTCAGATAGCTAATTACTAAATCAAATCAGTTAGTAGGCTACAACACAAACAAACTGCGGAGCAAAAAGACATTTGATAACTTAGTCCTCTACGACACTAGGTACCAAACCTGCTAATCATGCAAATGCATCCAAAACTTACATGATGATTTATCATAGTACCTGGGATTTTCCTTGACATTCGCATATTTGTTTTGTGAAATCAAACTCCATCACATCAAAAGTCTCACTAAGCACCTGAAACGTTATACACAACAAGGGTGAATTGAATATTGATACTAGCGCACTATTATTATTAAACAAATGTAGTTTTATTTCGCTGTTCCAATGACGGAAACAGCTTATTACAAAAACTTGAATTTTTAAGTAGATTAATTACATCAAATTCTCCAGACTGCCAAAGGAAAAAAGGCAGACAAGGACCCTCTTCAGATTCAGGTAGATGACCACAAGCTCCCAATGTAGTGTTTACACCAGAATGGTCAAAACCTTCTATCTTATTCAAGCAGCAGCGGCTTTTCCAAAGATCCTGTAAATTGCTTGTCCCATCAATACACATTCTATGTTCTCTTAATCCTTACTCATTAGCATAAACAAAAATAAATGCTTTCCCAAGATTTATAAAAATGAAGCTTTTCTCAATTCACAGTATGTGTATATTTTAACTTACAGGGAGATGGATGGCACACGCCCTCAAAATTCCTTTACTGGGAATTATTATAGCATCTTCCGAGAGGATATAATCGAGCGTTGTACGATCCTTCCTAAAACAATTGAGTAAAAGTGAGCAACAAAATGTGGAGGTGGCACCCAAAATAAAACTACCATAATATGGATGCTTCAGACTTATTAAAGCATGTCATATACGACCTAGAAAATCAAGTTCATGATTACAACAGTAGCTCATGAAATATATACCAAAACCGCAGGTTCTGCCATGGAAGCATGCTATCATGTCCAAAATAGAAAGGCTCTGCTATTAAGAGGTCAACCTACAGATCAAACATATAAGCACCAATATTCAGAAATCATAGCAGATAAAAAAGGAAAAAATATCATGACAATTCAATGAAAAGGAATTGCTATCACATATACAACTTACATATTATTTACTATTGTATCCAACAAACAGCTGAACATGATATAACCTTACAATGCAGCTAATACATTCTAATTTCTAACTTCTAAGTACAGGTCATATTAAAAATAAAAAAAAAGGTTTTGAGTCTTGACTTAGGACCACCAAATAGTGCTACTTTAGGGCAAAATACTTCCTGAATCAAAACACTCTTTGTATGAAAGAAAAATTCAAAAGCATTTCAAATGTTTGCATTGAAAGTCTCTTTATGGAACTGAACATAGCCAAACACCCTAATAAGTGATTTCTATTCTACACCAGGTTAAGATAATTTAATAAAGACTAAAATCACAAACCCAGAGTAATAAATAATTGCAAATAGAAAACATAAGTATGAAACCAATGACCCTAAGGAAATAAATCTAATAATCTAATTTACACAGGTTTATTACTAGCAAGAAACATAATCAAATTTATACATGTGCAATAGTCTGATAAGGCATTTGAAAACAAAATTTAAACTATTATTTCATATGCAATCATGTTTCATAAAAACATATCAAGTAACACTAGATTTGCATGATAATCTGTTCATTCTTTAATTTCCAGGCCTCTCTGTTCATTGGCATAGTCATTTACATTTTGCATTTATGCTTGCTCGCATTCATTTACATTTTTCATTTATGCTTCATAGGCATGAATGAAGTTATCTATGCTACATTTCTAACAGGGCTTGAAATTGATATGCATACATACAAAGCAAAGCCACACCAAGCAATTGAAGCAAGTGGAATTAGTAAAGTTCAACCTTTTTCTGGTTTGTATCTTGCATGGTTAACTTTTTCACCCCTTTTTCAACAACTTCTATGCAATTAGGTGAAATATTATTTGCACGGGAAGCAGCTTGCAAATATTGGAGGCCATTTTCCTTCAGCCTCGGAAAAGATGATATTACATGTGATGCTTCTGAAAGCTTTGCCACAAGAAGAGGTAAAAACACACTATCATCTGCAACCAAGCATAATGAGGGACGTCTTCCCTGCAACTGTAAAAAATAATAGTTATTGTAATCATATAGGATAAGTAGACTTAGATGAAGAGCAAAAAGTGATTTTGTTTACAATTTGTTCCTTATAAAAGTGAAAATATCATATCTTATGTCATGAGGCGGAGGGAGGAATAGCTTACCACACTTTCTACTGCTTTCAACATTGAAAGTCTCCATCCTTTATCTCCATAGATTGCAGCCCTTTCAGGTGGAAGTACAAGCTGAAAATCTCCGGTAGTTAAACCACGATGCAAATCCTCAGTTGTTGACACTTGGGTATCTAGATTATACGAGATACTGGTATCATTATGAGTAGCATGTAAATGAATTTCTTCCCCTTTAGATATGGATATACCACTTTCTGGAACAAACCAAACACACTGTTTCCAGTGGTCACACCAATCAACAGGACCTGGAGAAGCATGAAATGCAGCATCAGCAATGAAGGTTCTAAATTATTGACTTTAATATAAGTACAGCATGCCATGATATATTTTCATATAACTCATTTTCATGTAACAAGGAAATCATAGTAATGCAATGTATTGGTAAAACTACTACACTCAAGTCTACATACCATAACCAACAAATTAAATCAAAATCTCACTTGTAATTGTTGGTGATCTTATCCACCTAGGAGCAGTGGAATAATAAATTGTCCCTTCACGATCAAGTTGAAGTACCCACCTGAAGGACATAAGGAATACTGTAAACTGAAAGGTAATAAATGCTCTGATAGTTGTAATAAAAGGATATATGATTACCAAGAGACAACAGCATGAACTCTGCCATCATCGGTTGCATTTATGCACAGCTCAGTTTCTCCATAACTCTCTGGCCGTTTCCAAAAATCAAATTCAAAAATTTTGAAGGGTTCTGAAAGCTGGATGGATCTTAATTTAAGTAGGAAAGTTACTGCTAATAACTTTTAATGAAGTGAGTTACAAAATTCTTTTCAAACGCACCGGTTTCAGTTCTTCTCCTATTGGATCAACATGCATGGCATATTGCTGACGTTTAACACTTAAAACACTTTCAAGTCCAGGAGGGGTAAGTCGAATACCATCAGATGCACCAGCCTCATTGCTATGCAAATCATGCAATCGCCATAAAAATGTGCTTTCAACTAGCTGAAAAGGAGATTAGAGGGTAAGAGGCAGAAACTTCTGTAAAACTCAAAAGAGGAATAATACAACGAAAAGGATCTTTATGTTAACCTGCCCATATGTAGTTGCTCGATAAGGTACAGTAAAAGGGTTTTCCACCAACAAATTGTCATGTGCATGTTGCAGGGTTGGTATAAGCCCCTCACCCAATAATTCTGAATCTAATATCTCGCTCACCTGCAATAATAACATTAATTTCCCAACTGATCAATGAAGGCCTTGCTTCAAAGAGCAACATCTTATGAGATGCTAGAAGTTAGCTATAAATTGGGCTCTAAGAATCACCAATTCATTAGTCTATCTATATACCTATTTTAACAAAAAAGTCTTCCACACGTAACAAATAAAGGAATTTGTCACTTCTATTTCGGCTGTTTTTCCCTTACATCCATGCAATCTTACGCAAGAACTTTACTAGTATATTAGGGCCTATTTGGATTGACTTATTTGTGTTTATCTGCCGGCATAAGCACTAACGAGACTGTTCGAAGAGTTAATGGAAATAGCTCATGACATGTTTATTTTCAGCAATTCAGCTCATTTCCATATACTCTCATGTATAGCTTATTAAAACAGCTTATAGCTCATATGAAAACGGTTTGACTTTATTTTATTTTTTGTTATATAAATAGCTGATAAGCACTTATAGAAAGTTATATTTTGTTATAGAAATAGTGTATACTAAAGCACTTAATATACAAAATTATATTTCGCTATAAAAATAGTTTATACATAAGCATAAGCACTTAATTAATTAAGTTGTTTATCCAAACATGACTTAACAATCAATAAGTAAGGATCGAAGAAGTGCTTGTGCTAAAACACAAGTTCAACGAGTAAAATGTGACTTACAAGAACATGAGCACGTGAAGATAAATCAGCACCAACTTCAAGTTCATCAGAACGCTTATTAATAACTTTAATTCTTCCTTCTATTCCATTAATCCGCATAACCTTCTTCATCAACTTCACCATCGGAAGATAAGACTCACACGCCGTCACCATTCCTTTCCCACCCATAGCTCGTGAAGCCATCATAGAAAGCAACCCAGTTCCAGCACTGCACAATTACATAAAACAATCACATTATAAGAAAAAACAAAGCAATTAAAATCGAATTTTGCGCAATGAGAGTACCCGATATCGAGAACGTGGCAAGGTTTTGTGATGGTTTTTTCAATGGCTTCACGAAATGCAGTGTTTCTGGTGGAATCGTTGAGCATGTCTAGATATGATGTTGTGGCGAGAAGGGGTTGGTGGAACTGGAAGGTTTGTTCGTCTTCGTCGATGACGACCCATTCGGAGTTACCGGTTAAAGGATCGAGCTTGAGCTGGAACATGCGTTGTGAGGAGCTTGAACTCATGGTTGTGGTTAGGGTTTAAGGAAAACAAAACAACACACGACTAGCTTTTATGTTATTGGACAAGTTTTTATCTTATACTATCATATTTTGTATTCAAAAAATTGTGTTGTGGTTTAGGGAAGGATAAATCAAAAAATTTAGTTTTTGTCATGTGTTTATAATATAGTTTTGCAATCAAACGCAGCATAGCTATAGTTGTTAATCATCTCTCTTGTTTTTTAATAGATTAAACCCACTTTAAATTATTACTAAATCTGAATTATAAACATTTTTGTTTCTTGTAAATTTCACAAATTGCAAATTTGGGAAACGTTGATGGTAAGTAAGTAATGGATACAATTTTGTTAGAGAAATGTTATGTGTAGTATCATTTTGTACAACTATATCATATTTTTATTGTATTTTTACTTTTTAGGGTTAATAGGTCTTTACCCCTGTAATATAGATCATTTCTGGTTTTTCCTCCTGTAAAATATTTTTTTTGATTTACCCCCTGTAAAATATTTTTATTTTGATTTACCCCCTTAATAGGCCAAACAAAAACGAAAATTTCTTGGAAAAAAAAATAAAATTGGTTTTTGTTTGACCTATTAGGGGGGTAAATCAAAACAAAAATATTTTACAGGGGGTAAATCAAAAAAAATATTTTACAGGGGGAAAACTTGAAATGACTTATTTTACAGGGGGTAAAGACCTATTAACCCTACTTTTTATCTTCATCTCTCTATTGTTTTATCCTAAAAGAAGAGGGAAGGCGGAGATTGTCCTTAAATCATCACAAAGTACACTCATTTCGTTAAAGTATGTCATAGTGGGGTCTGCTAAACTTTGTAACTTCAAATTATATGCGAATACGAAGGTTACTCTCTGGAGCTAAGTTGTTATTATCTTCCAAAGTAGAGAGTGTCTTATTAAGGGATGACTCAAGGATAAGGCTACTAAAATCTTTACTTTAGGCCTCTCAACAAAAAATATTTTTCATTAGATTTTATAAACAAAAAGGTCTCACATACAAACTAAAACAACCTCATATATTAAAATTTGTTTTGGGCATCACCTACAAATAAAAAAAAAACTAATATTACATCAGATAGTAAAACTACCTAAGTCTTTAGGCTTAGGAGTTAGCCGGCAATTTTTGCATCAAAGCATTCATCAGTCAACAATCTAAAAATACTCTAATTTATTTTTTTTAGGTTAGAAATAAATTTCTTTTAACAGATTATCATAATTAGACATTTGAGCAATAATTTAAGCAAAAGAAATGTTGATATACAATTTCTTAAAAATTATAAGAAATCTAACAAATTGCTCATCATGCAGTTCAATTATCAACCTTTCAAGATAAGGAATATTTATCTTTAACTGCTCTAATATCTCCTTACACTTATCGCTTGGCTTAAGATTGGTCCCTTCAATGAGAGCTTCCCTATTAACATCTTTATCAATATCAGTTCTAAGAGTAATATGACTCCACTCCATGTGAATTAGTTAATATAAAATACTCTATTCATAGGACTTTCAAAAGGATATGGAAGTTATGGCAATATTCTTCTGTATCACAATATCTAACTTCTTTTTGGTTGATGATTTATAAAAAGTGAAAACCATAAGGTTAGAATTAGGAGAAATTGTTTTAGAAACGTATATGAACTGACAACTTGAGATCAAAAACTCTATAGACAATATCGGTGGGCTTGAAATTGGGGTCCCCTAATCAACAGCTTTGCTATTTGGTTAAACATGCACAATATATTTTGTAATGGCAGTTAGCCAAGCCTTTTAGCACCAAAATTTAACTACCATTTCCACACAAAAAAGGGTTGAAAGCAAGGACTATGACAGGTTTTGAACTCGCAAGGAAGAGAAGGTGGATAAACAAAACAAAAAGTAAAACAATTTGAATTCACAAGAAAGAGAACATGAATAAACAAAACAAAAAGAAAAACAATACTAGTGCCGAAGTTTGTCAAATTCTATGATTGAGAAGTAAAAAACATAAGCACAGGTTGAAGCATAGTCTCAAATTTAGTAGATTAAACGTCTTATATCAGGTGTGATAATTTTCATATACAAACAAAAGAATGAAATGATCGAGCAAACAACACAAAAATGATTTGGTCCAGGTCCACAAAATTTATTATGTGACTTAAAAGAACTTTCAAACGACAGAATTGGTCTCAATAAGAGTCGGATAAACGTGTAAGAGCTTCTGAATTGTCAATGCTAGCTTAGCTGCACAACCAATATTGTATTTATCTTATTTTGGGTCCTGGCCTACAACTCAAGTAAGCATAATAATTATAAGTTTAGAGGCTCAGGCTAGGGTGGGAGAGCTTGATAGGTCTTCCACCATGAGCAAGTGAAAAAAATAACTTTTAAAGGTCGAATATTAAAGTTCTATAACTGTTAACATACACCAACAACACCAGATATTTTTTAGTTTTCACTTTGTGCTCTCTTCTCCATCTCCAATCTTCCTTCTCCGTTTCTCACCCAAAAATACAGATTGGTAGCAACATGAGTTTCAAACAGAGTTGACATATAAACTTGGTCAAACATGTCTTCCGTTGATCTAAAGCTCTGCCATTAAAACCAATATATTTTTCTTTGAAATACCAACGCGGTTCCATGATAGATTAATGGGCCGAATAAAAAGATCTTGATTTTAACTAAGCGGTGCATGATTTTGAATTGACAGGCTTTGCGATAGAGTTCATTTCAATCTTTTTATTGGGTGCTACAGATTGAATTCATATAATCTTTTAAGATAATTTTTAAAAAACAATTGATTTATTTAACCAATTTAAGTGTTAAAGATTCAAGTTTTAATAGTTTAAGAAAGAAAAAAGAATGAAATTTAGTGATAAATTATGATTTTTCAAAAGCTTCACATATCTTTCAAACGTCTCAACTACATTTTGGGGCTTTTAGAAACCGCAAGCAAACGCCATTTTTTTTTCCGCAGAAGATGCAAACAAATTATTGAACAAACATAAAATCCATTGTTTGGATATTAATAAAGGAACAAGTTAGTGAGCAAACTTATCAATTTTTTCTTTTACAATTTCCTTTCATTATTAATCTTGAATTGGACAAATCCCCTTCCTTTGTTTTCCAATTCCTTGTCAATTTTCACAACCGATTGCATTGATTATCGCAAGGAGAGAGAACGAGCTGTTCTGGAAAACTAAAAGTCTAAAATAGTTGAAGAAAGAGAAAGAGAAGTGAGAATGGAAATTGATAAGATGTTGGTTGTGCATCATAACAATCTTGGAAGCTATCAAGGTCTCTCACCCTAGCAAACGCCAAGTTTAGAAAACATATTAATTAGAAGGACTAGAGTCCCGTCCACTAGGTTGCGGTTCAGTCTACAATGTATGATTTGTACTCTCTCTTTTATCAAATATGATGATTTGCACTTTGTTTCTTCAGAAGCAATTAACCTTTGGGATTTGTTGTAGACCACTTTAATGAGTGAATCACTTATCAAGTGGTCCATGATGCATCAATGCTTAAAAAATATCGGATATTCTAACGAAAATTGACGATGTTCTTTAGAAGTAGAAGTTCACAATCTTCAATTTATGATTGAAATTGTGATATGATCGATGTGAAAACAAACATAACCTGAGTTTTGAGACATATTAATAATTTATTTTTTTGTGTAAACCGGGTATCCTCCGCGTGCAACTGGCGGAGACTAATCATTCGAGTTTTCTAAGACTCAAATAGACGACAAACTCTTCCTAAAAAATTTAAATGTTATTGCATGCTCAAGATTGGATTTCTAACAAAAATAGACGATGTTTTTTTAGAAGTAGAATTTCACGATCTTTTAAATGCTAATACAAATGTCAGATTATGCATAAAGTCCTCCATTGCAATATTAGACTCTTACTTGCAAATGACCTTAACCACAAATTACCAAAATCTTATTTGTAAACCACCTATTAATTTTTTTTTTCCTTCAAAGAAGCACACACACTAAATACCTAAAAAATTACAAGTTTAAACCCACGGTATATTAAATTCATGCAATCTTTTAATCCTTGTACTACTATTTTTACTAGAGTATATGATAGAGAATGGTTGCATCCTGCATTGCATTTTCCAACTCAATTTTGTATGGATATTCTGTACACGTGTGAGGATGCGCCCACAAGGTTACAAATGCACCACCAGCTGGAAACTTTAAAACCTAGTGCCTCACTCTCCTTTTTTTCCCCTTTATAAAGAACAAACAAAACACTCTCATTCTCACTCACATCATCACACATCACTCCATCTACAAATTCAAAAACTCTTCTCCTCTCTGTCTTCAAGTTCCAACACAAAAAAACCAAATACCATGCTTAACCAAATGGCTTCTCCCCTGTTACTTCTCCTCCTCATCACACTCTTCATTTCACATTCTTCATCTCAAATGCTACTATTACCTCTAACACACTCACTTTCCAAAACACAATTCAACACAACCCACCACCTCCTTAAATCCACCTCAACTCATTCCTTATCACGTTTCCACCGCCACAAACACCACCACCACAACCAACTCTCTCTCCCACTCTCACCAGGTTCCGACTACACTCTCTCCTTCACCCTCGGTCCCCACTCCCAACCCATAACTCTCTACATGGACACAGGAAGCGACCTTGTTTGGTTCCCATGCACACCTTTCAACTGCATCCTCTGCGAATTCAAACCCAACCTTACCTCTAATCCTTCTCCCCCTACCAACATCTCCCACAGCACCCCGATTTCATGCAACTCCCATGCATGCTCTGTAGCACACAGTTCCACCCCCTCTTCCGACCTCTGCATAATGGCTCATTGCCCTTTAGACTCCATTGAAACCAAAGATTGCGGTTCATTTCACTGTCCACCATTCTACTATGCTTACGGCGATGGAAGCTTAGTAGCTTCTCTCTATCATGATACACTTTCTATTTCTTCTCTCCAACTTACAAACTTCACATTCGGTTGTGCTCATACAACTTTCTCCGAACCTACCGGAGTCGCTGGGTTTGGTCGTGGATTACTTTCTCTCCCAGCTCAGTTAGCTACTCATTCTCCTCAGCTTGGAAACCGTTTTTCTTATTGCTTAGTTTCTCATTCTTTTCGTTCGGTACGAGTTCGAAAACCAAGTCCACTCATATTAGGTCGTTACAATGATGAAAAACAGAGCAATGGTGATGAAGTTGTTGAATTTGTTTATACTTCAATGCTTGAAAATCCAAAACATCCTTATTTTTACTCTGTTGGCTTGAAAGGAATCTCCGTCGGGAAAAAGATGATTCCAGCACCGAAAATTTTACGGAGGGTGAATAAGAAAGGTGACGGTGGTGTAGTTGTTGATTCCGGCACGACGTTTACAATGTTACCAGAGAAATTTCATAACTCGGTGGTGGAGGCGTTTGACCGTCGTGCTGGGAAAGTTAACCAGAGAGCGCCTGAGATTGAACAGAAAACTGGGCTTTCGCCGTGTTATTATTTGGGCACGGCGGCGATAGTGCCAGCGGTGACATTGCGTTTTGTTGGGGTGAATTCGAGTGTGGTGTTGCCCAGGAAGAATTATTTTTACGAGTTTTTGGACGGTGGGGATGGCGTGAGGAGGAAAGAAAGAGTGGGGTGTTTGATGTTGATGAACGGTGGAGATGAAGCTGAAATGAGTGGTGGGCCCGGGGGAGTACTTGGGAATTATCAACAGCAAGGGTTTGAAGTTGAATATGATCTTGAAAAGAAGCGCGTAGGTTTCGCAAGGAGAAAGTGCGCGTCCCTTTGGGATAGACTCAATCGCGACAAAAACTAGCGTATACACGGGTGCATTTGGATAATTGGATTCTTTCCCGTTTCAGTCACGGGTCGGGTCTTTTTTTTCTATTTATGCATGGTTCATACACTCGTGTGCTCTTGAGTGGTGAATAACGACTGGAACTATGTATGTATATGCATGTATATTTTTTTGTTAATTAATTATAATAATCTTACGTATGTATGTACATATTTTTATTGTTTGAATGAGGATATTGTCGCTGTTAAGATGATGACATGAGAAAATCTAGCCCCAATATTTTTCAGTTGTGGGGAATGTACCAGGTACACAATCCAAGGTATGCAATGAAATTCCAAGATGATGAGTTAAATTCAGTTTGAGCCATGCCTAGGGAGTTGGGGTTAGGGGGACCATTGCTATTGTATCATTTTGGACAGAAGTAAAAGATTCTTTGCTGTTTTAGTTCATGTAGTACTAGTACTTGTTTATCCTCTAAGATGTTTGTCCTTCTCCTGAGAGGTGCAATTTCTTTTTAAATTGTTAATGTTGTAGTAGTTGTTATTTTTATTATTAAGAGTGATTTGAAAAGAAATAAAACTTTTTGTTATTGTTGTTATTAAGAATATTGAAAGTGGAGAGCTGCACTTTATTCAAACGTTTTTGCTCATTCCTAAAGAAAAAGATCATTTTACCCCTACGTAAGTTAAGTTACTCTAGTACAAAAAGTTGCGTGACTTAAGTCACGCTAGTGTTAAACTAGGCGTGAGTTAACTCACACTAGTTTTATACATTCCACATTATTTCATTTCACTTTATCACTGCCACCTTCTTTTATAATTAAAATAATTCATTTTGTCTATCACCCTTCTTTCATCTTCTACCCCAACAACACCCCTTCTTCCATATGCAATTTCCTCAAGTTCTTCTTCCAAATTTCTCTCTCAAATTCTTGATCGGTCATTTCACTCTCTCTTCAATAATTTCTTTGTCAAACTCTTGTATCCAATTGAGGTCCCTGGTATATTGTTTTCATTTGGAAAGTCCATGTTTTGATGGTATCCGTGGAGATTATTGTGCAATTGGTTGGATATGGAAGAGATGGAAAAATCTTAAGAAATTGAGGCTTATAAGATGCCAAGGAATCCGTGGTTCTTACTCTTCTTTGTTAAATGTTTGAAGTTGTTCAACAAATTGAACTTTAATATTGATAATGTTCTATTGAAACCTCCATAAATTCCTAATTTTCGATTACCTATAGACCTTAAAATTAATCATCTTTCCTTTGTTATGTGGCTATGGATTTTAGAGGATTTTCAATTCCCTCTGCAATTAAGGTGACAATCTTTAATAGCATACAGTATAAAACCCAATTTCATGGTAGAGAAGTATAAAATAATTCATAGCTTTTGGAATGTTTAAAACTGGCGTGAGTTGAGTTAACTCACGCTGCGTGAGTTAACTCACACAGGGGCAATATGGTCATTTCACTTGGGAATGAGCAAAAATGTTTGGATAAAGAGCAGTTTTCTTGAAAGTGGTGATAGAAAACTTTTTAATAATTAAAAGTCAACAATTTTTTTAAAGAAACTAAAATTAAAATTTATAACGACAAAAAACCATAGTTAAGTTAGTGTGTTTTTGCCCTACTTTTTTGAAGTTTAAAAGTTACTTTGAGAATAAAGTTGAAAATTTGAACTTTAAAGTTAAAGTTGAAGTTGTTTAGTATTTATTATTTTTTTAAACTTAATTGCGATTCCGTGGAATATTCAACTTTGCTTTTATTAAATTTTGAGTTTTACGTAAAGGAGTTTCTTTAGTAGCCTTAATTGCAATATATTTTAAAAAGTAATAAGTTATTAAGAGCAACTAATATTTTAATTGGTACTAAAAACTAACATTCATAAATAAATCCAAATGCATAAAATCATCATGTTAAAATTATTTTAACCAACTCATTTTATCAGTAGTGAGTGATTTTTTTCTTTCTATTCCTACTGATTTTTATTTTTCTTTTCAATCACCTTAAAATTAGACAACCCCTGTCATTCTATCAATGTTGTTTGATCATGATAAATATGTAAGTAAAATGCAACATATGTCTTAATAAACAAAATGATAATATTGCTTTTAATCTTTAAAAAAAAAAGATAATATTGCTTTTAATAAAACGCAATGTCCTTTCAAAAAAATAAAACGCAATGAATATGCAGCTTCATCCTTCAGACAAAAAAAAATATATCTAGCAACTCAAATAAAAAAAAATCCAATAAAACGAAACGCAAGCATGAAGCATGTGAGATTTGGGCAAATAAATAATATAATAAAATAAAAAATGGCACATATGAGATTCGAAGGCTGGACTGCCGAGAATTAGTTCTCAAAAAGTTGTCCAAAAGTTCATTTTAACAACTTATTTTGAATGTCACTTCTATTTGATTTCCTTCCTTATAAAAAAGATACATTTTTAATTAAGAGCTTTATCAAAATTGTGTTTGGTCTCAACTCTCCTTAGAAGTAGAAGAGAAATGGAAAATAAATAGGGTCAAACGCACGCTAATCTAAAATAAAATTAGACACAGTGTAAAACTTTATAATGTGAATGCAATATGATTTGTTGTTATTGTTTAACAATTAATACAAAATTGTTGGTATCCAGTATTCACTACCTCTTAGAGTTTTCATGATAAATATATGAAAGGTGTTGTTCACACATATCATAAGGCTGAAACACACATGTAAAATACGAAAATGTCCTTCGGCAATTAATTGTCGAGGAATTCAAAAACCGATTGAAGTTAACAGCTGAGGTTTTTCTCGGTAGTTAACAGTAGACGTTTCCATCGGCAGTTAACTGCCAAGGAAATCAATTATGCAGACAGTGGGTTCTGCATAACTCAACTTAGCCAATTTTAGGCCAGTTTTTACCTGTAATTCATCCAGAGCATTTCCAGAGGCAACATTAGTCGTACAACATTTGTACTCAGTCATAAACAAGAAAAATACATTATCTTTTACAATTGTCCATAATTAAAACAAACCGACATTTGGTTCAAAGTACACAAAAATTTGAAATTCTTCAAAACGTTACATAGTGTCCATAATTAAACAACACATGACATATCATTAAATTAAACAACACATTAAAACGCAATTGTATATGGAACAAACATACATATACAATATATTATTTTCCACCATGTTCCGAAACATAAATCCGACGTCGCTATCGTCGCGAATAAGCCAAGGCATGTAGCTTGCCGTTTTCCATGCGTATTCATATTTATTTTCTCCTAGGTCTATGTATGACATCTGACCAAATAAGTGACGTGTATATTGATTTTCACCAAGATGCTCAAAATTGTTAAGTTGTGTCTTCAAATCATCGAGAGTCAATCGGCGTTATCATAACCTTAATTGTCTTTTTAAAAGTGGAGTACCTAACACGGCCTTCAATTTTTGCAACCTCACATGTTTCACTTCACATAAGCTTTATGAAAAAAAGTCATACATTAGGACGTAATTAAACGAAACGTATGTAGATAAAATGCGTAAACATAAATGTGTAAACATTAACAAGGAAGAAATAAGTATGCACTAGTTTCACCACATAAAAGTCATATTATCGTATATTTATATAAATTACATAATGTTACTTATATATTGGCCACAAAAAATTGGCGTTACAATTTCGACCCCAAAATACACGTCGGTGTGATTTCTACCCAAAAAAAGGACTAACACCAACAAAAAAAGTACTCATTAAAGACCAAGTGATTGGGGAAGATCAAGTGAAATAGAATCTTCCTCATCTTGCGCAATAACTTCAAATTGTTGCTTTGGTTTTTCGGGAGTGTCCAACAAAATAGGTGTTGTTTTGTTTGACTCTTTTTGTGGTTGCGGCAATTTGTTTCGACTTTCAATAATCATGAGCTTTCAGAACAACTCATGTTGATCCAAATACTCATCTTCCCAAGTCACCGCATCTTCATTCTTGTGATTGTGCCACTCCGTAGATGATGGAGGTAGTGGACAACCATCCTTCAAAAAAATAAGCACGAAATGATTCGAAATTACCCCAAGGCACATGATGAGAGGTTTTTGCTTACCCGGCGGTGGTGGCCTTCTTAGTGGAAAAAAAGATCCCGATTTTCCAATTTCAAGATTTGTCAACACGACCACACACCTTTTGTAATAATTAGCAACAATGTGTCCCATGTCCGGAAAAGTCAACCACTTATCAACAAGACGTGCACAACCTTTCATATTTGCAGGAGGATGTAAGTCATTTAAAATGTAGTTATAACGATCCTCACCCGCATATACTTCAACATAATCATCTCTATGATCTTTCAACTCTTGAATAAGATGTGTATGAATCATGATATGACTTTGTTCGGTCAATCCCATAAACTCGGCTATAGTCCGAAATTCACAATGTCCATCACCTATAACATCCACCATTTTTTCAATAAATGGAAGCATGAAGCGTGACATATAATCAATATGCCTCATAACCGGAATAACCTTAGGCTTTGGATACCGAGTAGGTGGTGGAAGTGGGGAAAGTGATGTTTTACCAAGACGATCACCTCTTTTTCTTTTAAATGATGAAGTTGTTGGTGATGGTGACGGTTGACTATCCGGATTGTGGGAATCAACAACCTCCCACGAAGAAGGGATTCGACTAGTCGATGTAATTTTTCCCTAAGACCCCGAAATGTCCACTTTTTTCTTGGCCCTTGGTTGGTACTTTTCGTGGTGGTGGAGACATCATGGTGGTTTCAGGAAATGTCAACTGCTGCAAAAACTCTTTGATTTCAAGCTTCATTCCGTAAGGGACTTTCTTGAGACGTTCTTGAATGCCGTTTCACTCTTCATCGACATAAAAACCATGGTCATTACTTTCTTCGCCCATATGTAACCCATGCCAATGCTGGTGTATCTCATCCAATAAAATTGGCATGTCTTCAAGGATTTTAGTGGCAATTTCGCATGCACATGGCAGCCCGTATGATGTCCTTTGAACACAACCACAAATTTCCTTGTCCATGCACAATGTTTCCTTATAACGTGACTCTTCCAAAGCAATGTTGTCCAAAGCCCATCTAGACACATGACCACCTAAATCGGGGTACAAAGTGACATTTTTGAATCTATGTTCCAATGCGGTAACACTCTGACCAAATGTTGTTTGTATCACAGCGAACTGAAGAACCAACATGTCATGTATTTTCTCCCAACAAGTACCCAAATTACCCACACTATTGTCCAAATATTTCTTTACTAAAGCATGAGCCGATTTTACCCTGTTGGTGGTTCTGCAACCAAGATGCAACACATGGTCTGTCCATGTCCTCACTATTTTCTTCTTCACTTCATTCAAGGTGGTCATGGCATACTTTAGGAAAAGTGGGAAATCACTATATGCATCTTGGAACTCCACCAACGCATTTGCATATAACTCTTGAGTGGATGATTCAACCATATCTTTCCATGCCCTCGTTGTCTTCTTCACAACATCGCGAGGTTTCACCTCTTTCCCATCCTTTTTTCCCAAAGGATATTTACAATCTAAGATGCACCTTTGTTTAACATTTGCTTGCACATGGAAGCAACAACTCATTACATAACTTTCGGGGAAAACATTTCCAACCGCTTTCATCAAAGACATATCCCTGCAGTCACAATCACCTTAGGCATATTCATCTTTGACGTAAGAAGTTTACGCAACATTTTAAAAACCCAAACAAAGTTTTCCTCTTTCTCATGTGTCACAAATCCAAATCCAAATCCAAATCCAACCGAATATGCCAAATCGGTCGATCGCATGGTTGTGAACTCCATTAAGAATGTTCAATCCCCATTCCTTTGTTTGCCTAATTAGATATCCATTGACCATGAATAAGCACCCACATTTTCTTGAGCCCGTTGACGCATGCTTTGGTTTTTTTCCGGCACTTTGTGAGCTCCACTTCTTTCACACACTAGTTGCAACATTGGATTGATCAAGCTTGATCTTTGTGTAACAATTGTAAATCCCACCTTATTTGTTTGATGTCATGCCCACTCAAACAAGTCTTCTCTATCTTTTCATTTAACGTCGTTTGAAAAAAACTTAGCCGTGTCAACTTCATGGGCTTGAAGTGGGAGGACACCGGAGTCAAAATATTTAGAAGCTTCAACATGGACAGAAGCTCCATCAATGTTTGGTTTGGCTTCAACCTTAGGCGGTTTGACATCTCCGAATTTTTTGACAAAATTTGATTTTGCCTCTCCCGAATCATCTTCCGCGTTGTCAACCATTACTAAAATTAAACAAAACAAAACTATGAATTAACAACTAACTAATGCATAAACATCAATGCCATAATGAATGAAAACAAAAAAAAACAAAGATTTGTTTTATAGAAAATGGCAGTAATTGCTGCCTTTCATGCGTTTTTCATAATTTTTCCCAAGTTTTCCTCGGCAGTTAACTACCGAAATTTACCTCAGTAGTTAACTGCAAAAGCTCCCATAATTCGGCAGTTAACTGTCGAGGTTTCCCATGTCAGATTTCTACGTAAACTGACAAAAAAAACAACAAAAGCAGCTAAAAATCGACTGATTAAAATGCTTAATACCTGTTTTTTTACTTCAAAAGTGTGTTGATACCTCCTATGCTTGATGCTTCAATGATTTTAGATCAAGATTTGGTGAAAAAATATTGGATTTGGGGGTTTAGATGGAAGAGGAAAGACAGGTGATGATGAAATAGTGTGTAGGGGGAGCAGATGACTGTTTCATCTGATGAAACATTTCCTCGACAGTAACTGAAGCCGGTTTTTTAATTCCTCGGCAGTTAAAACTGCCGAGGGGTATTTTCGTATTTTATACGTGTTTCTCAGCCTAACATGATGTGTGAACAACAATTTTCTAGATATATTCAGGGTCGTTTCAACAAATTTGTAGGCTCGGTTTTAATCTTCAAAATAAATATGATTTTGCTCACTACCATATTGCATTCTAAACAACATTTAGACTACAATTTCTAACTTTAATTCATCACTAACAATTCTAAAAACTAACATGTAAACCAAATTTCTAAAAACCTAAAAATGTAATATTCCTACAAAAAATCAAAAATTTCAAAAAAAAAAATGTAATAGGATAAGCAACGCTTATTTGATGTTGATTTGGTTGACTTTGGTGAAAATCGCACTTGGTGGAAGAAAAATCGCACTTGATGATGGTTTTGAAATGTTTTGCAAATGACTGTTATGTTTCTGACTTGCTGTATTATAACAGCACGCAACGTGACTTAAGTCACGCTAGATTTATAACATGTGTTGGTTAACTCACGCAGCGTGAGTTAACTCACACTGAAAGCACCTTGCGTGACTTAAGTCACGCATGAGTACTTTGATGCTCAAATTAAAATTAAAATGAGCGGGGAGTAGAGAGTATGTTCCTTTTGCTATGATGTGACAATTTTTGTTACGTCATTTCACATACAAATGTTTTAGACTGAATACACTTGGTGAATACCAACAATTTTGTATCAATTGTTAATTAATAGAGCAATGATATATGAACAACCATTTGAGACAACTTCCATTTCCTCTATTTCTATTGGTCAAAAATAATAGAGAGAGAAAAAGGAAGAGAGAGAATAAAAACATAATGTGAGTATGAGAGAGAAAGTTGTCAAAAAGTTGTTGCAAAATGGTTGTATAAATATCATTTCTCTAATTAATAACAACAAAACCATATTGTGCGCACATGACAAAGTTTTACGTTGTGTCTAATAAATCAGAAAACAAAACAATCGTGCAAGTTTGTCAAAAAAAAAAAAATCGTACAAAAGAAAGCAACACAAAGAAATTCCGGTCTAAAATAGAAAGTTTTAGTTGCAACCATTTTAAGAATAGACAAGAAATCTTATAGGGGCAGACATGGTAAAGTAACTCATATTCGAAGAGGCTCCAAGCTTCGCCATAAAATTTTTAAGGTTGGTTGTGCTTTTTTATCCCTGTAAAGATTTTAACTTTTCATTTTAAACCATCTAATTTTTTTTCCAGCTTTTGGTTTGTCAAAAGTTTTTTATCATCACTTTTGATTTCTGCTTTTAAGTCAACTCATGTGTATCATTTAAAAATTTTGAAATTTTTTTCACATTCATGTTTAGTACAATATAAAATTCTCTCTTGCAAAAGTTTGAATTTTTCAACAAAGGGTCAAAATATAGAAAGTTTGAATTTTAAGTTTGAATTTTAGAGATTCATGTAATATTCTAAACATTTATGCAAAATCTCATTCAAAAGTTCGGAGGATATACATAACTTAATTTAAAAGCAGAAACCAAGAGTATGGACGGAACAGTTTTGATGGACTAAAAGTCGGGAAATTATTTTTGGTGGACAGAAACGAAACTTAATATATTTAAAGGGATAAAAACATATCTAACCCCTTATTTTGCTTTTGACAATTATTGAATATAATTGATCTTTACGAGATCACTTTGTTCATTGAAAGATGTAATTTATTCAAACAAGTATTTGTGCAATTGGAATTAAAATTATAATGTGAACCTATAATGGTCGGTGGTTAAGGATTTTGAAAAAGAACAAATTTTGCTTGATCAGAACTTTAAATAAAAGATATTTGGTTACACATAGATAAAGAAAAAATAATTAAATAATGTGATTAAATTATTTATTTTTGTGTATGCGCCAAAGTATTTTTCTTTTAGGGTCATAAACAATTAAGATTTACACGTTGAAAAAACAAATGTGGAAAATAACGTGGGGTCAGGGAATAAGTCAAATTTATCTAATTCAATAGTCTAATTAGATGTTTGGTTAAATTATTATTATTATTATAACATAAACATTATAAAAAAAATATTATACCATAAACGCATAATTATCTAATTATATTATATTTAGGTCAACTAGTTTTTTTTTTTTTACTAAAGGTTAACTAAGTTAACCAACTTATAACATTATACATAATTGTACTCAAAATAAGAGGGATAAGTATCTCGATCAAGTTGAGTTAAGGGATTAAAGGAGTTAAGATCAAGAGTTCGAATTCTAACAAAGAAAAATACTAATATAATAATTAACATACTAACATTTGTTATTAAAAAAATGCACTTTGAAAGATTAATGTATTTTTTTTTCATATCTCCCTTGCTTCAAACAATTTATCAAGCCTTCTGTAATTTTTTTAAATAATAAAGTTTAACTTGGTTGGGTTCTGTCCTCTTCTTGTACCAAAAAAAAAAGTTTAACTTAGTTGGATCTTAGACACTCACTAGAATTAGAGTATACTTCAAGGTTTACGACACGTTGAAAGATTATAAATTTTCCACAAACGAAATTTCAAGCTGACAATTAGAGTTGAGCCCACACCCTTGTGTAGTATGAGTCTACTTCTAAATGGATGGACAAACCTTTGCTGACAATTACTCTAATTCACACATACTTCACTCAACAAAATATATCAGACAACTCCAATGAAAATAGAACCAAAAAAATCTAGTGCTATAAACTCAATAGTCAAACTAGCAACTCACAAAACAATTGAAAACATGCAATGCACAACATGAACATCCATAAAATGAAAACTCAGTCGAAGATCAACAAAAACTCAAACTTGAACAAAAGTTGCATTTGACCAACAGACACACACCAAAAACCTACAGCCTTAGCTAAAAGACCCCAACACGAGCGGAAACTTTACTGACTAAAGCAATTATCGAGAGCCAAGTTCCATTCATAAAAAAGTATGGGCAAACTTTCATTATACTCAACAACCACATTCATCTTATCAACCATCTCCCTAACTTCCCAAACCCTGCCTTTAAAAATACTCTAATTCATTGTCTTCCAGATCATCCATACTGTCATATACCAAATTAACCAAAAACCTTTTCCTTGAATTTTATTATTTGCTTCTTTGTTCACAAAATCGAGTTAGAGTGTTGGACAAACAAATTATGCATAGTTTTTAGATGAAAACCAAGCTGCCGAAACAACAAAATCCAAACTTCGCAAGCCACTTGACGATGAAGGAAAAAGATGTGAAGCAGTTTCCTCCTCCCTATCACAAATAATGCAATTCTTTATTTGATCTAAAGGAAGAACTTGACGGATACCAAAATTTGTTCTTGTTGGGATTCAATCCAGAAGAAGTTTCGAAGGAAAAACAATAACCTTAGACGGAGCCGAATTTTTCCCATACCAAAGTCGCATGTTTCCTTGGATTTTCCCAAACGAATAAACCCAAATCCTTAGACAGAGTAAAACCTTCATCACAATTTAAAAAATCACAAGTCATCTCCATAAACTCTCTTAACACACTTACCCTTACCAAACTAACACTTACTTACTTTTTTATACATTTTTTTTCTTCCATGAATTGGATTTCGTTGACTCCCTGAAGTCATGGTCTTATGACTCAAAAAACGCTTACACAAGTACTTATTAATTAATCACTGATTAAAATGTTTTCACACTAACAACAAGAATTAAACTTACAACCTTGCGCATGAATCAACTCATTTTTAATAGAGTCAATCTTGATCCAAAAATGATTAACATTTTATTTAAGGAAAACAACCAACAATCATTACAGTGAGTTGGCATTTTTATTTTATTATATTTTAATTAATTATTGCTGGGTTGGTGCGTTGTTAGGGTGGCTTAATTCATTTTTATGACCACTTTAGGTGTAGTTTATTAAATCCTAGTCCTTTTCAATTTCTGTATTTTATTTCCATAAGTTTCAACGCACGTTGATAGTACCACTTTCTCCACCACATAGAAAAATAGAAAACCAAAAGAAGAAAAGAAAAATAAAAAAAAACTGAATCACTGTCATCATAATCATAATCATAATAATCGCGTTTTCCCTAACTCCAATTATTTTCATTTTCATTTTCATTTTCATTTTCTTCTCGATCTCAGATCTCTCTCCCTCCAATTTCATCTTCTTCACATCAAAACGCACTTTTTCAAATAATCACTTTTTTCTGCTTCAATTACCAAGAGATGAGTCCCGATGGTGATCTCCTCAGTATCGAACCTCTCGAACTCAAGTTCCCCTGTAAGTTTCCATTTCCTTTGATGTCTTTCCATTTTTCTAGGGTTTCAAAGTTTTGAAACTCGCGTTTTGATTTAATTCATTTCTCTGCTGTAGTTGAGCTGAAGAAGCAGATCTCATGTTCTCTTCAATTGTCTAATAAGACTGATAGCTATGTAGCTTTCAAGGTAACGATAATTTTCTGCTTCTGGTTTTTCGTTAATTTTGATAAAGATTTGATTTTGATTTTGATTTTGAGTTTTAGTTTTGTTTTTCTTGTAAGATCTGTTAGTTTGATTTTAGTGATTAGTGTTGTTGTTAAGTTAATTTGATTTCCCCTGTTAGTTTTTTCGCAATGTTGGATTGCAACAAATGATTATCGCCATTTTTACGGTGAAAATGCAAAACTTGAGTGATTATTATTGTATTTTGATTTTGTTTAGGTGAAAACAACCAATCCCAGGAAGTATTGTGTTCGTCCTAACACTGGAGTTGTCTTGCCAAGATCTACCTGCGATGTTATGGGTACGGATACGATTATTCTGAATGCATATCCGTTTCTTTTCACTTGTGTATAATAGTTAATTGATATAAGTCGTGATTGTTTGTTTTTGTATAGTTACCATGCAAGCGCAAAAAGAAGCTCCAGCTGATATGCAATGCAAGGATAAGTTTCTTCTTCAGAGCGTAAAAACCAACGATGGGGTCAGTCCAAAAGATATCTCTGCAGATATGGTATGATTATCATGCTAGTTGCTGTTGAATTGTCATTTGATTTTTGTTTACGATTATGATGTGTTAAGTTACAAGATTTCTGCCATTCGGGATTGCTTAGTTCAACAAGGAGGCAGGGCATGTGGTCGAGGAGTGCAAATTGAAAGTGGTGTATGTCTCTCCGCCGCAACCACCGTCTCCAGTCCCAGAAGGTTCTGAGGAAGGGTCATCACCTAGAGGTTCTTTTTCAGAAAATGGAAATGCCAATGGTCCTGAATTCGCACAAGTGGGTCCTTAACTTGTCCTGTTTTAGTTGAACCTACCCTTTTTCATCCAAGGATATCTATTGAGATGCTTTTTCTTTTTGGGATATTTCAGGTAACAAGAGGATCTGCTGAACGACCTGAGGCTCAAGAAAAATCTGCAGAGGTATAGTAAAACAACCTCTGTTTTATGTACTTGTTGTTTGTTATAATGTATGTTGATCTGTGTTCACCAGTTGTACTAATTGACTTCTGTATATTGCTACTATAGATTACACACATGAATTTTTGTAGGAAAATAATATAAAATTTAATTATCTTGTTCAATATTTTAAAGATATTATCAATTTGCATATCAAACTGCTTTGCAACTTTTGGGTGTTATTTTTCTTTCTTTTTTCCTACTTGGAAGCCTAGGTACATTTGATCTTATTTTCTCGCATTTCTGTTACCTTATATAAATGGGAAAAAAAGTTGTGATTTCTGGTGTCTATCATGCATTATTTGTTAACAAACACTGCACCCGTACAAGTGTTGCTCTTTTACATGATTAACTTTTATAAAGTAAATACTTCTTTAAAAAACAATGTTGATAGTAATTGTATGAAATTTCTATGAAATATTCATTTGCCTTATTCTGGAGTTTCATAATCACTACATTAAACATCTGCAATGCTCATATACTACAGTGTCAATACATATGCAACCATATTTCAAACACAAAAATACCCTTAAAAACAGTGGTATAGAACAAAGGCAAGACTCTAATGCTGACATAGTTTAGAATTGGATCACTTCTAAAAGGACCCTATCACATCCATACATAGCCTGTATAAAACAAATCCATCACTAAAATCATAATGTTATGCTCCTTTTTGGATTTTTTTGCATTTGTTCCTCATTCGACAAACTATCATTCAAACCCATTTTCCTCTCATATACATTGCAATATGTACAACAGCCCAAGTTATCATGTTGATAAGAACTGACTAAAATAAGACAATTGAACTGAATTTTCATTGAAGAATCGTAATGATGGGTACCTTATATCTACTTGTAGTTCCCATTGTCCATAGCCCTCTTTGAGTCACCCAAAGAGGGAAATTAGAGAAAGGGGGAGAGTTTGTTATCGGGAGAGAAAAAGTTGAGTTTGTTATGTAGGGTGAATGGTAGAATCACGGGGCATCTTGGAGAATCATTACGTAGGTTAGAGCATTTTGTTCTTTGAAAGAGTTTAGCTCTGGGCAGTAGCAATACTCATTCCTATGTAATTTCTTCATTTATCTAATATTCACACTTCTTGTTCATCACTGATTTATTATTTTTGCCATGAATTTGCACTGTTATTTCTGGGTTCTTATGACGTAATTCCCGAATTCTGCACCAGTGGGTGTAACAGAAAGGCTAGGATAGAAGTTACAACGAACAGAAGCTTAAGAGAAAATTCATGACAGAAATTACCGAATTCTGCACCAGTGGGTGTAACAGAAAGGCTAGGATAGAAGTTACAATGAACGGTAGAAGCCTAAGAGAAAATTCTTCACGGAACATTCCCTGGTGTTCACCTTGAAAATTCTAAAGCTGATGGATGATTTCATGCTTTAAATATCCACAAGGGCAGTTTACTTTATCTATGACTTATCGATCATGGATTAGTAGGAAAAACGTAACGGCATAAACGGGAGAAACAATTGTGGTGATCTGTTTTCTTTTTTCTTCGCTTGCTGTAGTTTTTATGGAGCCTGTAATTTTAGAGTTAGTAATGTATAGCAACTGTGTTTTGACAATAGTTGCTTTGTTGCAGGCAAGAGCTCTTATCTCAAGGCTGACTGAAGAAAAGAATAATGCAATTCAACAAACTAGCAGGCTCCGCCAGGAACTGGTGAGGAATCGCCATACATATGCTATATATTTCTTTGTTGTTGAAAGATACTATACAGTTTGTTGTTTCATCACTTGATATTGAGTCTGCAGTCTTCCAGGATTTTCAGTCTGAATGGGGATGAAACGTGTTTTTGATAGAAAGTCTATGGTGATTGAATAATATAGTCTTATCTCATTTGTATTAAAAGCAAGTTACTTTTATGTACTGCTACTATTTTATGGAGTGGAAATAGAAATAGAGTAATCTGCCATCTTTTAGGGGAGAGTGCACTTTAATTTTTGCTATAACCATCAAATGATTCTTTCAACATTAGATATGGACATGAAACACTTATCAAATGAATGAATTTATTACTTGCAGGAGCTGCTGAAGCGTGAAGGCAACAAAAATCGTGGTGGAGTGTCATTTATCATTGTCATATTAATCGGCTTACTTGGCATTATCATGGGGTATCTCATGAAGAAGGCATAAGCATTCGCACGATTTGATTTCACCATAGATTTTTACCCTTTTCCTGACTGTTCAAGCAATTGTGGCGAAAGTAAAGTAGATCAATTCATCTGGTGCTGGTTTTTCTTTTTATTTTCCCTTGTATTTTTGGGTGGATAACATTTTGGAAGTAGAAGACTTTAGGGGAAGTTGTGGGTCTCTTATTACTCTTAATATGAACTGACTCATGCTTTGGGTGACATGCATTCTTTTTGTAACTTAAGAGGAAAAGTTTGTCGTTTCTTTTGTGGTTCATTTAGTGACTATGGTAACATCAAGTTGGTCAAAACGACCACAATTCTGGGACTCTCTGGCTTTTTCTTGCTGTAACCTTTAGCGGTGTTCAAATCTAAATCGATCCAAATAAAAATCACAAATCAATCCAAAAAACCAAAAAACTACACATAACTGAATATTATTGGATGTCTTTGGATCTTCTATAAAAATTGCTCGGATTGGATTTCAGATCCATTTTTCAGAACCAAACTAAACCAAACCAAACCGATCCAAATCGCATACATAAAATCAAATACCTATTTAATTATTAGTATATGGCATTGTGTTAGCCAATTATTAATTTTTCTTATTTTTTCAATGATAATTACTACAGTTCAATATTATTTTTTTTACTATTTTATCTATTTCAAACATAATCTATCATTTTTTTTGAAGGAAAACATAATCTATCATTGTTATTTGGTAATATTATTTTGAATATATTGTATATTTTATTTTCCATCAAACAAATTTGACTTTACATCGGTTTTATGATATTAGTATTGATAGAAAATTGTAATTTGTATAACCGAAAATCAATCAAAGCCACTTTAAATCGAATTAGGTTGGGATGGTTTTTGTTTTTTGGGGAATAATTTAGAAACCTTTGGAACAAATGAATTTTTGCTTGATAACTGAATCAAATAATGGCAAGTATTGTTTTCTGTCATCTTATGTATGTGTAGTTCCCGTACCCGCCTGTTTTTAAATATGGTTTTGCAGCCTTTATTGATTTCATGCGGTTAGTTTAGTTTTGTAGCAAGCAAGAAAGAAAAAACAAAGCGAGCCTTATAATTTGAAGCTTTAGGATATCTACTTTCTGTTACATTTATGCTTGTCAAATTGAGTTAAACAGGCAAACAATGACTTGGGTTGATCGGTGGAACACTTCAGGACAGTGCTTCTAAATGTTTTAGACTGAAAGTTGCATTGTGCCATGAAATCTCCCTTTACAGTTACTTCATTCTTGCGAACATCTATTGTGTACTCTGTCAACCCTGCATATTTAGTTTTGCGATATGAAGATCATTTACTTAAATTAGACGCGCTTAATATGAGAGAATGACCAACTTCTCTGTCCTTCAACTTTTGGTGGTTTAAACTTTTGAAAAAACAGATTTGATAGGATTTCTTATTCCTGTAATATCAGTATTATGCAATTCTAATTGTTTAAATTAAACCTTTTTTTTAATATGACTAGTAAACAAATCTACACAATGCTTCCACTGTTGATAACTTAAGGGACAACTTCTCTCGCAATAGACGCGCACGCGCCTCTATTCCCATCACCAGGATTAAAGTGCCTAAACTAATAGTCACTTAGAGCACATTTGTCCTAAATATACTTTACTTTCTTCACATGCTAACAAAAGCTTGTGGCATACATAAGAGCTTTTGATGAGTTTTTTTTTTTTTTTTTTTGATTTTGTGAGATATTGATGAGATGGTATAGTTTCTTTGAGCTTTGTCAAAGGTCTTGAGTTTGAACTTTGAAAACACAGCAACTTTAAACTCATGAGAAGGAAAGATTGGTTGTCCACGTCATCTACCTTACTCTAACTTGCAATACTCGATTTATACGGAAAAAGTTGACATTTTTGTTTTAAATCCTAACACCATAAAGGGACCTTTGATCTTAACCTACATTAGACCTAGGCTTATTTAAACAAACAAGTTGACATTTTTGTTTTAAATCCTAACACCATAAAGGGACCTTTGATCTAACCTACATTAGACCTAGGCTTATTTAAACAAACAAG
>Ga0315914_1000179_pt1 | contig 63920 bp, 31 predicted proteins | sample MpolenodulesMG_FD_203920 | JGI IMG/M metagenome (GOLD analysis project Ga0315914, IMG submission 203920) | Medicago polymorpha root nodule microbial communities from Los Angeles, California, United States - elongated nodules | ecosystem: Host-associated > Plants > Roots > Nodule | place: USA...
CACCACCACCGTCGACCCACCCCCTCCTCTCCATCTGACGCACTGTCACCCATTTATCCACCGCCAAATCAAAGAGGCGAGGAAATTGCACCCGTAGAGGCACATCCCCCAGCCAATTATCTGACCAAAAGTATGTGCTACCTCCGCCACCTACTATCCTACGCAAATTATCTTCGAACCAGCTCCCCTCCCACACCCCCACACCGCAGCGGATGCTAGAAATCATCCGCCACCACAAAGAGCTATCTCTCCCACCCTCCTTCAGCCGCCCCCCTTCCTCCCCGTACCTAGCCTTCAAGACTCGATACCATAAACCCTCCTTATCAACCAACATAGGAACTGTCAAAAGTGACCAACAATCATTGTACTGATTACCAATATCCAAAAGATTTAGTTTGTTTGTGTATAAGTATCCTATCATATTCAATCATTGAGTCATATTTTTTTATTTATTTCTTAAACATCTTCTAAAGTACTGTATATATTATTTTTTAACTAAACCTTATATTTTTTCGGTGAGAAAAAGGGCTAGAAGCCAATTAAACCTTATCTTAAAGTCAACAACAACAGTATATATCTTTAAAAAAAAAAAAAACTATATACATAGTAATATGATCCTTGCTACGTAAAGTACATAAAACTAAAAAAAATATAAAACAAATGCAAAGAATAGTAATATGTAGTAATCTATATAATAATTTGTTTTCCTTCTTGTGGAATATTCAGCCTTATGTATAACTTTTTTCTAAGTATTAATAAAATTGCATAGACATAATACGTTTTCATGTAAGTATACTCCAAGTTATTAAAAAAAATGTAAGTATACTCCAATGAAAAGAAAGAAAAAATCAACACCGAATTTTGACACAAAAATATAAGAATTTAGTCAAAATCTGCATAAATCCTACTCAAACCATCAGTTCCACTTCTACCACACATCAAAATGGAGCAAATCAATTGCTATGACCAGTAAATTTGATGACCAATTTTATACCAATCAATAAAGGACATCATTTCAGCTTCGCGTACATTTGGTATGGTAGGGAGCCTTATTTAGTCACAAACACAAATTAAAAATATTTGGACACATATTCATAAATGGAAAAAACTAAAAGAGAATTAAATTGATTCCATCATTTTTCATTATTTCTTATCCATATATGCATGTCCAAATGTTTTTTATTTGTCTTTATGATGACCAAGAAAGAATTACCAGTTTTTTTTTTTTTGCTTTCGCACCGGTTTCCGACCCACTAAAGATGGACGACTAATCCGGCTTATGCGTAGAGGCATGCGCACAGACCAAGCGTTGTTCCCTCTAGGAATCGAACCCGGTATTCCCCGAATACGTTCTTGGAAGGAACTCCTTACCAGTTTTTCTATTCTAGGCATTTGACGCTTGGTGCTTATTAGGATACATTGTGCTCCTAACATGTCACGACAAACACAAATGGTTTATAATCAACTTTAGACTTATCTATTGAGTTAACACTTACATGTTTTGCTTAAAAAAAACACTTGCATTTTTTTTAACAAGATTATTTTATTAGAAGAAAGCTAGAAAAGTGCAATAGATACTCTATCCACGCGTCGGGTTTTAAGTACAAGGGGTATTTAAACCAAAAAAAACAATCACTCTACACTAACTGTCGAGACAAAACAACGATTTGAACATTATTCATAATACAAACAAGCACCCCACTTTTTTCTTAGCAAAAAATCATCTCCAAGAGATTGTTTTAATCTCATCCACCAAGCCCTCTACCTCCGGATTCTTAGAAGAAAAAATAATCTCATTTAACGCTTCTCAAATCTTCCAAATACTAGCATATAAGTGAAAATAAATTTTATTTCATTTATTTCAATAAGCTCTCTAAAATAGTTTATAAAATCAACTTATATAAAAATAATTTAACTACATTTTTCTTTAATTATTTATTATATAAGTAATATCTTTCCCAAACACTGTTTTATTGCACATACTGTGTTTTTTTATGTTAAACGTGACAGCATGAGGGACAAATCCAAAATATAAGACCCTGGATAAATTATTCATCTCTCTGTACAAAAGTTTTTTCAACCAAGCTAAATAAGCACTGGTCCCAGTCTTAGAACTGAAATTCAACGATAATGTTGAAATTTCAAACCTTCACCAGTTTGCCCCTCTTACAAGTTTCTTGAAGGTGCAACCCAAAAATAAAATATTATTCCTAGAACCAGTGTGACACAATATATGATTGTAACCATTGAAATAGAATGATCTCGCATGTATGCTACAATCTAAGCTACATGGTAACATCACTTGGTCACCAATATGTCATGTCTTCTCCATTGTGAATCCTGCAAGGTTGGGTGAAATCAGGTAACAATTGATATCAGTGCTTCTAACAGCACCAAATTACATGAAAACAGATATATCTAACTTGGTTGAAGGTTACCTCAACTAGCAAGTCTAGTGTCCATTAATAACTCATTCATTGAAGGATATCGAAAAATGTTTCATTCCATTTCGTCTTTTCAGATGTTGATACAATAGAATCATCTAGGAAAGGGCTCCAGAAGCCACCGGGACCAGACAAAACCCAGCTTACTTTTGTTGGTGGTTTTGTTAAGTTATGGATGGAACCTCTATCGTCTTCCCCCGTTTTGAGTTTCTTCTGAGAATCGGTTATTTCGGAATGCTTCAAAAGAAAGTCAATTAGTTATACTTAATGTAAGGTTAGTTATTGTAACATCTATTACAGTTTTGAAACTCACCGTAGATTGAATAGAAGGTTCTGGAGTTGTTTGATCCTCGGTACCTGAAAAGCTTTTTTCGACAGGGTTTTCATAACTTTTCATACTAGGAGCACTTCGCTTTCCAGAGCCACGTTTGAAAACTAACTGAAATGGAAGCGCAAGTTAGATAGTGGCAATCCATGCAAATAAAAGTTTAAAGACAATGCACTTAAGGTGTAAATCATTTTTACACATTCGTCCAATCAGACCTATCCGCATAGATATTTGTTGAGATATTTTACGAATTAGCATAATAGTGACATTATTGTGAAATCTGATTGGATGACCGAGTAAACTAAATTTACACTGTCAATTACATAGTCTTAACTCCATTAATTGTCAAATTGAAAGTAATTTGTTTGGTTGGTTTAGGCACCTTGGGTGTAGCTCGACATGTATTTTCTCCATTGCTTGGTTTAGGCACCTTGGGTGTAGCTCTACATGCATTTTTTCCGGTTAAACCTCGTCCCTCAAAATCGCTTGCAGGACAACGAAATTTTTGCCTTTTTCTAGACTTGATGAAAGTCTGCAGAAAATATAGCACAGATCATGTCATTGAAAGACTAGTAAATTAGAAACCAAGGCATTTTTATTGCCAAAAAAAACTAAGGCATTTTTCAAAAACTGGTCAGAGGATAGTTTAGCTACTATTGCAGGTGTAAATTTTAGCTAATTAAATCAAAGACAAATAAATTAAAAATACAATATAATTTTTTTAATTAAAAGCTTGCCCATTTGTCTGCCAGTCTTATAAAGAGCTTATATTTCAGGGAATTGATAGTTATAGCGAAGCATATCTTTGCGAGGATTTCACGACTGTATTTCCTAGATACCTTTCCTAATATATACACCTGTCCTCCCTTGATTTCCAGCAAAAGTAAACAAATTTAATTGGCTAAAAACTGTTCGTAATCAGCTCGGGATGATATCTGTCTAGATATATAGCAAATGCTCTATATTTCACCCATATCCCAAACCCAAATCGAAAAAATGCAGAGACCTTAAAATTCAGATATTAAGATGTGAGAGCCACCAGTATTAAAGAGAGGAAAGAGTGGTTCATCCAGAGAAAGTAGAGAACTTCTAAAGCCTAGCCATTAATAAGCTAGCTTAATTATAGCATAAATGGGAGTCCTATTTTTCATTTGCAGTAAGTAGTATAACTATGAGTCGAAGTAACAGAATCACAGACGGTAGTTTCTTATTGACTTTTCGTATTTACTTTTGCAGTGACTATTTCATTATTTCATATCAAGAATGAATGTAATTTTCATCATATACACTAAAGAAAACACTGCACCATAACATGATCAAGCAGAAAAACAATTTATATTTGGCTTATTGTCAAGAAACAGCTGAATAATTAAGAAAAACTATTAGCATCCTGGAATCTCATAAACCAAATTTATCCTTTTTTTAATATACCACTATGTTCCTCCTGCTACTGACTAAAGAGACATGCTAGAAACTGACGTAAACATGAAATTGAACTCACAGTGTTCTTGTTTTCTGATATCATTCTCTCAGTAGGAAGATGGTCTCTTGTTTCTCCTCCATTTAGATATCGATGAACCGATACCAAAGAACGGAATTTCTGTCCAGTGTGTGGCTCTATGTAACACTGAAAGAAGAAAAAACAAATTCATAAACAATCAAATGCAAGGGGGAGGGGAAGAATATCCAAATGGTTATAGAAATGACTAGTGGAGTTTCAACAAACGAGATGAAAGTAATACGATGATGAACCCCAAATCAATAACAGAGAATTCAAGCCTAAATAATGTGCTAAATGTAGAAATGAAGCATATCAAGGGATTAAAACTTGCTTTCCTAGCTTTTGTGTGTTAATTATTACATGGTTGAATCAAGTGTAACTTCTACTAGTTCATACTGAATTATCTTATAATTTATGTTGTTTTGTCAATTTTTCAAATGAAGCACTAACCCTTGAATAGAAATGCCTGTATTCATCATGTGTCAAAACAACAACATTACTATTTTTGAGGATGAAAACAAACACTTACAGAATGTCATTTCAAATGCATATCAGAAATATGTCATCCAAACTTTGATTTTCTTATTGATATTTTCATACTCTCACATATGTGTTCATATTTTCAAACATTTATGTAATGGAACTAAAAGGTATGCACTTTCAGTGTAAAACAGTCTTACACTGACATCTAATGAATCCAATGAGAATCCAATACTTTGTTGCATTGCATCACCCCCCTTTTGTATCGTTATTTTGAAACAAATTGTGTGACTTGGAAAAATCGTGGCCTCTCATTGACATTGTACAACCATTAAACTCTTATGTATTTATGTATAATAATTTCAGTTTAATGGAGGTGCATTACTGGTGTAAAACAATTTTACACCGACATCCAATGACAATTGATCATAGTCAATTTTAAAACAGCATTTTAAAAATGAGTTTAATGGGCATACACTTGACAGTGTGAATAAGAAACCATCAATCTACCATGCCATACAACTAATTTCAAAATATTTGTGATTCGACGGAATACAAGATGGTCATTGAATGTCGGTGTAAAACTACTTTACAACAACAATGCATCTTCTATGTTACACCAACAGTTCATATAACATTTTCTCTATTAATTTGTATATTTACAAAGCTGAAGGGTAGAATTCAAAATTAATTAACAGAAAGGGTCTCAAAAGTACGTACATAGGGTGCATGCATGATATGATCGTATGATACATTACTATAAGCATTGAAAAGAAGAAAGAGAACAGAAGGTTACCTTGTCAACAATGTCAGCGTGATTAGGATTACGGTTAGGGCGGCTTCGTTGTTCAACCAACCAACCATCAGGAACCTTCAACGGTGACCGGATAACAATCTGCAATTCTTTTTCCCTTGAATTCGTCGGATTGTGATTGAGATGCTCCTTTTCAATATTCATGGGCGACATGCTGTTGCTTGGGAGCCACTCACTCTAAGAGTCACACTCACAGTCGCACACCAAGCTGAAAATAGGTTACACAGACCGGCAGGGTACACCGTCTAGTTTACATCAGGTTTAGGCTAGATCAAAATGTCAAACCATAAAGAAAACAACATTTTTTGTACCAAAAAATAAACAAATTTTAGACCTAATCTTTAACCTTCACATTCTTTAATGAAATTTTTCATAAATAGGTAGAAAATTATGACAATATTTTTCAAAAAAAATAGATCTTAACAAAACAAGAATTTAATATGATTTTTTTAGTACCAAAAACATAAAAATTCATGTTTTGTTAAAAAATCTTTTTTTTAGGAGAGATTGTCATAATATTCTATAAATTTATGGAAAATTCATAAAAAAAATGAAGGTTGGACCTGAGTTAACTATAAAGTAAAGACTAATTTCGTGGATGGAAAATTTTGGAGGGATCAAATGCCTAAAGAATATTTTAAGAGGACTAAAATCAAATCTTGATATATTTAAGGGAACTAAAATCAAATCTTTATATATTAATTTTATGCTTTGAATTGAATTATAATTTTGTTGACTTTTTCATAAATTCAAGGTGAGTTTGATTGGCACAACAGTAAGTTTTGGGCATAAGAGTATAACACATCAAAGAAGGTACACGACATGAAAGAATTGTAACAGAGAGATAGTATTTTTATGTTGAAAAATAAAGAGTATTTTGGTATTTTGTATAGTCAATACTATGGACAAAAAGTTGTCTCATGATTTTTCATATAATTTATATAATAATACTTTTCATGTTAAATATTCAGTCTCATAATACTTTTTTCAGCTTAAATTAAGTATTAATAAATTTTCATAGACATAATATGTTTTTCATGTAAAATATTTATCTATTTATATTACACTTTACTCTTAGATTACCATGTTGCATTCATACTTACATAATTTAAAACTTACTAACATGCTGTTGCGTAAAAAGTTGCTCCAATGATATGATTTTGCATCAACCATTTTTAATTAGTCAAAATTTTAGTATGTTCTGACATGAGATCCTAGTCAAACCATCACTACCAATTTTATAGCTACCACAACAAGAATAACTCGATCCATCAAACAAAAAAAAACAAAAAAAGATTAATTTGTTTGAGCTGGGCACATTTGACACTGTGCGCTTGTATGGATAGATTTGACATATGCACCTGACATACGAAATAGATTCTCTCAATTGAAATCCTCTTATTCTTTCTCAATTGTTGCATCTCAACCATAAAATTCAATCTCTCAATCTGTCAATCAGTTCTTTTCAATGTAGTTCAGTTTTGTTTTTGGTTCTTTCAAACAATCCTAATATTAGATTTGGTTCAAATTTGTTTTCTTTCAACAGTCCTAATATTCGATTTAGTTCCATTTTTAGTTTTTTTCTTTTTCAGCTGTCCTAATTATTAGTTAATAATAGCAAATTGAAATAGTTAGGGTCACAGAGAATCAGTTCAGATCGAAAAAGTACAATTTGGGTTTTGAAAATATAGTTCCTATTCAGTTTGAAACCACATAACCTACACCAAACCTCAATATCAATTCGGTTCAGAGCGAACAATTGACGGTTCAGTTCAGTTTTATCAAACTGTTGTAACAGTTCAATTTGATTTTCCGCCTGAAACGAACCATGAAACATGAACCGTCCTAGTTTTAGATATTAAGCATGACACTGATGACAGCGTGAAACATAGTCATATTAACACCAACCACACAATAAAAGACACTACAAGATGGTCATTCATCTCTGTACAAAAGTTTTTTCAACAAAGCTAAATCACCACTAGTCTAGTCTTAACACTGAAATTCGACAATGAGTTGAAACTTCAATCCTTCACCAGTTTGTCTATCCTATATAAGTTTTTTGAAGGTCATGCAACCCAAAAATAAAGTATAGTTCCTAGAACCAGTGTGACACAACATACACACTACTGTAACCAGTGAAATAGAACGATCTCTACATATATGCTACAACATAAGCTACATCGTAACACGACATAGTCACCAATATGTCATGTCTTCTCCATGTTGAATCCTGCAAAGTTGGATGAAATCAAATAACAAGTGATATCAGTGCTTCTAAAGGCATCAAATTACATTCAAACATATTTAACTAGGTTCAAGCTTACCTCAATTATTTACTCCACTAGTAGCTCCTTCATTGATGGATATTGAAAATGCTTCGGACCATTTCCTCTTTTCAGATGCCGGTACAACAGAATCATCGAGGAAAGCGTTCCAGAAGCCTCTAGGACTAGACAAAACCCAGCTTACTTTTGTTGGTGGTCTTGTTAAGTTATGGATGGAACCTCCATCGTCTTCCCCCATTTTGATTTTCTTCTGAGAATCATTTTTTTCGTAACTTTTCATACTAGGAGCACTTTGCTTTCCAGAGCCACATTTGAAAACTAACTGAAAAGGCAGCACAAATTAGAAGGTGGCAATCCATACAAATAAGAGTTTAAATACTAAGCACTTAAAGTATAAAACATTTTTACACAATCATCCAATAAGCTCTTGCCGCGTAGATATTTGTTGAGATGATTTATGAATTAATAAAAAAGTGACATCATTATTGAAATCCGATTGGATGACCATGTAAAAAAAATTACACTATAAGTACATATTATTTAAACTCCATTGTTAATTGTCAAATTGAAAGTAATTTGTTTGTTTTGTTTTGGCACCTTGGGCGTAGCTCTGCATGCATTTTCTGCAGAAAAACTTAAACGTCCCTCAAAATCTTTTGCAGGACGAAGCTTTTGTGCAGTCCTAGACTTGATGCACGTCTACATTAAATATTGCACAGATCAAGTCATCAAAAGAACTTTGATTCATATGCGAACAGGAGAGTGTAAAAAAAACTTAAACTTAAATGTTCACTTAAAATTGTGAAAGGAAACTACACAGAACTAAAATAAATAAAAAACTGTCCAAAAGAGAACGAAAAAAATGATATCTTCTATGTAAAAAAATTGAATTAGAAAACAAGGCTTTTTTTGACATAAAGAACCAAGGCTTTTTTCAAAAACTAATTAGAGGATAATTTAACTTGTAATAGTGGTTCATCCACTCTAGAATGGAGTGAAAAAACCAAGCTCTAATACCGCAGAATGTGGATAACTCGCTTCTAAAGCCTAGCTCATAAGAAAGCTAGCTTATACCATAAATGGGAATCCCATTTTCCATTTCTAGTATAACTGAGTCGAAGTAACAGAATCAATGACATTTATTATCTACTTTTACAAGTGATTATTTCATATCAAGAATGAATTTAATTTCCATCATATACACTAAAGCAAAAACAACACCATAACCTGATAATGCAGCAAAACAATATATATTTGGCTTATTGCAAGGAAACAGCTGAATAATTAAGAAAAACTTTTATGCTTCATACAATCTTATAAACCAAATGTATCCAATTCTTCTTTACAAAAATGCTATGTTGAGTATCTAGACATATTTTGTTATCTTTTCAAAATCAGGATTGATTCCACTATGTTTCTCTTGTTACTGACAAAAGAGACATACTAGAAACTGATGTAACATGAAATTGTTACTCACAGAGTTTTCTGATATCATTCTTTCAGTAGGAAGATAGTCTCTTGCTTCTGCCGTAAGATATCTCTGAACAGATGTCAAAGAACGGAACTTCTGTCCAGTGCGTGGCTCTATGTAATACTGAAAATCAAATAAAAATCAAATCCATGAAGGAGGGGAAATTTTTTCAAATGGTTTTAGAAATGACTAGTGGAGTTTCAACAAATGACACGAGAACAATACTGTGATATACCAAAACATAGTAACAGAGAACTCAAGCCTAAATGTGCAACCTGTAGAAATGAAGCATAGAAAGGGATTATAACTTTCGTTCCTAGCTTGTGCGTGTTAATTATTAGGTTCAATTTAGAACGATTTTTGTTCATATTGAATTATCTTATTTATGTTGTTTTGACAATTTGTCAAAGAAATGCCTATATTCATCATGTGTGAGAGACCATCATTAATAGTGTTCAGAATTAAAACACTTATTAGACGCCATTTTAAACCCATATCAGAAATTTCTTATGCAAACTTCGATTTACTTCATAGTTTCATACTCTCACATATTTGTTCACACTTTCAATTATTTATTTATATAAATTTGAGTTTATTGGAGCTGCACTATTTTTTACCGACATCCAATAACAATTCATCGTGTTGTCCCATAATCCTATTTTAGAACTGCGTTTTGAAATAACCGCCAAATATTTGATTTTATGAACGGTCACTGTAAAACTAGTTTACAATGACAGTGCATATCACTTTTATACATACAAACCCTAAGTAAGCAATCCCTACACAGTTGTTCCCCTGTACCCAACAAACACAAACTATGTGTGTGTATGTGAGTGCGCGCGCGCATGGGTGTATGATATGATTGTATGGTACTAAGCAGTGCAAAGATGCATGCATAAATAACTAAATTAACTGGAGGAGAAAAGAAGGTTACCCGATCGACGCGGTCGGAGTTAGACAAACGGGGCCGATGCTCAACCAACCAACCATCGGGAAGCTTGAACGACAGCCAAACCAGAAAAAAATTCATCAGATAAATAACAAAAAAGAATACATCAGTACTTCCACAGATCATATACACAACACGTTGTCCTCATCATTCATTTCTCAAGTCAATCATAATTCTGCTATTGCCACTAATTACCACTAGTGTTCCACCATTGCTTAATCACTCTAATTCTCTTACATTCAACCCTATTTCAGAACACATATCCATTTACAAGTAAGAAAAATGCAATTAATCATTTCCATTTTAAATTCTCTTAATTACCATCATATAAATTAAAGCAAAAACAGGAGTATAACCTGATAATGCAGCAAAACGATGTAAACATAAAGTTAGAACTGACATTGTTATTGTTTTCTGATATGATTTTCTCAGTAGGAAGATAGTCTCTTGTTTCTCCTCCATTTAGATATCGCTGAACCGATACCAAAGAACGGAACTTCTGTCCGGTGTGTGGCTCTATGTAATACTGAAGAAGAAGAAGAAGAAGAAGAAGGAAAAAAGATTTATCGTTAAGCTGTCAGTGTAAAACTAGTTCATACTTCATATGCTGACTGTGCATATCTTTTTTTTTTCTCTAATAATTGTTATATTTAGAGAGTGAAGGCGTTGAATTGAAGATGCATGCTGCAGAATAAGTGGAAGAGAAAAGAAAAGAAGGGTTGCCCTTACCCTGTCAATGTGGTTGGGATTAGAGGGACGGGGTCGTTGTTCAACCAACCAACCATCGGGAACCTCAACCTTGGACGGTGGTGACTGGACCACAATCTGCATTTCTTTTTCCATTTCAACATTCATTCGGTGCTCTCGTTTAAGGACATGATCAGATCATCTTCTTGCTTGGGACTCACTGAAATTAACAAGTGTCATACTGCTCCATTTGTGACTCACTCATTTCATTATTTTATTTTACAAATATTAATGGAAAAAAAATAAAATATATATATATATATAGAAGCTGAAGATTCATGTTACATAACAATTAATTAAGATATTAACATTTGTTATTCAATCCTTAAAAAACAAAAATGTCATTAAAAAATTATCATGTATTGGTGTAATCACTAATGACATAAATGCATAGTGAAATGTGGAGACCGAGAGTATAATTGAAAAATGAGGTCAATGTGAGCTTATATCAGTTCAGATAATACTTAGGTGACATTGTGGTTGGTGACATTATCAACACAATGTTACAAGTGTACAAAACACCAAAAAAATCTTGTGAAAGAAAAATAAGAAAGTCACATGTGACATTGTGGTTGGCCAATGTCACCAACCACAATGTCGCCCAAGTGCTACCGGTTCGATCCAATCCGGGAGATTACTCTTAATGGATATTATTTTCATGTTAGAAGTTACTTTCGAGCAGGGATTACGATGAACTTATGGAATCATAAAAGGAAATTTTTTTCAAGCCAAAACAATGTTCAACTCTGCAGTTTTATCTCCTAAACAGGCTGAGGCTTTTCGTTTAGTAGAGGCTATTTAACACAAGTATACCTACGTAACTTGTCAATAACATGGTGGGATTTAACACTTACATACGCATCGCACCACATTAACATCTCAAAATATAAACAGAAATAAAGGCTCAGCATTGATATTGTCTAGTTGCAATATAGAACAAATAGCGTGCATCCATGAACTTCCACGTCCATTGATATTGTCCCTTGCATTGTTACAACATTCTTTTCACTCCATACTTCTTTACCTTGACAGGAATTGATGCTTCTGCCAGGGAAAACCTTCGCCAAATATGACACCTTTGCATATATCGGTGTCTTCTGTTCATTTAGATTGAAGAAAGCCATATATACTTCTCCTTTTCTTCCCATTGCAATCCAAGAGCGAATGCCACCCGAATCAACATTACCTGCACGAGTGTCCAATTTGCAATATGAATAATAAACACGGGGAAGACAAATTATATTTCCTCTCGTCTTAAATATAAACAAAAAGGTATATGTATTTGGTCCAAAATTGTGTACTTATTACTTATATGTGGGACATATATATGTACTAGTAAAATTCACCTTGGATATACTTCACTGTTGCACAAAGACCAGAGTAACTATTTACCAGGGTCCCATTGGAGTTTAGTTCCCAAATCTGTTAAAGAAAGAATCCATCATCTTCCAATGAGTCCACAAATAGCAATAATATATTGCCTAGCTAGGGGTACTTACATCAAACATGAACTGCAACATACCTGATTTGAATCCAAACTGCAAGGAGAAAATGTGCCTCTCTTGAACTCTTTGGAAGTAACTTTTCGTTTTGGAGAACCATCGAAGCAAAGTCTCGTTTGGTTGGTTGCAACTAATTGATGTTTCCCGCGATAGTCCTCTTGATACATACTCTCTCTGTCTCTGTAAGAACATCAATCAAACAATTTAAATTTAATTGTTAACAACAAAAATAATCAACCAAGTTATATAAATAGAACATAGAAAGATGAAGTGTGATTACAATCTGAATTGAAGTTCTCTCTTGTGTACACAGAAAGGGTTCTGATGCTTGTTTTCTGCATTCCCTTTCCAACAGATTCTTTCAAGATCTTGGTTAATATTTTCAATAGTCCAACCAATTGCCTTTGTTTCCGTGCAGCTAGTAAGGCCTAATGAATGTCTAGGTTTCTTTCCTTTCTTGGATCTTCTCATTTTCCGCATATGATGTTGGTATTCGTTCTTCGAGTTCTTCGAGCTTGTGACGTAAGGAAACTGTCATTGCAATAAAAATGATATGGTTTTTTATATGTTTATCCCTCACATGTAAACTATTTTCCTCCTAAAAAAAGTAAGACGGCTCACATGCCTCCATGTTATTAGAGCTGAAATAATTAATCTCTAGCTGGTAGGATTCGTGATAATTTCATATGTGGCAGGGTCGATCTTCCGCATGTCGCCTCCATACATAAGGGGAGACTTTGCCAGAGCCCATAAAGTCATCTATGAGATAACAATGAATTCACTCAGAATCTATCATAATGCATGCAATCACATCACAGCATGAAATCTATGAGATAACAATGAATCACTCAATACCTGTGTCCTTTTCTCATCTAGATTCAAGTTACTATACCTGTGTGGCTCTTCTTTTGAATCTATAAATTAAAAAAAAAAAGTTCAAAAATCCATATTTCAGTATGTCTTTTAATCAAGAGAGAATGCTTCACTGTCTAGCAGCCGAGCCTCATCACCTTTGTCAGTTAGCCATCCAAATGGTAGCATGTCCAAATCAGGCCATGACCTTCCATTTAAACCTTTTGCTCCTATCATATTAGCTGTAGCTAAGTCCCTGATTCAGAATTGAATGAACTGAAGTTATGTAATATGGTGAAATATTGATGGTAAAATAACAAAACATAAACAGAAAAGCAGCATCATGATAGCAACATACTTCAAATCCAAAGACTGATAAAAGTATCTTAGACGGTGATATAATGTATAAAAAAACTTAATCACCTTGATATATCAAAATGAGCCTTGACATCATCCCATGCATCAAAGTCATCTCCTGTTATGCGATACATGTTGACTAGTCCACTGACATCCTTGGCCATGGCTGGTGTCACATATTTTCCGGGAGACACAGAATACACAATGGGGCGATTAAGTTGGCTCAGAACCTGGCATGACAGTTCACATGAAAAGTTTGCAAATAATAGTAGCATAAATATTAAGATCTTGAATGTTGACACAAGAACAAGTAGTAGTGGAAGAAGGTAGGAAAGAGGAAATTGAAGAATACCTCGGATACATAGGTTATCTCATTTATATCCAAGTCCTCGCCGAACACGCAGTCATGTTTCACTGCAAGAAAGGCAGAAAATCTATCAATATTAGTACCAAAGCATAGGCGTAACTGTATATATACTAATGCAAGTCCAAATTAACACATGAATGTATAATCAATCAATACTTTGTAAGTTTGATCACTTATAGAGGTTTGGAAATTAATTATTTAAAGTCATCATGATTCTTGTCAATGACATGATAAATGTTGTAAACAGTACACTTAGAAATTAGAAGTCTAGGTACCAAGATCAACACCCCAGGCAGCATACTGCTCATAAAGGGATCTCAAAAAAGCTCTCCCTGCCCCTAACGTTGTATCTAAACTCATGAAACCATTCGGCATCCATCCACAAGCCCTTTTTGGGATTGCTATGTCTTTTGCATGCCACACACGACCAAATTCTTGATAAGCACCGCCCTAGTAAATCACAAGAAGAGGACATCAAAAGTCAATATGAAATTTTGTTTTAGATTAAGGTACATATTTGAACTGACTTATTTTGAATTTGCCTATTTTAGCTTATCTACTGACATAAGCATAAGCACTGGTGAGTTCATAATACAGAAATAAATAGAAGATCAAACTAAAGCAAAAATGCAAACCAATACCTTTGTTGTATCTAGGATAGGGGTATTTGCATCCACAGCTTGTGTGCTTATTCCTCTCATAACATGAATTCCAAACTTTAAACCTAAGCTATGTACTTTCTTAGCTACTTCACTTAATCCATTCCCACCATGGGAAGAAGGCCACCTTCCTGGATCAGGGACCATCCTTCCCCATTCATCAATAACGTCAAATCCACGAGAATCAACATTAGCACCTGCGACTTTCTTCCTATACCAGAGGAAATCCACCACAACAAACTACAAGGGTAGAAACAAAGAAATCAATCTATATCTATAACCAAAGCACTACTAATGCAGTAAAGTAAAATCAGTTCATTTCAGTATTTATACCTCATATCCATGAGCATGGAGACGTTGAGAAACTATTTCAGCATTCTGTAAGAATTCTTCTTCGGATATTATCCAGGAAAATGAATCGTAGGAATTCCACCCTCTTGGTGGCAAAGCAGCTTGTTGTAGGTCACTCTCAGATAAATTTCTTGATGACACACTCAAATATAAATAAAATTATCAAAAGTTAAATTGAGCTAGGTTCTAACCAGTTAAACATTTAACTACCATAAACTATATTTATAGTAACTAACAAAACAACCTTTGAAAAGTATGTTTTGAAAATCTCCCAGCAATACCAAATGCACAACACAAAACATAACAACATCCAGTGGCAACCAATGACAATGTAAATGAAAAAGCAAAAAAAAGAAAAACATGCTGAGTTTTGGATCCAACCACCTTTCAGTTTACTATAAATAGTAATACTCCATGGAATGTAGGTTAAAAGAAGAATCAAGTAAAGCTGAAAATAGAAAGAAAAAAAATGAGAAGAAGATTGTATGGTTGCATTGCATTAACATACCTCTGAACGCAGCAGGAACCAAAGAGAAGCCAAAAAGAGACTAAGCACAGTGTGATGAAACACCTCATACTCATAAATTTTCAACTCTTTTTTAAAAATACTATTAAATTAAATTTAGAAAAAGAAAAAAACCAGAGAAATTAGTGGGAAAAACACAGTATGAAGAAATTAGTAACTAAAGAAGAGGCGGAGAAGATGGGGGTGAGGGGATTTTACAAAACTGCCCCCACTTTATGGTTGAAATGTCAAATACTTTGTGTTAAATTATCCATTAGTACTATTTACAGTAACATTTTTACTTGGAAACAATGATTGAAACTCTTGCATCATCATGGTAAAGCGCCAGGAAATTAAAATGGACTCTACTTGAAGATTGGAGTGGAGTAATGAGACGAAATTAATAAAATTATTTGGACTTTGATTGAGCAGAATGTGAACGAGTATGAGAAAGGAATTTACTTGTGTTGACTTGAGTCTCTACGACACACGTTTGCTTGTGTAATCATCCTAAGCAACAACACAAACACACTGCAATCACCAAATTCTCCTAGCTAGGCCCACACGTAACGGTTCACATCACAAGGCATATAGTACCTTAATTTGTTGATTTAATTATAGTCTTGGTCCCCTATTTTCATATATTAATGGGATTATTTGGCCTATAAAATAATATTGTTCCTATGGAAATTGATCAATAGTATGTATTTATGTACTCTATTTATGGAGAAAAGGTAGTTTAGCACGTAAAGAAATTCAACTAAATTTTTTTCCTTTATTTTATTTTTTGGTACAATATTATTTATTTATGAATTTGGCTTGTGTATACTCTTTTCCAATTTTCTCCATACCGTGTGTGGTTTTTTACGTGAAAACTTCATCCTTTTTCTCTAGTGGTTCAATAAAATAGCGATGTCACTTAATTATTTGAAACTGACCATGATTTCAAATCACCACATATAATATAATGAGAAGTTGCATTGCATAGTCACATGCCTGGTAATTTCTTTTCTTTTGGTAATTTCAGCTAGATTCTTCAATACTCTTCTTCAACATAGACGGGTCCCTATGACACGCGGTATACTTAGCTAGCAACTCTATATGGTCTTTAGATTTGTTTTTTAACTAAACTTAGCTATCACGGGAAAATATGCTAATTAGCTACTACCATCCATAATAGATATTGAGAGTGCTAACTGCTAAGATAAACATTTGAAGCTAAATTGGGGGATTTATTGGATCATTTCAATTGTTTTTTTCCTCGTGTCTCTCAATTTATTATCAATCTCATTATTAAACCTTTTTGTTCTTATTTTTTATACTAAAAATCAATCTCATCTTTTTTCATTCGGTGATGAAATTGACAATAACTAAGGAACATAAGAGAAAAACAATTTAGAGAATCCATTTCACAAAATTAGAGTACTTTGTTACTCTATTTGAACGTAAAAAGTTTGTATCGTATGTTGGAGATTGTGTAAAATACACTTTGAATAAATGCCTTTTTTATGAGCATTATCACCTAAAGAGAATTTCATTAAAAAAAATCATCATTCAAAGAGAACAAAATACCAAGAGAGTAAAATGTATATAAATCTCAATGAGAGTGGCCAATTAGATATTTTCTAGGGGATTAAAAAATTGAAATCGCCACTAAATTGTCACTAGAGTTACTCAAAAATTTCACATATATATTTTTCACCTATATCTTTTGGTGACTGTATTTCCTAACTTCTTTTTGACTAATCAATCAATAATACTCCTATTTCCTAACTTCTTTGACTAATCAATCAATAATACTCCTATTTCCTAGCTTCAAAACAAAAAAATAATAGACTAATATATTTCCTTAATTGCTAAGAAAAAACACAGTATTATTTCTGCCACTCTAACCGCGTAACGAGGGTCGTATTCATAGCAACTATCTCTATACGCACCTTCCTCACATATGCTCAGAACCTATCTATCTATAATCTATATAATATATAAGTGTGTAATGCTCTCAAATTCTCATTATTAATTTGTACAATATATACTAAGCCAGTTCCATAAAAAAATCTCAACAATATTCTTGTACTTTTTGCTTAGACATGAAGAGAGGCAGAGAAGATAAGAGTGAGTTAAATTGTTTGATGCTACTATCCAAAGTTGGTGAAACCAAAGAGCCTAATACATTGAAAGAATGTGGTTTTAAGTGCAAAACATGCAACAAAGAATTCTCTTCTTTTCAAGCTTTAGGTGGCCATAGAGCAAGTCACAAGAGACCGAAAGTACTCATGTACAAGTTACCAAACATGAAACCAAAGATGCATCCATGCCCTATTTGTGGACTTGAGTTTTCTATTGGACAAGCTCTTGGTGGACACATGAGAAAGCATAATAGTTTTTCCATCTTCAAGAAATCAAAAAAAGATCATTGTGAAAGGTTGAATTTTTGCTTGGACTTGAACTTGACGCCGTTAGAGAATGGCATTGCTTGAACATGAACTTGACATCGATAGTTGCAGATAGTTGTAGTTGCAGTTACGCTGCGAATTTTGATACTATGGCAAAATACAGGACTGCAAATGTAGATCTCTAAATATTGTGTAATTTTATTGAAATTTTTTACTCGTGATATTTTTTGCTTAATTATGTATTATTATTTTTTGTAATACTTTTCTATAACAATCTCGATGCCACAACCTCAGAAACTATTGCTAAAGTTGAACCTTAAATCACAACCTCCAAGCAAGTTATATGCTTCTTATGAAGCAACTCTTGGTTGTTTGCAGTGAATCTCAGCTATTTTTTGTTCATTGTTCTACTCATACAAAGCTAATGTTTGATAGGGGATGGCATAAGTTATGGTCGGAACTTGGAACGTGACTCTTGGCTAGTAATGTTGGCTTTTTCGTCAATTAATATTGTTCCTTGGCGGCTAAGTACTAGGTGGGAAATATGAGATTTAATGAAATGTTGTTCAGAGAAAACATATGCACCGAAAGAAAAAAAATTGTAAAAAATTTAAAATAAAATAACTATTGTATTTCATTGAAACAAGAATGAGGTCAATATAGTTTTATCAAATTTTAAAGAATGTCAATGCAATTAACCCTTCAAAATATCAAAGACTAGTGAATTGTGTCCCGACCAAATAACATAGAGGGAATGACACAATCACATTGTCATTTAAATTAGGACTAATTTACTTCTAGAAAACAAAGAAATTCTGAAAGAATGACAAGGTTAAACACAAATGAAGTCATCATCAATCTCATCATACATGTATTTTTCTCCTTCTTGATCTTGAACAGCAATTCTGCTTCCTCAACCACAGCATGCCGACTTCTGTGAACCACGTGCTGCATTTGCATTGTTGTGTTTGTTGATTCTAATTCTCGACGGCTGCAATGTAAAAACAGGCATTCAACTTCATGAACAAAGAGCTATTAATTAACACAATAAGCTTGTACAGGAATTCAAAGAAGAATGAGTTTAAATACCGTTTTCTTAGAGTCAGGAAGCCTTTGTTTTATATCCCTTGCAATTGAGAAGAAAGCTTCATCCACATTTAGATTTGTCTTTGCACTCTGCAACAGAAAATCTTCAATTTCTAATAATAGCAAAAAAAAACTTACGGAAGTTTCCACATTTTTATGTATATACACCACTTACTGTTTCAAAGAATTTGATTCCATACTTATTGGCTAGTGCTTGCCCCTTGGAGAAAGGCACGGCCTAGAGAGAAATACAAAACTTCATAAATGTTTTTGTAGCATCATGAAACATGCATGTTCAACATTAAGGATTGGCAAACAAACATAGAGTTAGAAGAGAAAGAAAAAAAAAATAACTTCAACTAATGTGGTCGGGGAAGCATAAAGGAAAATGTGCAAGTGTGTATAGTTTTGTGCACATATATGATCATAGTATGAATCAATGCTGTCAAAATCGAGAGTTTAAAACTCGCAGTTTCTCTATAACGAGAATGTACTTGATATTAAAAATAATATATACATGACTGTAAGTACAGCAATAATTCAAAATTTTAGCTCGGTTATAAACAAAAGAGTAACACGAACAAAATCAAAGTAACAAAAAAGAAAAGGAACTCGATCGAAAAAATTGAGATGAAAAAAGATCATAAACTGTGTTAAAAATCTTCTGTAACTTTACTCGAGTTCACTGCGATTAAACTCGCTTTCATGGAATCGAAATTGATACTTAGACTCAAAATTGAGTTCACTGCAAGTTTACCAAAGTTTACTAAAATTGGAGTTTACAGTTGGATCAACTTGAAATAGATACTTAGACTCGTGGAATCGTAGTTAATTTCTGGTTTTAACAATTATTCGTGTGTATCTGTGTTATGTGAAAATGAAACATAAATCCAAGTTTTATAGCACTAGTGACAAGAAATGTCCTAAATGTTTGCATACCCTTTTGCTTTCATCCATGTCAACTTTGTTACCAACCAGTATTTTGTTGACAATATTGTCTGAAGAATGTTGCTCAATGCTACGAATCCAATTCGTGATATCTGAAATTAGCATATGGTTGGTGAATATTGCATGTGAGAAAAAACCTTCGAAGAAAATAATACAAGATGGAAAACATTACTGTTAAATGAAGATTCATCTGTAACATCATAGACCAACAATATGCCCATAGCACCACGATAGTAAGCTGAAGTAGGAAAAGAAAGTTAGTTTATACGGTTTGACTCAAAATAAACTTCTCCATCGTATCGTTTTAAGGTTATTTATACATATCGAGAAAACCAAATAATTTTGTTTCTTTTGGCAGAATTATTTGTCTTTTCTGTATAAATACTTAATTAACAAAACAATAATAGAAAAGCGACAAGTAAAAGTTGCAGAGGGAGTACTAGAAAACCACTCTCCTTTAAAAATCATACCGGTTGTAATTGTTCGGAACCGCTCCTGACCTGCAGTATCCCAAACTTGGAGCATGATCTTTTTTCCATCCAGCTCAATGGCTCTATTCTTATAATCAATGCTGCATCAGGAAGAAGACATTGTGATTTAGAGAAACTTCTCACATACAAGGTTATGCAGCTCTATACCTAAATCATGAAAAACTCACCCTAGTGTTGTAATATAACTATTTGTGAAATAACTATCAGAGAAACGTAGAAGAAGAGAACTCTTGCCAACACCTGCAATGAGGAATAACATACAGGAATCATGGGAAATTAAGGAATTTTTACACCAAAGCACCCTTATACACTTAAAGTTTGGATAACTAATACACTGTTAGGTCTACTCTTATCATAAGCGATCATGTTCGAGGGGTCATCACGTACTAAATGTGGCTGTCTCTTCCAGCAAGAATTTGAACTTAGGTTCGTCACATTGTCAAGAACTAGTTCCTTTTGCTAGGCCCGACCACTGCCATTAGTTCCATTTATTTATATTTTACAATTAATCTTTTATCATATTCATCCACTAACAAAAAATAACACAGAGGGAGGGTGGAAGGAACTACCACATATATCATGTTTAAGTGGGTAACATTTTCGAACTAGGATCGGAAGAAATTCCCAATTCAAAGCCTTGACAACATAATTGCATTTATAGTTGTTCAAAGTACAATCATTTTGAATTCATTCCCAATAGATTCAATGTGGAAGTGATTTGAAACTCGCATGGACTGTCACACCATTGTTTAATGTTGCACGCCATCAACTTCAGTGACTATATTGTGTTATATCAAAAAATCCAGGGACGAAATTTATGGGTGTACAAATTCGGGGACTAGATTGATCGATGTACAAATTCAAAACTCAAAACCTTTGACGACATATTGCATTTATAATTGATCAAAGTACATGATTGAAAAATTAAATTCTAAAACTAAAGTACATTTGCCTCACAATATAGAAGGGGCAGAGGAGTAACTTACCACTATCTCCGATCAAAAGAAGCTTTATGAGGTGATCATAATTCTTCTCACTTGCAAATTTCAGAGGAGCCATCGACTTGCAATCAATCAAATGAAATTGCAACAAATTATATTGATACCTATCAACATAAAAAAATAAAAAAAAGTATTGCACGTTAATTCCTCGTATTTTTTTAGGAGGGAAATTCAATATGCTTAATTTTTATATCTTTTTAAATAAATAAACAATTATCTAAATTTTAAATTGGCTAGACACCAAAAAAAAAACATGGTACAAAGTATGAATATCATACACATGTGTCACTGCTAATATGTCTAGCGTGAAAAGAGTAGAAAAACAAAAAATCAAAGACAGTAATCTTTTCTGGACAAAAACAAAGACAGTAATCTAAAAAGGGTGCATGAAAAGCAACCAGATAATTAAAAAAAAGTAACAAAGACCAAAAATCAACACCTCAATGAGAAATTTTCAGAGAAAAGCACATACCTATTTCTCAAACTTTTTGAGCCTTTTTTTCTCGTCTCAAAGTCTCGTTAAATAGTGATAAATTAAATCTAAAATTTTAGAAAATAATTGCATGTATTCTTAATGATTAAGGTAAATCACATCGGATGCAGCGTAAAATAATAAATCAAAGGTAGATATTGTAAGTACATTGTAACAAATCATGTAAATATTGAGTTTGTTACAAACAATCTTTGATTTTCTCACTTTATACCGGAGGATCTTTGCCTAAATCAAAAATTGACTTTACTTTTTTAAAATTTGATTAAACAATTATCATATGTAAAAGAATTTCAGTTACAAATATTCAAATAAAAAACGCCTCTACTCAAAAAGATTTAAAACAGTCTAAATAAAATATATTTTTAATAATAAATGGAATTTAAATTGTAGCCTTTAGTCAAAAAAAAATTTGAATTATTACCAAACTTTTATGAGTTTTATCAAACAAAAATTATTACCAAACTTAAAGATATGACCCACGTTTTATTACTTTTATTATTATATATTGACTTTTCTTCTAAAAAAAATTGATGAATGTATAATTGATAAAAATTGATATGTCAATTTGAATCAAAACAACACCGCAATAAAAAATAGGCTAGAGCAGGACTCGAACCTGAGACCGTTGACTGAAAGCTCAGCCAGCTTTCCATTGCACCCAAAGGAAACTTGTAAGGAAGGTGCGGTTCCTGGGTGTGGAGGTGTTCTGAGAGGGAGTGATGGAGAGTGGTTGGGTGGTTTTGCAAGAAGTTTGGGTCTTTGTAGCGCCCATGTAGCAGAATTGTGGGGGGTGCTTGAAGGATTGAGGTATGCTAGAAGTCTTGATTTTCGGCGCGTCGAGTTACATGTGGATTCAGTGGCGGTGGTCAAGATTCTCAACTCCGGAGGATACGGCACTTCAGATGGAAGGTCACTAGTGATGAAGATTCGAAGGATGTTGGATATGGATTGGGAAGTGGTTGTTAATCATATTTATCGTGAGGCAAATTAGTGTGCAGATGCATTAGCTAATCTTGGAGGCTCCTTGGATGCCAATCTTGTGTTGTTTAATGCGTGTCCGCCGCAATTTAGTCATTTGTTGGCAGTTGATGTTTTCGGAACTACCATCCCTCATTTAGTTTCTCTGTAGTTTTTCTTTTCTGGGCTTTGGCCCTCTTTGTAGTCAAAAAAAAACACCATAATAAAACGAGAAATCAAACAAACAAACATCACAACAACACACTAAAATGAAGAAATCACAAACAAACAAAAAACACGAAAAATAAAATAAATTGGACCTATGTGAAAACCATTATTTAGATCAAAAGAGATGGGAAAGTGAAGTAGATGAGTGATCTTGAGGCAGAAAAAATGACTCAAACCCGCTCCTCTCCAATGAAATATAAAATTTTTAAAAAAAATCTCTACTCTACCAATTAAAAAAATTATTTTTATTATTGGATCCGGTGAAATGGAATTGTGAGGTCAAACACATTTTTGATGAGGATAACCGATGTGCAGATAACCTGATTAATCATGACCATAGAATGGAGTTTAACATATATATGATCATATTGTTTTCTCTTTAAAATTTCTTTTGGACGATGATTATAGTAGATATCTTTCACAGTTTTGTCCCTTAATTTTTGTTGTATTTTCCTTTTTTACATATAGAAAATGTTGTTTTTAAACAACATATAGAAAATGTTATAATTTTAGTATATTAAATTATGATTATTGTACAAAAAAATGATCAAATTGCCAATTTTTTTATTTATTTATTTATTAAATTGCCAATTCTTCCCTTGAAATTATAAGTATCAAAACCTTACGCTCCTAGATTTATGAAAAGGCAAAAAAGATTTTGATATTGAATTATTCTCTCCGGTCACGAAATTCATTTTATTCATTGACTGTGTTTACTAGGGACCAAAGTGATATGTAACGATTTGGTTCTTGTTTAAAAATCTAAAAAAATAAAAGAACAAACGGTCACTTTAACCCTGACTTTGCATTTCATTGTTGCATAGGTCCTGACTCAGAATTAAATATAAAGAAATCTATGACTCTGCACTTCCGTTATCACTTTCGCCTCTGACGTTAAATAATTATGTTAAGTGTGTCACAGAGACTAAAGTGAAAGTAGAAAATGGTCACTTTAGTCCTTGAACCAAAAATCATTATCCCCAACTTGAATCTCAAATCCCTAAATGTCATCCCTAAATCCCTAAAAGAAATACACTAATATGTGACTTTTTTCTCTTGTAAAAAAAAAGTGATTTTTTTTCTAAACATTGTAGACTTTTTTTTCTTCACATATATTGATTACTGCATGTTTTATAAATTGTATTGACAGTTTCATGTATTTTTTTTATACTTAACGGTAAAACTTTGTCCACAGTATTAAACAACTAATTGTATAAAAAAATAATATAATACTGATATTATTAATCTCTATTTTTTTAATTTTAAATAAAAGAACGCTATATTTTGAAGAAAAAAATAGAATGTTACATTAATATTGTCAAATAAGATAATAAATTAGGGATTTAAGGGATTTGAGATTTAAGGGGGTGTATTGAATTGTGATTTCAAGAGATTTTAAAAGACTTTTTTAAAATAAAAAAGTCTGGTGATATTCAATCAAGACTTTTATAAAATATAAAACAATCATATGGTATTCAATTAAGACAATCATGACTTTTTTTTCAGGGCAACCAATTCCGTTGGTATTCAATTGAGATTTCTCATGACTTGTAAATTGTCTCTTGGTATTCAAAAGTCTATAGATTTTGATGGATTCTTGGATGAAGTGGATTTTGTGAGACTTTTTATTCAAAAATATAAATACTACTTCCATCAAACAATCTCACACAAACCCTTAAGATTTTGTCATTCTCTTCCAAACCATTGTTTGTCATCATCTTGTCCTTTCCAGATTTCTTCTTCTTTCTCTTTCTCTTTGTTTTTTTTAAGGATTCTTTCTTTCTTTTTTTAAATTCATCAAAAGTCTATATATATTTGTTATAATTTCTTGTTTTTTTACCGATTTTGTTCTCTTGTATGATTTCTTGTCTTTTTCTATGCCATGTTTTTTGTTTTCAATTTCTTGTTTTTTTACTGATTTTCTTTTTATGATTTGTTGTTTTTTTTGTCCGATTTTTCTCTACACCATGTTTTTTTTCATTTCAATTTCTTTTTTTTTTAGCCTATTTTTTATTTTCCGATTTGTTTAATTTTAACAGAAATTCGTTGCTTTTTTTAGCCTCTTAATAGTTTAACAAGCTTGTTTAATTTTCCAATTTTTTTCATATAGTCACTATAAGAAACAACAATTGTTCCTGTGAAATAAATAGTTGGTTTGTTGTTTTGTCAAAAAAGAAAAAAATTAGTTTGTTCCTTATATATATTAGTGATCAAATGCGAGATTCACAACAAGAAAATAACAAAGAAAATTGTAAAGACAAAGATAGTTATGTCCCTTGGTCCACAGATAATCATAAGTTGTTGCTACTCCTAGTGGATGCTATAAATAGCGGGTTGGGATTGCGTGATGTCAATGAGTCGCTAGGCAAACAAAATGTAGATCAAATTAGCCTTCCTCGACTCAATGTCAAAACTAATCACTTTGCTATAATTTTTTTACCATTTTTTTAATGAAAAAGCAGCAATCACTTCATTGGTAAAAATTCATTGAATTATTTGAAATCCTAAAATACCATAAAGTCCATTGAAATCCATTAAGATCTGTATTATAAATCCATTAAAATCTGTGTTATAAATCTTGATTGTAAAAAGTCTTCTAAAAAAAATCTTTTAAAATCTCAAAGACTTTTTCTACCAAAATAGTCTTTCAAAATCTCAATCGAATACACCCCCTTAGAGATTTAGAAATTTGAGATTTCAAGTTGCGGATATTGATTTTTGATTCAAGGACTAAAATAACAATTGAGGAACTATTTAACGTGAGGAACTAAAATGATAACGGAAGTGCAGAGTCAAAGACTTCTTTATATTTAATCGTGAGTCAGAGACCTATGTGACAGACAAACCCTGAATCACGGACGTGCTGAGATGGAAGCCATTATTTGCTCAAAATAAAATCAAGCCCTTAAATTGAACCGAACTACAGCAAAATAAGTCGAACTACGATTGACAGTTTGGGAACGAAACTGAACTAGTTCAGTTCGATTCGGTTCAGTTGGTAGGTGGCTGAACTTGTTACGGAGTACCTGCCTTCGTGCAAACGATCAAAGGACACTTGAATCTGAAAGTATACAAACATGTCTCAACGAATCGGGACAAAGCTATTTATCAGCAGTTAGTTTTTTTTTTCTTTTTCTCCTCATTCATTTTCGTCGAATTCATCAATTCCCAAACCTTTTCAACATCGTTTCATTTCATTCATTTTCCAGGATTATCGTTTTACACTACACAACAACAATTCGAGTCATTGTTCTCACCATTCGGAGTAATTACAGAAGGTGTGTGTGTTTGCTATGTACCCCTCTTCTTTCTTTTCTCAACCCCCACTGCTATGTTGGTTCTGATATTCTTCTTTTGCAGCTTCGCTTATTATCGACCAAAAAACTCAAAGGCCTAAAGGCTTTGGTTTTGTGTCGTATAAATCTGAAATCGAAGCTGAAAAGGCTAGGAAAGCATTGAATGGAAGGGTAATTGTCACTTTCCCATATCTATATATTATGCTATGAATTGGAATACTATGCCATGAATGTGTTCGTTAAAATGCCTGACTGATTAGTTATTTAGAACCTGTTTCGATTGATTTATTTGAGCTTATTTCCTGGCATAAGTATTTGTGAAACGGTTTAAGAGAGCTTATGAAGATAGTTTATGGCACATCCATAAGTTATTTTAAGCTTGTTTCCCTAAGCTCTCCGATTAGCTTATGAACACATCTTATAGTTTATATAAAAAAAGTCTGACTTTTGTTTTGTAACGGAAAATAGTTTGACTTTATTTTATATTTTGTTATAGGAATAGTTTATACATAACCACTTACATGATAAACGCTTATGCTATAAGCACTTAGGGTCTGTTTGAATTGGTTTATTTTAGCTTAACTGTTGAAATAAGTTTTGTAATACTGTTCGGTAGAAGTTATGAAAAGAGCTCCATAAGCTTTTTTCAGCTTAATTTCATAAGTTTTCCAAGATAGCTTAGGAAAACTACTTATAGCATATACAAAAACAATTTAACTTCATTTTATCTTTTCCTATAGAAATAGCTTATGTAAGCTTATCCATAAGCGCTTGTGCTATAAGCTGTTTATCCAAATATGGCTTAAAGCTTTAGTTTGCTTTCTAGTTTAGCTTTCCTGTTTATGGTTCTATAATCTCCTACTTGACGCAATCAAGCTTTCTTTTGTTGGTCAATGGAAATATTATTATGCGTTATTATGTTATCAAAGGATGTTGTGGGGAATCTATTTTCACTGCTGCTACAATGATGGGGTAGACTGGATGTGTTTTTGAATACCGAAATCAATGTTTTTGTTATATACACATCTTTAATACCTTCTTTTAGTTGCATAGTTGTATACCCACCAATTGTTAAGAATGCATGGATGAAATGGAAGAATATCATAGACATAAGAATACATCTTATAGTTTATATAAAAAAAGTCTGACTTTTGTTTTGTAACAGAAAATGGTTCGACGTTATTTTATATATTGTTATTGGAATAGTTTATAGATAACCACTTACATGATAAACATTTAAGAATTAAGATATAAGCCCTTAGGGCCTGTTTGAATTGGTTAATTTGATTTCATCTACTAGCTTAAGTTTTGTGAGACTGTTTGGGAGAACTTATGAAAAACAACTTATAACACTTCTCAAAGCTTTTTTCAATTTAATTTCATAAGTTCTCCCAGATTGCTTATGAAAACTTAAAGCATATACAAAAACAACTTAACTTCATTTTATCTTTTCCTTTAGAAATAGCTTATGTAACCTTATCCATAAGCGCTTGTGCTATAAGTTGTTTATCCAAATATGGCTTTAAAGCTTTAGTTTGGTTTCTAGCTTAGCGTTCCTGTTCCTGGTTCTACAATCTCATATATGACGTGAACAAGCGTTCTTTTGTTGATCAATGGAAATATGATTATTGTTATTATTATGTTTTTTTTTTAAGAAGCTAAACCAACCCACCTAAATTGGCACTGAAGAGAATCGAACCTAAGACCTCGAGGAGGAGCACACTCCTAGGTCTCAAGCCAATACCACCAGGCCAACCCAAATGGGTTTTGTTATTATTATGTTATTACAATGATGGGGTAGACGTGATGGGTTTTTTAATACTGAAATCAATGTTTTTGTTACATACACGTCTTTAATATCTTCTTTTAGTTGCATAATTGTACCCACCAATTATTAAGAATACATGGATGAATTGGAGGAATATCATAGACATAGGAATGATAGAGAGCATATTGATATTCATGGAGCTGCATATTGATCAACATGATTAATTGATTTAAAAAGATTATTGAATTGAATATATGATGCTTTTTATATATAAAGCTTGTCGAAGATTAGCTACTTAGTTACTTATTAACGACCGCTAACCAACCCCAAAGAGAGATTTAACTTACTAACCTAATCAATTAATTAGTCATAGATTTCTATTACCAATAAAAAGAATCTTAGACATAGAGCATCAATAGTTGGATTTGGATTCATTACAGTCAATAGTTATTGTAGCCATTGCAGTCAGCCAATATAAGTTGTTGGATAGAGATCAAGAACTTACAATCTCAAATGTACTTGGTCAATGGTTGATATCATTGACTGCAATGAATGATGCAAAAAATCCACTTTCCTTAGGCGTGGCTAGGAATCTGACAAAGTAAATTCCATATCATCTAAATGTTGCTCTTTGTGATTGATCTATAAATACCTTCAGTACAGTAATATCCCCTATATGGTGCAGATAGTTGATGGAAGGCTAATTTTCGTTGAACATGCAAAACCGAAGGACCCGTGATACGTGATTTTTATCCATGCTCAAATCTTCTGTGTATTTCCGATCAACTTTTTCAGATGTCAAGTAACACTTGATCAAAGCACTTCAGCTTTGTGTTCTTGCTTAAAGCATCTCTGTTTTATTCTTCAATAATCTAATTTGGGACTATGAGGGGTAACCTTGGCGAAACTGGTAAAGTTGTTGTCATGTGACTGAAAGGTCACGAGTCCAAGTCCTGGAAACAGCCTCTTGTGTAAAACAGGGTAAGGCTGCGTACAATACACCAAATGGTGGGACCCCTTCCCAGACGGGAGCTCTAGTGCATCGGGTTGCCCTTTTAATCTAATTTGGGACTATATTGTACAAATATATGAGTATCCATTTTGGAAATTACAATGCAAGAGTTTCGCAAAAATTGATTGTAGTTGGTTTGGAAGTTGGAACCTCTTTTTTCTTCACTTTTATGGTGCAAGATGACATGATTGTTAACCCACAAGTTAATTGGCTATGTTTCTGCATGAGAAAATTAGACCAAGCTATCAGAATTTGTTTGTGATCAAACTTGGGCGGAACTCTTTCAATGTTTAAAGTGAGTAATTCAGCATCTCCATTTTTTTACTTCACATTGATTATCTGAAAGCTCACTCTCGAGTATCTATTTTTCATATCCATTTTGCTATCCATACTTACTTTAGGACAATTTTTCTCACATCTTGAAACAAGCTATCGAAAAATTCAGGTGTAGTGGAAAAAACGTAGGTACAGAAGGTCCCTACCGTTTCAAATTTGACCTTAATCACAAACATTGAAAAAGTTCCACCGAAAAAATAGCCGAGTTTAAACTTGTGCTCCATAACTCCACTTCAAATAGCCAAGTTTAATAATCTTTTATGTAACTGAAAAAAATTGACCCGTGGTGGACCACAGTTGATGTTGGAGTTGATGGAGCACGGCAGAAGACTGTGGCTAGACTCCTCAACGGGTGTTGTACTTGCAAACACTTCAACACTCAAATCTATTTTTGAGTGTTGCGGTGAGGGGTTTAACATAATTGAATGTGTACATTTCTTAATGCATGATTCTCAGCGTAAATTATGTTGAGACTATTGAGAGATTCTCGCCGTGATTCACGGATCAATATCTAATGTTGACCAAAGTTGTTAAAAAATATTTGTTCATTTCACAGTGAAGTATCATCATTAATTAATTGAACGAATATCAAAACTTGAGATTTCAACTGCACATGATGCAAGTCTCTTTTGTCAAAAAAAAAAATGATGCAAGTCTCTGTTTTTTCAAGGTAAACAATGGCATTCGAGAAACATAACCAACAGAATTACGCATGGCAGCGTTGAGCTGATGTGGGATATGACCTATTCAAATTTTAGAGTCTACACTCTTAAACAACCTTGCAAGGCTATAGTTACACAATTCAAATGTCTCATAACAGGAATGACAGACACAAACTAGTTGGTACTCTTAACATCTTACAGTTTCGGATAATTGGATCAATAGCAACAAAACAAGTAGTGGAAGGAATTACCCATGTTTTGTCATAAACAACCATCCCTCGCCCTTCTCACCTGCAAAACTTTGTTTTCCTAAGTTCGACTGGGCTTTTCTGGACACCACAACCAATGTTGCACATGTTTGTTTATGATTGAGGCCCCTTAACTTGATTTCCTGCCCAGAAAACACAGCCTATTGACAATTCTAATGATCTGCTTTGCATCATGAGGATTATGTTTGTGTTTGCTTTCGCAGTGGGTTCATTAAATCTGCAGTGAAAACCCATGTCGCCGCCGAAGCTTAGTTCTGGAGCTTCTGATAAATTGCAGTGAAAGCAACCGTAAACACAATGACAACAGAAACATGAAACCAAATACTATATGCTAAAACAAGAAAAGATTATGTCCCTTTTTAATTGCTGTGTATGAAATAATAAGTTCACAAAGCAGAACATAGGACTCTAGGTCATGGAGTGAGATGCAAATCTTGAACTTTTTCTGACTGGTTTGAAAGCCAACTTCTCATTTCAAGTTTCAGCAACAGATTTAGGCTATTAGCACATAGCATGCTCTTCTCACCAAAACTGGGCGCTAATACCCCTGATTGGTTCCATCAAAACACTTCCAAGGTACTAGTACTTACTACTATTTTGTAGGTACATCACATCAGACGTCGAAACACAAAATTTTCCCTATTGTTTAAATCACCAAATCCTTCTAAGTGCTCGTTTGGTTTCACAATGATTTCTATAGAATCACAGTGAATTTTCACAAAAGCACCTCACGATATCCACATCCAGCTTGCCTCAGGACATAAAATTTGGAGTGCAAAAGCAAATCCAAACACATTACTAATTCTCACTCCACCAGTTTTGTAGACCCTTGTCATATCCAAAACAAAAAACTTCACAAAAAATTACCCAATTTCCTAATAGCATCACTCATTGAGCATGTAACAACTATTGTGGGAAATTTATACTTCATCTTTATTTAACAAATTAAAAGAAAGTAACACAAACATCTTACAAAATGAAGTCAAACAGCTAGACAATTTAGGGCAAATATTATTTCTACTGAAAGTTCACATTAATACTAAAAAGAAGCCAGAGACTTCCAAATTACATCATTTCAAACGCATTACAGCTTCCAGTTACAAAACACCAACCTAAAGCGCAATTATACACACAAAGTAAACATCAACCATAAGAAACCTAAATCTAAGCCTTCTTTGGAGATTTTCCAGCCTTAGGCTTAGGAGACTTTGGTTCCTTGTTAGCAGTGTTAGACCTTTCAGTCTTCTTAGGCAAAAGCACAGGGTTAATGTTTGGAAGAACACCACCATGTGCAATTGTTACACCAGCCAACAATTTCCCAAGCTCTTCATCATTCCTCACAGCCAACAACACGTGCCTTGGAATTATCCTATTCTTCTTGTTGTCACGTGCAGCATTTCCAGCCAACTCAAGAACCTAAAAACAAAATTAGGGTTACAAATTCAAAATTAGGGTTTCAAAATTGAAAACCAAACATTATAAGAAAATGGAAATTGAAATTCACCTCAGCAGCAAGATATTCAAGAACAGCGGCGAGGTAAACAGGAGCACCAGTACCAACACGCTGAGCATATCTTCCTTTCTTCAAGTAACGGCCGATTCTTCCAACTGGAAATTGAAGACCAGCTCTGATGGATCTGGTCACGGACTTCTTCCTTGGTCCTCCACCTTTCCTTCCACCAGCTCCTTTCTTCGTCTTGGTGGTTGCGTCCATTTCTGAGATTGGAATTTCGAACCCTAACTTTTTTGCTACGAATTCGGTGTGAAATGGAAGCTTTTGAGTGGTGATAATTGATGTGAGTTGAAGAATCGTTTACACGTTTATATAGCGTTTAGGATCTTTATCGAAAAAATTGTGTTTATGACAGCGTGGCGATCCGTGTGTGATCTTGCAATAGAGAAGATTGTGAGCGTTGGATTTGGAGGTTATCGACGGATGAGGATTGTTTGCTTGGCGATCCGTGTGTTTTGAAATGGACCAATGAAAGCGCTGATTCTATGACACGTCCACTTTGCTTATATATTTAGATAAAGAGAAATGCTAAAATAATTATCTGAATTTTAAAATTTTATAAATATCAGAAAGTACTAAAAAAAGAGAGAGAAAATTAAATAACTCCATATGATTTAGTTAAAATTTATTTACACAACTAGTTGAATCGTTCCTTTCAAATTTTAGGACTTTTATAAGTTTACTACCATTGTAGACACTCTGATGAATCTTAACATAAATGTATTTCTTACGTTATTATTAGCCAACTCAATTGGCACTTGGCACATATGGATATTGATGGATCTACCACTAATACTATCTAGGCTTAAATATGTCTATAGTTCTTGCAAATATGACTCATTTGAATTTTCGTCCATGTATTTACTAATTCTTCCAAAATTTTCCTACAATTTCCAATCACTTGAGTTTTGCTCCTAATTACGTCTTCTACCCTTTGATCTATGTTACCCTCTTACTTCCTTTTCTTGAATATGATTCTTAGATTCTTTGTTTCCCTCTCTTTGATCTCTGTTTCACGCACTTGAGGTTGTTGGCAAACATGACATAGCCTCGCCTGAAAATGAAGCCGAGAAAAAATTCATCGTCGGAAAACATGACGTTTCACGCATCTTCCTCGCAATCTTTCAAAATTCATCGGTTTAGTCACATTTGAAATCGTCGCAATTTGAATCACGTTTTGAAATCAATTCAAACATCAAAACAAGCAACAAAAAAAAAAGATCTCAACAATTTTAAACAAAGAACTCGGTGATGATGTTGCTGAAAGCGTAAACGAATACGCCTTCGAGGCATTGGTGGTGAGATTCTGGAACATTTTGTTGCATTGTGATTGGATTTTGGATATTGTCGAAGTTCATTTTGTGATGTGGTTGTTTGCGGTTGTGCGCCAAATATGTGGTGATGTGCAGGTCCTGGTCGGCGCTTGTGTGTTGGGGGTGGCAGGGGTGGTGGTGGGGGAAAGAGAATAGGACGAGAGATTGGAGAAGAAGGTTAAAAAGAAGAGGGTGTTTGGGTAATTTCAGCATGGTTGATTCAATTAAGGGCAAAAAGGTCAATTCATGTGGTATTAGTTGACTCATCATGGTCTTTTACTAGTCGGCTTATGCCACGTCAGTAATCAAATGCCACATCAGTAATCAAATGGATTTAGAACCAAAACTCAAATGATTAGTAATTGCATGAAATTTTGGAAGGATTAATGAGTACAAGGACGAAAACTCAAACGAGCTTTATTTGCAAGGACTATAAACATATTTAAGCCTACTATCTATTACTTTAGTTCAAATTTAAAATTCTTTTTTTTTACGGTAACATACTCATATTATTTCAATCCTGAAAATAGTAGAAATACAATATAGAATGTGATCGAACACTTTTTGTAAAAAAATGACATCGAACACATGGTGATTAGGATACAATTTTGACACCTTAGTTAAGGTATGAGTGACAAAACAATACGACGTCCGACCAAAACAATTTCAGCATTTTTACGTGTTGAGTTAGGACCTGTAGATAAACATCACCAATTTAAAATGTAGAAACTATTATTATTAATAGTATTATTATATTATTATTATAAATATTTACTGAGAGCATTATCATCATCATCATTATTATTATTATTATTCACAAATTTTGTTGACTGAATTAATTATTGTGTAGAACTTGGCTCCTATTGGTCTATTTTAGGAGACACGGATTGCCAAGTAAATGATTTTGAACCATATATACTCCCTCCGTTTCTAAATATAAGCAAATTTATTTTTTTAAGTTCATTCAATTAATGATGTATGTGGTCTATATTATAGATCATATAATGAACATAAAAAGTTAAATTTGCTTATATTTTATAACGGAGGGAGTAAGTTATAATCTAACAGTCTACGTATTTTTTCCCATGTTCCTAACACTATAAAAGCTCACCATCACACTAACCATTTCTCACAATTTCATCACAAGACAGTGAATTCACAGCAAGAGTTCAATTTGAAATGGACTCCGAAAGCACAACAGTGAAGAAAGGAGCCGATGGAAGGAATGGCGGAGAACCTAAGAAGAAAGCGGTAACCAGATCAACCAGTGTTGGTCTTCAGTTCCCTGTTGGAAGAATTGGTCGTTACTTAGAAAGGTCGATACGCCTAGCGTATTGGAACCGGAGCTCCTGTTGACCTCCCTGCTGTTCTTGAATATCTTGTTGTTGAGGTATATATCAATTTTTTATTTTTGATTGCTATTAGAACTAATTTTATAAAACCAATTTTCATTGCTACATATACTGAAAATTACACTTGAGTAAGATTGGAATTTATTAAACTGAATTTTTTTTATGTTCAGGTGCTTGAGTCGGCTGGAAATGCAGCACGTGCCAACAAGAAGAATAGGATAATTCCAAGGCACTTGTTGTTGGCTGTGAGGAAAGACGAAGAGCTTGAAGAATTGCTAGCTGGAGTAACCATTGCTTATGGTGGTGTTCTCCCTAACATATTCTTTTGCCAAAGAAGGTTGGTAAGGTTGCAACGGCTAGCAAGACATTGTCTAAGGCTGCCAAATCTCCCAAGGATGTCTAGATATATGTCTTTAGATTCTAGGTTTGGTGTGCGAGCATATCTTATGTAGCATAAATAATACATGTATACAATATACCAAGCTTTGTGGTTCAATTGGTTTATTAATTCAATAAATAATGAAAGCATCTTATTTTTAGTCATTCTCGTTTGTAAGGAAGTTCATTAGTATTACTGTTAATATATTGAGTTAATGAGTTGTACCTAGATCTATATGATCTATTGTTAGTTTATCATTTAATTTGATATGTGATTCAAACCAGTTTGAAAATAAGTTAGCCCTTTCGATTCATTTTGGGGAAAAGAAGAGAAGATTATTGTTCAATTAATTCATAATATTAAAAAAAACAATTTTTTTTCTTCATATCATAACAACATGTAAAGTTAGACAGAGAAATTGTCATGCCTTAAATGATACATATTTGTTTTTTTTGCATGGTTGACATGTGTTGTAATTGAGGGGATAGACGGGATAGACACGAGTCGTTTAATAAAATCTGAGTTGATTAACCTCTATCAAAATGTCATAAAAACTATTGTTTGTAATGTATATACATTAACGCAATAAGAAAACGAGATAGACGGACACCGTGCTATCTAAACGCTAGTAAATTATAATGAGCTATCTTGAAGAAGAAAAAAACAAACAATAATGAGCTATAAAGTTGGTCGACAAAGTTATATGCTGGTTTTTTTTATTTACTAAAAAAACCATTTTTCTTTATGTTAGTCAAATTAGCTATTAATGATTCATTAGTTTCTTTTCAACAATATTTTTTAAATCAAGCCATTGAATTCAAATGGTTAATAAATTCCACCAAATAATGGATTATTCAGAAGAACCTTACTTTAATATTTGGATGTAATAATTCTTGTTCAGACTTTGCTTTCTTCCTAAGCAAATTTTGGGTTAACATAGAAAAAAAAAACTTTTCTCGATACCGTTGTCTTCTGCGCCATCGATATTACCCATAACATTTTCACATTGATTACAGACTATCATTTAATGAAAATAATACTTCCTGCAGTCTCATATATAAACAATGTTTTTCCAAGGTATATCAGTTAACTAATGTATCAGTTTTTTTTACGGTTTACATGGATAATCCATGATAAATTACTCAATCAATCTGAAGAAAGAATATTCATATAAGAAACCGAAGAGAGAATCATGTTTCATTTTGTATTATAAGGTTGAGGCGATATACTTCTCCCTTAAAGTTTTTAGTGCTTGTCTTTCTCTTAAACTGCTTCATTACGAATGAGAATTTGTGAATGAGAGAAGTTGTATTTATAAGCTTATTTCCAAGTGGATTTAGGCGGGAAAACTGGGTTTTTTCACCAAACCCGCAACCAAAAAACAACAAAAAGTTGCTACTTCCCGGACGAGCATGTGACCCGCGCGTACCCTTTTAGCAATGCAATTATGCACTGCATTGGTGCACCCACAGGGGTGTAGACAACACGCCCAGGGCTTTTAGGCCCCGTTTCTTGCGCGTGTTTGCTTGTTTTTCTGGTCCTTTTTAGTAGTTTCTTTTTTAGAACCTGTCTTGGAACTTTGAATAGAATTTCTCCATTTTGTAATGTCTTCAGAGGCTTCTTGAATCTTCATTCATGATCTTCTAAAATCCTCTCGAGATTCTTTGCTTTGTCAATTTGCACGATTGTGCAGTGAATTACATCAAAAAGACCTAAGAACTGATTGGCTTTAGGCAAACTATAGATATATGACTCGTAATGAAAATATTACAAAATGTCTCGAAAACCATAGACAATTGCTCTAAAACTCCTCTATATTAGATCAAAACGTAAATAAAATGACTGAAAAATACGCTGAAAATAACGTAAGATGATCTGACATCAAATAACTTTATTGTTATTAATTTGGGATGCTAATGATACCAAGTAAAATTACTCGCACGTTCTTTAACTTAATTTCATATAATGATTTGATCTTTTATCCTTTTCAATGTAAATTTGATTTTTTTATCCATGTTTACATATGTATTTTCAAGTTTCAACATTTGTGGTTTTCTTTTGGGATGTAATATATATATGGTCTCATAACTAATCTCATAACTCGTAAAATCAACGTTTTGGTCCCTTGTGTTTTTCTCCATTATTCAAATAAATCACTGTATGTTAACTTTAACTATAAATGTCTAAAGTGGAATACAAACAATGTTGGTTCGCCATTGAAACTCACTAGGGGTGGCAATGGGTACCCATTGGGCATGGTACCATAGTGCCCATCCGCGTACCAGTGTTTTAAAATAATCCGCATGCCCGAGCCCATACCCTCGTGGGTAATAAGTTTGGTGTCCGTCCCCATACCCTATGGGTATCTAAGTGCCCGTACCCGAATCCATTACCCGCACTTTCACAACAAAAAAATAATAAATAATAAAAAATATCACAACATAACTAAAATATTATATGAAATATTCTAAATCAACATGTCAAATATTACACATCATATTATTTAGACAAATAAAAGCATCTAAAATATAGAAAAATAAGTGCATATTACAATAAATATCAAATATTTGGATTAATTAACTAAATTTAATATAAATAAAATTATTGGTATAGTATATATAATGTGCGGGGTGGGCACTAGAGTGCCCGTACCCGCACCCATACCTTTTCAAATTTGCTGGTAATTACTCGTGCCCATACCCAACAATGCGGGTATTTACCCACCCATCATGGGTATTTTTTGTGGGTGTCCATTGGGCTTGGGTCCAATTGTCATCTCTAAAACTCACACACATTAGAAGATGGACCAAATCCGATCACGACGTCCGACCTAACGATTTCAACATTTTTACAAATTAAGTTAGGGCGTGTAGATAAAATCACCAATTTAAAATGTAGAAACTATTACTATTACTATTATTATTATTATTATCTTTCAAAAACATTGTTGACTCAATTAATTATCCTCCAGAACTTGCCTCTTATTGGTCCATTTTAGGAGACACAGATTGCCAAGTGAATTTAGCCATAGATAAGTTCTAATCTAACGATTTACATTTCTTCAATCCAAGCTCCTAATGCTGTAAAAGCTCACCAACACACTCTTAACACAACGAATTCACAACTAGAGTTCCTCAATTCGAAATGGACTGCGAAAGCACAACAGTGAGGATAGGAGCCGGTGGAAGGAATGACATAGAACCAAGGAAGAAGGCGGTGGAAGAATTGGTCGTTACTTGAAGAAAGGTAGATATGTTGAGCGTGTTGGTACCGGTGCTCCTGTTTACCTTGCTGCTGTTCTTGAATATCTTGTTGCTGAGGTATATATCAATTTTCAATTTTTGATTGCTATTAGAACTAAATTTATAAAAACAATTTTCGTTGATGCATATAAAGAAAATTACACATGAGTAAGATTGAAATTTGTTTTTTATTTAGGTGCTTGAGTTGGCTGGAAATATGCGACGCGTGATAACAAGAAGAATAGGATAACTCCAAGGCATTTGTCGTTGGCAATGAGAAATGATGCAGAGCTTGAAAAAATGTTTGGTGGAGTTACCATTGCTTGTGGTGGTGTTCTTCCTAACATCAATCCTATGTTGTTACTAAAGAAGACTGAAAAGGCTGCAACTGCAAGCAACACTCCATCAAAGGCTACCAAATCTCCTAAGGAGGCTTAGACAGATGTCTTCAGATTTTAGGTTTGGTGTGCGAGCATATCTTATGTAGCATAAATAATACATGTATATAGCATACCAAACTCCACGATTCACAAGGTTTAATTCAATATAATAAATGGAAACATTATATTTTTATTCCTTCTTCTTTTTAAGAAAGTTCATTAATAGTCGTGATGTATCGGGTTGTACCTAGATCTCTATGATCTATGTGTTGGCGTATTATTAATATGTTTTAATTCGATCTGGTTTGAAAATAAATAAGCCCTTTCGAATCATTTTGGGGAAAAGAAGAGAAAATTATTGTCCAAATAAATAATACCCAGACCCTGCATATAATATGCAATATCCCTACCAACTGAGGATAGTCCATTGTTTTTATCACAAGACCTTATAACACAATTATGGGTATTAATTGAAAAGTAAAATATTTGTCTCAAATGTGTATGATTGTATCTAAATTACCCTTTATATATAAATATGAATTTTGCTAACCAGTGTCCTAAGAGTACTCTTTAAAGATACTTAATTAAGAAATTATTCATTGAAAGAACTTAATATTTTAGTTTCTGATCCATTAAATGCACAATTTTTCATAAAACTTTACTATTTCAAGTCGTTGAAGAGTGCCCTTAGAGCCCTCGTTAGCATTTTCCTATAAATATATTCAATGTTAATTTTCCATATTAAAAAAAAAATTGGTACTATTAATAAAGATTATACTCCCTCCGGTCATATTTATAAGTAAAAAACAACTTTTTAGATGCATTGAATAATTAATATATCTCATTACATTTATAGATCAGATACATTGACTATTCAATTAACTTTTTTTTTTTTGGTTTATAAATATGATCGGAGAGAGCACTTAGAAAAAGAATAATAAATGCATAATTTTATTTTATTTTTGCAAATGATCTTATACGTAATGACATTTTTTTTTACAAATGGTCTTATGATTAGGAACAAAGAAAATGTTTTCGTTTACACGTAAGAATAATTGTCTGGTTAACCAACCTTGGCAAGTAGGCGATAGGGCCGTCCCTTCAGAGTACAAACAGATCTACAAAAATAATTTTTTATATATATAATGCAAGTTTGAACTAATATATACGATTAACGAGGAAATCATTTCAATTTTGTAGAGATGGCCAAGTGGTAGTAATACATGTTTATATCGTCATGGTCATAGGTTCAACTTTCACGGTTATGTTCCTTTCTTTTAATTATTTTTTGTTTGTTCTCTTTTTTTTTGACAATATATATTTACAAATAAAAACATGTATAACTTTTTTTTCTTATTTTTATAGGGCACTTTTTTGCAATTTTTAGCCTAGTATACAATAACAAAGCTCTAACAATTTATTACAAAAAAAAAAAAACAAAGCTCTAACAATAAATATTATAAATTTTTTATTTTATTAAAAAAAAATGCGTTTTTCCCTCTAAAATATCATTTGTTCGAAAAATATAACTTGAACATTGTTGTCCGTTCTTACAATCCCTACAATTCCTTTGCAGTTTATGTGGGAGTTGTGTAATGGTCAACAGAGACCTTTGATATCAATTACACAAGCAAACCTAAAAAAGAAAGAAAGATAATTTTAGAATGGATGACAAGTGAAGAATGAATGAACTTGTTGAAAGATGCAAATAGGTGTACAAACGTGTTTATGACTACAACCTTGCATCCTTCAACAAGTTCATTCATTCTTCACTTGTCATCCATTCAAAAATTAGTGTGAATGGAAAGGAATGTGTACAAAGAGGTGCTTTTGTACTGGATCCAGCTGGCCTACCAACTAACATATTTCTATCGGCAAGTCAACCGGATCAATTTCAAAACAACATCTTCATAATCATATATGCAGAATAATGATGAAAGACAAGGTCTTTCAAAATGATTGTTTTGAGTTAGATCTTGCTGCCTTATCAATTAACATATTTCTATTGTCAAAGCATCAAGATCTAGCTCACAACAACCTTATGGTATTCAGATTTGCCGCTTATTAGAATTTACAACAAATGAATCAAACACACTAATTAATAGAAGTTCATATGCGTCAAGGACTATATAATTTGTCGGTTCAATGTGCACGACATAAAAATCTTGTATTTGACATTATCAGATTATATAATATGAATGTATCTTTCATCCTACAAAGCATGACTTTTAATAAAGGGAATTTTAATTTAAGCGAATACATTAAATATAACAATCTCAAATGGATCAAACTTTTTTGAATTTCTTCAATAGATCTGACTAATGAAGCATCCAACTTGACCGGTCCGTTAGTATTGTTTGGTTAAATATCAAGAACATCATTCTCACGTCATCGTCGTTCATGAGATTCATCTGGGTGAACTGCACTCTTCCAACTGAGTCGGCCGATGGACGTCGATACTCAACACTATCAACCCTCCTTGTGTCTACGTGGTTCATTTGACGGTTGATTTGATTCAGCTGATCCTTAAACCTAAATAGTGTGGCATAATTTCAAACCTTGAATAGATAGGGTGGTTTTCCCATGTTGTAGTAAACTGCAACTAACTTGGTGTTTAGATCAATGACCAAAGTGTCCATGTTTTTTTTTATGTGGTTTACAACTTATGAAAACATGCACACTAATGCATAGAAGTTTATGCACATCATGGACAATAGAAACTTCTGGTGCAATGTGGACCACATGAAAAAATCATGTCCTGAACTGGTTAGATTATATAATTCGAACTCTCCCTCACCCTATAAAGTGCCAAATTTAACATAGTCATGAACCTGTTCAACATATACAAACCAAACATTTTCTAGGACGAGTTTGGTTTATATAATCTGAACTATCTCGAAGTTGGGACAATTACTTGCCCGATAAGAGTTACTCATCAAACACATTTTTCTTTGGTATTGACTGGTCAGACCACATTTTACCGTGTTTTTTTTACCGTAATTAATGGTTTATGACACTCTATGCATCATCCTTCACAAATTTCTCCTTATAAATACCCATCAATCCTCCACAATTTCTCATTCTATCATCTCACATTTTCTTTTCTTCTACAATTTGCTTCCTAATAGACGAAATTGACAAGTGCACCAAATCGTAACAAGTAATAAAGTAAGTAAGTTTATTGTTCTCCACATGGATTGTCATTCAACTTAATAATTAGTAAAACTTATTTCAAAAGCAAAAAGTAAATAAAAGTGAATAAACTAGGTTATTGTGATTCAGATGATTAACGACGATTATGGTTTACTTGAATGCCCCTTCGTCTTTATTGTCTTTTAAGAAATAAAACAACTTATGTGGTGAATCATTGATTTAGTGAATCCCAACGGTAAAACCCACATTGGTTTCTTTAGATAACTTGTGTAGGACCAACCAGAGCCGTGTACTACGTTTTTCTAAAGAAATGAGTAATGACGGAAACGACTCAAACCTTAACTTCCTAACCTCTATAAGAAGTAGTAACTAGAAAAGCCAATGATAAAATTTCGGGTTGCCAATGCATACTTTAATCCTACAGATCACTCCTTAAGGTTACACTCGTAGTTAACCAATTGAGGAAACATTAATGAACGGGCATAATCTAATTTAAATCAACACAATAAAAAACATAAACTGAATGAAAACTTTATTAATAAATTCCACAAATAAGAAAAGGTTCATCGTGGAACCATAATCAAGAGGTTTAGTTGCTCATGACAACATATATCATAAGAAAACAATAGAAAAACATACCCTAGAAAGAATAAAAGAATGAGCAATCCTGCCTTGGAACTTTGATGATTTACCCTTGCACTGTCAAATGTTTCTGAATAATAAAATAGTTTTGCAATAGTCTTGGTTTATAACATGATGTTAGTTATGGTTTAAGAGAAGAAAAATGAGTTTTATCCTCCGATCTAACCTGAAAAACATATGTTAGCCAATCTAAAAAAATGATAAAATTACAACTACAATTGGAAGAATGAAAAACGCACATAACAATTTTTTTAACTCTTCTTTCATTTTTTTTATTTTTTTTCAACTCTAATTATCTTCCAGATTTTTTTATTTTTTTTTTACAAATTATCTTCCAGAATTTGACACCAATAAATATGTCCACACCGCTAATTGGCTCCTATTGGTCCATTTCAGGACACACGGATCGCCAGGTAAATGAACACCAGCCATCGATAAGTTCTAATCCAACGGTGTACATTTTTTCAATGCAAGTCCTTACAACCACCGTTACAGTATAAATTTTCGCAAACACATTCTCCACTTTCATCTCATCATAATCACACTCTCCATTTCTTACATCACAGCGAATTCGTAGCAAAAAATCTAGGGTTCGAAATTCCAATCTCAGAAATGGACGCAAGCACGAAGACGAAGAAGGGAGCTGGTGGAAGGAAAGGTGGTCCGAGGAAGAAGTCTGTGACAAGATCCACCAGAGCCGGTCTTCAGTTTCCAGTTGGAAGAATCGGTCGTTACTTGAAGAAAGGAAGATACGCTCAGCGTGTTGGTACTGGTGCTCCTGTTTACCTAGCTGCTGTTCTTGAATATCTTGCTGCTGAGGTGAATTTCAATTTCAATTTTCCTATAATCTTTGATTTTCAATTTTGAAACCCTAATTTCATGTACAGGTTCTTGAATTGGCTGGAAATGCTGCACGTGACAACAAGAAGAACAGGATCATCCCTAGGCATTTGCTGTTGGCTGTGAGGAATGATGAAGAGCTCGGAAAATTGCTAGCTGGAGTTACAATTGCACATGGTGGTGTTCTTCCAAACATCAACCCAATCCTTTTGCCTAAGAAGAATGAGAAGGTATCAACTGCTACCAAATCTCCAAAGAAGGCTTAGATTTAGTTTCTAGGGTTTGGTGATTTAGTTTTTGTTTGGTGTTTATATCTAAGTTTAGCATAGCAGACCTATTTCGATGTGTTTGTAGCAATGTATTTTGGATCTCAGTGTTTTCTGATGTAGGAATCTGACTCATGAATGAAAACATCTTGTTTTTACTCATTTTGTTGCTTAACCAGTTCTACCTACTTGATGCTACTATGATTTTGTTGTGCCTACATCTCTATAATCTATGGCTAATAATGAGAAATTGTGGTTCAATTAATTCAATTTATGTCATGTAAGTTATTAATATCTAGGGAAATACTCCAGTAGATATCCCCATATGCCACTTTACTTCCTATCCTCTCAAAAACATACTAGACAATCCATCCAACTCTGTTTATTACATGAGATTATATTCTCGACAATCACTCGCTAGATCTTTTTCTAACAAAAATACTATTTAACAATATTATGTGTTCGATCATTAATATAAAATAATGATCTTTAACTTTAATTTTTTTCTTAAAAAAACAAACTTTACATTTTTAAAATTTAATATAAATAATAATATTAAGTGTCTGGTAAATGCAGCATAGTTGGTAGCTTCATGGACATTGAAATGTAGGGGCCGTTGTTCGAACCATAAATTCTTGCTTCTTCACACTTATAATGTGTGTAAGTCTAACCACTAAACTATTAGATAGAAAATAAATATTAATTGATCTAACTTTATTCAAAATTATTTTTAAAGTAACTTGTCCCCTCTCATAATTTAGAATCAATATTAAAACTTATTTGAAAAAAAAAAGTTGTACACAACCGTTCCGCAAAACTCAAATAATTCTATTTATGTACTTCTTCCGTCCCACAATAGATGACCTATTTGACAATATACAATATTGACTTAACATACTTTGACCGTATTTTCTACTAATATACAAAGATAAACATTATCATGTAAGATGTTGTTGGATTCTTCTAGATGAGTATTTTTAAAATATTAAACTTTCATAATTTTTTTTTAATAGAGAATTAAAAATATTAAAGATAAAAAAATATACATTAATATACGTGTCTGAGTCAATTGTGTCAAATAATATGGTACGGATGGATGAAGTACTCTCTTGTTCAGAACTATTCAAACTTTGCATTAATTATGCACAAATTACATATTGAATGTAGTTTCCTCTCCCTTGCCGTAACAAGATTGACCCTAGTCCCTACATTACCTCAACTGAGCTGATCAATTCAGAGCAAGTAACGAATCAACACGTTTTAAATAAATAAATTAAGAGATTAATTTCAATAAATTATGCGTGAAAAACACACTATACCAAAAACACAATTAACCCAAAATTACAAGATTAACCACAAATGCAGTTGCGTCATAGTGCAAGTAAGTTTTGTAAACGTGCTTCCACGCCACCTCTTCTACTTAGTGCAACCCAATTATATAACTTCTTATTCTGTTTCACCAACACTTATTCCTTAAGTATTAAGGTTATCCGTTCTTAATGATCATTCATTATTCATTAATCACTCATGTCTAGTTTTGTTTGGTTCCCTTCATGTTTCCGGCGAGTCGGGTCCACACTGCCCTATGCAACCATATGGGCGGTTCTTTTGATCGCTACCGCGGTGTTGGCGTCGTTGGCACCCGGTGTGGCCTTTATGTTTGCAGTATCTCAATCATCAAAGCCTTGTTATCATCATGAATTTGTCAGGATTCCTTTTGATTCTCCGACAGAGATGGTTTGTTTGCCGGAACATGTGGTGGTTAGCACTTCCCACTTTGATTTCTTCTTGCCCACGTTGTTTGCTGCTTTGGTTGTTTTTACTTCAACTTGCTTGCTTCGTTCTGTGCTATCTGAATGATGTACATTTATTTATTGATTCATAATTTTTTTTTTTATCTTATCGGTCTCTCTTTCCAATTCCAAGGGAAAATAGACTCGCATAGTTCGAGTTTAACCAGAGATAAGTAAAGTTTCATTAACGATGATAGTATTGAATTCATTCACATATACCATGATGAAATCAATGAATATATTATTTTTCCATAAAGTTAGAAACTTTCTAAAATTATAGTAATTTTAGTTTTTGTTTCTGGTTATCCAACATTTTCCAAGATTGATATTATGTTCTATTACTCTGCTGCTGTTTCTGTTTCTTTGTTTTCTGTCTATTACTTCGATAGTAATAGACCCGATTTGAGAAGAGATGAGTATTTACAGGTTGTAACTCTGATTCAATAGTCGAAACTCGAAATTGAATGGATTTACACTAGGATTTGTAATATCAAGAAAGTTGATATCAATTGAGTTAACAAAACTAATCATCTTCAAGAGTTTGCTGTATATCTAGGATCTTTCTCTTCTCTCTAGAGATCTTGACAGAAATTGTCATATATCTTGTTAACCGATCCTACATAATGAATCAATACATGCCTAAGTACTTTTTGTCAAGGTGAATAAGCTAGTTTATCACATGAGCCCTTAGGATAGGTTATTTCTATAATCACTGATAAAATAAATGGTTCTGTATAAACTTCAAATTATTTTTATAACCTACAATGAGGAGCTTATATTGTAATAATGTGAAAACAACTTTTGGAGATATCAAGCTATTTTTTATAAGCTCACTCAAACACTTACACAACCCATTAATGTATTGAATATTGCAGTTTTCTGCATATTGTATTGAATACATACTATTTACCAACCCATCAATGTTCTCCTAACTCTATTTACAATCTGATTTCTAGCAGCCACACTTGTTAATTGAAATTCACTGTTCTCATCCAAAAGAAATCTGTAAACCTCCCATTCATGCTCTGATGCCGAATACCTTCCTACTTCAGCCTAACACAAAAAGGGAATTCAAGGATTATAATATTTATTTATTACCTAACTAATAGTCTAATAGATAACATTGAATGCTTATTTTGAAATGTAGTCATTTTATAGTAATAAAGACACTATACTTCTTATCACATTTTTGAATTTTCTTACCGAGAAAATGCAGATTCCAAGTGTTTTAAGAGCAAATGTAACATCATAAAAAACTCGAGGTCTTCCATTTCCAGAAAGCTCAACTGGATTTGCAACCAATAGTTCGGTATCTGGTCCTCGATTTGCAATCGTAACTCGCAACGGATGTAGCATTTCAAGTTTCAAGCGAGAGCATAGTGCATTCTGCTTCTCAGGATCCAAAATCTTTTTCCCATCTTTCTGCTGAATAAATATGTCTAAATCACGATATCCCATGACATTTGGCAAAAATCGACCATATGAAATCTGCGGAAAAAATTTCAACTATCACTATACTGCTATGATGTAACAGTTTCCAGAACAAACACAAATTCAACACAAAGGATTCTGGTTATAGCAAAGATAGAAAAGCTATACCTTCAAATTCATGTCTTTCAAAGTTCTCAAAATGTCATAAAGAAGGCCCTTGTGATCAGCACATTGTATTTGAAGTAGTGTGTGAACTTGGCTTAGGGAATTGTCTAGTATTACATTGGCTTTTTTCAACTTTTTCATATCTGGGCTAAGAGCTTGTGAACGAACTTCGTTATCTGACAACTCACATTGAAATAGTTTGTTGGCTAGCACGGGCGACAGAGAAGAGATACCCTGATTATGTTCATATTCTGGTCCTGCCAATTGAAGTTCACATTTGATACATGAGTCTCCCAAAACAGCATTTAATCTTTCACATGTCTCATTTTGTCGCTTTCTTGTGTGTAGAAGTTCCCTATTAGAAAATTGAAGCAAGTTCGGTTACTTGGTGCACTCACAAAGACACCTGATACGACACTAACACCAGTACGTCAAGAAAATGAGTTAATTGAATGTAGTTGCATGCATCGGCGTCATGTCTGTGTTAGACACCGCATACACTTTTAATCAGAACTTCGGTACTACAGAGCTTATAAGCAGCTGTAGTCACCCTCTCAAAACAAAAAAAAAAAGCAGCTGTAGTCACTAAAAATAAAATTTGCAGCTAATAAATTCGTGGTTGCTAAGCCTGGTTACTTTCCATCAGTTCTAGCAATGAAGTCCACCAAGGCATTTAGAAAAAACTATACATTCAATATTTTGTATAAATGAAAAATACGACTCACATGTTGTCTGTTACGAAAAAGAGGTCCAACACTTTGCCATCGGGGGTTGTAGTCACTATCACCCTTTGAATTGTAAGTTCAAGTTCACACAGGACTTTTGTTACATCTAGAACAATATCAATCAACAATATTAGCATCACAATTACAGATGAAAGTGCCAAAAATATGCATATGGAAGATCACTTTGAGTGAAGATATTTTGATTACCGTGTAATAAGCCCTTTTGATCAAGGCAACAGAACTTCAATAGATAAACAGGAGAAGATGTGGTGGGTTTCTGGACGAGATAAAACGAGGCTAAACAGGGTGGACAAATTGCCTGAAGACGGTCTTTCAGATAAGAATAACTCATCCTAGGAAGCAATATAGATTGTGGAATAACCCACAATACAATGTAGCACCACACACCATCAGTTGAAACATCTGGATAATATTATTCACAAGTCAGGAATATAATGATCAACATCCCTCAAGTACATAACATAGGATCTAATGTTTGAATATAATCTTAACTATCTTGCAAGTCACATATAAGATTTGTGATTAGTTGACACTTGCCAATGTAAAATTTTGCATCCATAGTTCATCAAAATTAAAATATAGTTGGCCGTGTCAAACTTGTTATACATATAATAAAACTATGAGGTAATAATACAAACATGAACACCTGACATGACATCAACACGAATACTAGTGATATTGAAGAAAACAAAAGTAACTGAACGAATGACATGTGTCAGACACCAAACACACCTTTACCTCAATTTAATTGGAATATGTGCTATAACTAATGATAATGATATAAGTTTTGTGTGAAACTCTTTGAGAGAACTTATAAAAACAACCTACGACATGTTCATGAGTTGTTTTGAAAATATTTACACAAGTCATATTAAACTGTTTATAGCTTATATGAAAACAATTCAACTTCTATTTCAAAGAAGTCACATAGAATTGTAATATATAGTACCTCCTTTGAGAATGCAGAGACCAAAGTGAAGAATGAATCTGCATATATCGGAAGCAAGACCGGTCTTGTCGGGGCAATTGACAGTGATGATAAAAGGCTCACCGGGTTTGTTTCCCAGCTGAATTTGAACCGCGTCGTCATCGCCACCCCGCATCCTCCTCATCATAGAATTCAGACGGAAAATGATGATTTTAATAATGTTTCAGATGAAAGGGATAGGAAGGATAGCATGTGATGTGATAGTTAATGCAGAAATCTTTCAATCCCGACGTTACTACATTCTACTACATAGTTGTACTTGTTTATTGTAGGGGTCCACGTCAGCATTCTCGAAGGTACAAAGCTGGGACGTGGCGGGGTATGGGTAACTTTTTCTACTTTTATTTTTGAAGGAAATGATTTTTAGATATTTATTTTAAGTGATCGGAGCTTACATGTACACATCATTTATTTAAAATAAAAATGTATACTCAATTATAATTTTTTAATAATAATATTAATAAGTACTCAATTGTTTCAACCTAACATCTCACACATTTTTTTTAAATGAAATTTACTAATCACTAACTTTATATCATTATATTTTAATTTTTTAATATTAAAAAAATGTGGGTCTCATTTAAGATTGAAGTTCTTATAAGACTCCAACAACTTTTCTCTCCATTGGAGGTACCTAATAGGTACTAAGTTTTAAAAGTTTAAGACTCTTAACGAAGATAATCTTAGTTTCAAGATTTTTTTATCGGGTCTTCTAACAAGTGCTTTAAAGATATAATCCATTTGGGGTTGGCCTAGTGGTTGGCTTGGGATCTTGGAGTTTGCTCCTCCAAAGGTTTCAGGTTCGATTCTCTCTGATGTCAATTTCGGTGGGCTAAGTCCATACAGAGCTTGCTCTGGCTTTAAACGGGGCCCTCGCAAGTGGACGGTGGGATTGGTCCTCTCGGATTAGTCGGTCCTTGGATCGGATACCGAGTTTTCAAAAAAAAGAAAAGTGCTTTAAAGATATTGGTTAAGGAATCTATTAATAGATTTGTCTTAAAAATTAGGTTTTATTTTTGTCTTGGCAAAAATTACACTATTTTTTAATTCAAACCTATCTATTTTAAAACTTTAACCAATGTTAAAGATCATTCATTAGCATTCGATTTTTTTTCTTCTTTTAACAGTTAAGATGGATAACCGATGAGAAGTTGATTGAGATATGCGCCCACCAAGTAAGGGGAGTTTGGATTTGCTCAATTTACCTATCTTCAAGCGGATTTCACTAAAACAATGATAAGAAAATAAGTTAGGTCAAGCAACTCGATAATAATTGTTTCAACTCAACTCATTTTTATAAGAGGTCTCACTTAGTTCGAACTCGACTTGATTTATATTCACGAACAAAGTTTCAGTTTATTTGTTCAAATCACATAATATAAAAAATTATTTTTTTCGTAAAAGTAAAGTAAAAATTTTGAAGTCTTTGACCTTTGAAATTAATTTTTTTTTAGTAAAGACAAAGATTAAATTAATAAATTAAAGGTAAAGCAAGATAATCTTTTAAAGGGAACGACTTGAACTATGCGGTGGTGAAAATTAATTTTGAGTAAATTGATTTCAATAAGCTAAACATTTGAAGCTTTTGGGTTACCGTGGTTTTAAGGAAAACATGGATTGTAAAATGGAGAAGCAAACATGTACTAAAAGTAAGTTGAGAGGAAAGTGATTTTTGTTTGGATTCATTTAAGTAAAAGTATGTTGGGTTATAAATTTGGTTGTAAAAATCAATTATAAAACCAAAAGTTACAAATTCTAGCTTCTAAGTAGAATAAATTTTTGAGTCCATCTTTGCTTCATTTAAGTTTCCTCAATTTACCTCATTTCAAGTCATAGATGTGTGACATGTGAAAAAAATAAAATCAATGGGTGTGATTAAAAGGTTTGGAAAAAGTAATTCATTAATGAAGGAAAAATCCTACGCGTTACAAACTCTCCTTCTCCCTTCTCAGATAGCACCTTTCTCCCTCCCACCGCCGCCGCACCTCTCCCTCCATCCATCGGCGCACTCTCCCCCTTCTGCTCCACATCACCTCACCTAAATCATCCTCAGTCAAACTTTTCTCTTCACCGCCGCCGCTTTAAACCACCATCGTTAAGTGGTTGCAAAAAATGGTGATTTTATAGCCCTGAAACCTTAAAAATTCCACCTGGAGCTGAAATGGTTTTTTCAAATTTTGAATGGAGCTAAAATGGTTGTTTCAAATTTTGAATGGATTAAAATTAAGTTGAGGTTCTGTATTTTATAAAAAAAAAAATGTTTAAGAAGAGTTGCTTCCTTTTCTTGAAGGAATTCATTCCATAAAAATGATTAAGAAGGAATTCATTCCATAAAAAAATGTTAAAGAATAATTGAGTTGCTTCATTTCATGGATCGTGACTTTGTTCTCCGCAAAGTGTACCTCATTTTCTTTTTTTTGTATAGAAACCTCAAAGTATACCTTTTCCTTTCTGTTACAATAATTAGTACTTTTCCATTCCAAAAAGTGATTGATTAATCATATTCAATCTAAAATTCCTTAAATTCTTCATTTGTATCAGTTTGTAATACAATGGTCATATTACTTCAGATTTTGTCACAAACGTGTCTAAAAAAATATGGAATGTGAATGTATATGTCTTAATTTATACACGGAACAAGATTAAATTAGAAATTGTGATCATGTTCTATTAATGAATAAAACACTATACAACTGAAGCATTAAGATTCATATTACTTGTTACAATTCAAGAACTCATTTTTTGTCAACACTTCATCTCAACTTAGTTTTTGATCATATTACTAGCAAACCATATACTTTGGATTTTGTCACAGACGTCCAGCTTCCTCCAAACTGTTTTCAACTTCCTCGGAATAAAAAGATAAACCATTGAGGAAGATTTTCTTGCATATCAGGCTAAAAAAAACAAGAAGGACAAGACTCTCTTGCATGTAAATGAAGAATCGAAACGTTAGAGTCTCAAGCTCAATGTACAAAATTATCCAGTGTAGGAGAGGTGCATCAACTAGAGTTTAACTCTGGGAATTTTCCGCCTCCGCACTCCAAGTGTTGGTGAGTCGATACTTTCTTCAAATTCTTTTTCAAATATATCAAATATATGGTGAGCGGAATAGACTAATCTAACAAATAGATTTTTTAAAGCAATTTTTTGAGGCAATGATTTTAGGTAATTACTATGTTAGTTAATATAAGTGTTGGAAACACTTATATTAAATATTAACGGGGTTGAGCATAGTGAGTTAAATAACATGATTTCATACATAAACAGTGCCCGACGATGTCGTGAATATGATTATCTACAATAATTTTTATTTTCTTCATAAAATTTGAATAAATAATATGTTAACGATATGGATCCATAGATAAGAAGAGAATAAGTATATATAGATCTAAAAATAATAAATTATATTTAAGAAAATAACATGCAAAGTGAATTCTAACTCAAATTAATTAACCTTTTTTTGGTGGTGTCCGGGCTTCGAACCCCGAACCTTGCATATATTATCGTATTTGAATTCTCCGCACTTTTTGAATTTGATAAGTAACCCGATTCATATTTTATTTCCTCTACCTCACCTCTTCTCTTTCTCTCATCTTTTTATCTCTCTTGCGGTCTATTTTATTTTTCTCATTTTGCTGTTTATATATATATTTTTATTAAAAATACAATTTATCTTTTTTATATTCTCTCTCTTTTTCTAACTTCTTTTTCACTATTTTTTTCATGTATTCTCCAGTCCTTTTTACTCTAATTTATTTTACTCTTATGTGAAAAATACGAGAGAAATGTTTGTCACTGATACATAAACAATACAACATAAATTTTTGTCACATAAAATTATAAAAAAACACGAGACAAATATTTGAATACATAAAAAATGATAGAATTATTTGTCAGTAATAAATATAAAAAAGATCAGATGGGACCCATAGTGGTTATTGATAAATATAGAAAATACGGGACATATTTGTCATTGATACAAAAAATAGTTGGATAAAAATTTGTAATTGTCACATAAAAATATTGGATAAATATTTGTTACCGATAAATATATAAGAAACATGACACAAATAATTGTCATTGATATTGCAATTGATCAGTAAGTAAATTTTATTAATTATTTTATACCTTCTAAATACAAATGTGAATAATTTCCTTCAAAAAGAAATGTGAATAATTATAATATAATATACAAATTATAATTTGTTATAAAAACATATGTGAGACAAAAGCTTTGATAAAACACGTTTACTGATTTAATAAGGTTTACACGAAAGTGCAATATAACTTCAATTACATTTTTTTAGATGAACTTCAGTTATATCTTATAACGATTTTTTTTTTTGACAAGATCTTATAACGAATTTTTTTTTTTTTTTGAGAGATCTTATAACGAATTTCTAAAAGCTATATTTTCTACTTATCAACCTTAACTATCAAATAAAAATCAACGGACCCGTGGAAATAGATGGGTATTTTGCTAGCAAGAGAATAAAAGAGGAGAGGAAGAATAAAAGAGGCTAGATTAAATAAAAGAAAATACAAAGTCTTCACAATAATATAAGACAAATTGAAAACTAAAAAAGACAACTCTCAATTAATTTGCAATTTCGCTTTAAAGTAACACTACGGCCTTATTTTTTTTTTATAATAACCACTACGGCCTTATACACAACTTAATTTAGCATAAATATTTATCATATAAGTATTTGTGTAAACTTTTGATATAACAAAAACTAATTTAAAGGCAAATTATTTTCCTATAAGCAACTATCGATATAACAAAAACTAAATTAAAGTCAAATTATTTTCTTATAAGCTACAAGTTTTTTTATACGTTGTCTCGTAGATCTTATGAAGATGTCATAAGTTGTTTTTGATAAATCTCCTCAAACAATACGATAAGTATATTTATATGGGTAGATAAACTCAAAAAAAAAAAAACCCCTCAAATAAATGAATCTAAAGATACCCATTTTCTTACTCACATGCTAGAATTGTGAAGCTGCCGTTCCATTACATGCAAAACTTTTTGTAAAAGTGAACCTAACAATCTAAAGTTGGGAACTGAATGATCCAACCATTTCTTTGTGCGAGGATCATCACTTATTTACTTTACTCACTAACCTAACGCATAGTATACAAAGAAAGATAAATTGCATGTTTGGAATAGCATTACTATGGACCTACACATAGCAACCACCACAGGAAGATATCCCTTGGAGCTTCAATTGATTGCAAGGTTTTCAATATTCCAATTTCCAAACAAGCACAAAAGAGATTTCGAATCACTGCTATAATAAGAAATTTCAACTCAATTGTAACATTTCCAATAGGAGAAATTGGATAGAAAAATAAGAGAAAACACTCATATTGTATCAATTACATAACATGGCCAAGTGACCCTTCTTGGTCCTACACATTTTTTATCCATTGCTCTCCGCCATTACATGACCAATAGTAAATAAAAAAAAGAAGGTAAAAAAAACGATGCAACAAACTTCAAGCAACCTCCAACCTTCCTTACCACAATGCTCAATGTGAAATATCTAATAGTGACAACCACGTCTCGTATTATCAAAATATCAAAATATCCATCATGATATGAGGTGAAAGTGCAAAACCAACTTTATTTAGTTCTTTCTAGGAACCCCAAGCCTTAGACGGAAATCATCTTCCATAAGAGGAAGGCCATCCCGCAACTTGACCTTTGGTTCCCATCCAAGCAATTCTGTTGCTTTTGTTATGTCGGGTTTTCTTTGCCGAGGATCATCAGGGGTGTTCTCTACCATCTTTATCTCCACAGCTGGATTAATAAGCTGCAAAACCATCGACAAACTATTAACTAACTTCAAATATTTCACCTAAATCTTCATTATTAAATCACAAAGTTAAGTTACATGTAGTTAGTAAAATGCATATAATATACAATTCCTCGCAAAATATAAGACCTACACATTGATATTCAAATGTTACGTTTTCCATTATTCAGAGGTTTAAGCTTAAATATAGCATCAGGAATATAACAATACTCAGATAAAGAGACGTATTTGACATTCCAAAAGAACTAAAATGGTTTGTAACTGACCTCCTTCACATTCTCAGCAAGTTCAGTCATAGTAAACTCGCCTGAAAGAATAATATGAATAATCAATTCAAACAAGTACAACAGAAGAAGAAAAAAAGTGTGCACTGAACATAAGTATCACTAGTATAAGTATTGTAAAGAAACCTGGGTTCCCAATGTTGATTGGACCAGTGTTTTCTCCTTCCATGAGGCGAATTAGGCCATCAACCTAATACATATTAAAAATATAACAACCATAGATCAGCATTGATGTGTAACTCTAAAAGCAAAACACGATGAGCAACACTTCATATATACCATGTCAGAGACATAGCAGAAACTGCGAGTTTGTGTTCCTGGAAGTTGGACTGTTAAGGGCTCACCACTGCAACACACAAGAACAAGTAACAGTTAAGAATCCAGTTTCAAAATAGTGCAAAAGAAATTGTGACTAGTCTACTAAATCAAGGTATTCAGATCAATGACTCGTAATTTAACAGATAAACAACTAGCTATTCGAGTAAATATATCTGTTGTTTATAAAGACCGTGTTTACAGTATATATTTTCTTTTCATAAGAGTTAACAGTACATCTGTTACGAAGTTTTCTCATAGAAATTATTTTAGTCAACCAGATCAAAACATTATTTAAGGACTTACCGAATTGCTTGAGCAATAAAGTTGCTGACAACACGCCCATCATCGATATTCATGCGTGGTCCATATGTGTTGAAGATTCTAGCAATGCGTATTTCTGTGAAAATATTATTCAGTTAACAAAAGATGAAAAAAAATGAATTGGCAATATCCCCTATCAATGAGGAGTTACTTGTTTGGTGAAGAAAACATGGCATAACATTACCTAATCCATGCTGCCTATGATAATCAAACATCAAAGTTTCTGCCACACGCTTGCCCTCATCATAGCAACTCCGAACTCCTGTTGTGAAAAATTCTTAAATTACACTAAATCTTTGAGGCCATGGGTTGCAAAACATGATCATTTGTCTGAAGGGGACTGTTAATATAAAGTAACCCAAAGCAAGTGGCAAAAGCCTCAGTCATCAAGATTCAAGATACTAAAACTTCAAAAGAAATGACATATCTTAAAAATTTAACATTCTTTGCTACAGTTTGGAAATATATGGGTGTGGGGGTCTTATTTTAAAAATATAATTCAAAGAGAACATATATTCAAATGTTTAACTTTGTACGTAACTGAGAAAATGGTTTGTCCATTAAAAAATGTTTTTGAAAAAGACACATTGCTTTGAATTATAAAAACTAAATGATAATGTAAATCCACTTAACCAGTTAACCAAAAATAAACCACTAAATTAGACTATCCGGTTTGGCATGCCATAAAACAAGTTTGGATTGAGGATAAGTATGTACCAATAGGATTGACATTTCCCCAGTAAGTTTCTGGTTGTGGATGGATAAGAGGGTCTCCATATACTTCTGAAGTAGATGTAAGCAAAATCCTACAAAAATTAAGATTTCGTAAAACCAACTGACACTAGCAGTTTGATTATCGACAAAATATTTAAAAGAAGAAAAGAAAAAATTGCCAACCTTGCTCCAACTCGCTTTGCAAGCCCAAGCATGTTCAGTGTTCCAATTACATTAGTCTTTATTGTCTGTAAAGTTATTCCTTTAAATGTTAGATAATTTGAAAGGTCCATTAGACAGATAGATCAATCAACAAATGTACATAATCCAAGTTACCGGGCATAATAATATTAATAATGATGATGATTATGATGATGATAAAACTCGTACTCCCTCCGTTTCAAAATGAGTGTCGTTTGAGGTTGTTACACACATATTAAGAAATGCAATAATGTTGTCTATAGAAATGACGCTTTTACTAAAATAGCCTTGTTAACTATTGGTGCATTTCTCATCATTATAAATTAAAGTAAAATGTGGTACTTTGGAAGTAGTGCGCATAGTAATAATTAAGGGGTACTATTGGGAAAAAGTAAAAAATAGTGCATTGAAAAGTGAGAACGACATTCATTTTGAAACAATTTTATTTTGCTAAAATGACACTCTTTTTGAAACGGAGGGAGTACATAAATTTAAGGGGGAGACAAAGAAAGGGTTCTGTGAGATGCTTTTGTAAATGTTATAGGTAACAAGCAATGAACCATGAAGCACTGACACAGTCACGGATACCGGAAACGCTGACATCAGTAAATATTTGAAAAAATTAATTAGTTGAACGTAAACACATGTGTCAGTGTCATGTGGGTGCCCGACACCGAAATGCGTTAGACACTGGACATGCCTTCCATCAAAAGTGTCGGTGCTACAGAGGAAATAAAGCCTTTTAGACAGTTCATAGGATCATGTATAAAGACTATAAAAATCCTACCTTTACAGGATTGTATTTGTAGAAAATTGGAGAAGCAGGGCAGGCAAGATGGTAGATCCGATCGACCTCGACCAACAGTGTCTCTGTCACATCTGCTCAGGAAAAAAAAACAGAAATGAATGTTGAGTTCTATAGTTTATTAAAAAAATGAAAGACAATGGGAAACACAACACAATATCAAAGGGCTCATGCAGGAGCATCGTCATTCGTGTTGTACGAGTACAATATCAAAGGGCCAGCTGATTTAAAATGGTAAGTGATTTGCAGTCAGTTTAATATCTTAATTTATAACCAACATGCTTCTGTCGCAGGTTTCATTGTTTTTAAGACCACTAACAAGCTATATTTGACACCCTAAATACAACGAATGTACTACCATAGGACACAAATCTAAACATCAATTTCAAATTCTTATATGCAATAATAGAGTCAGGCTGGAGATGATTGTGATAGAAAAACTGATGAAATTATACCGTGACGAATTAGCTCAAATCTCGGATGACCAATCCATTTTTTAAGGTTGTCTTTACATCCAGTGAAGTAATTATCAGCTACAATTACCTGAACAGACAAACATAGTGTTATGTTGTACCGAAACTTTGTCAAAGCTAGTAAACTTGAATACTAAATACACAAAGAAATAAGCCATGCAAACCTCGTTTTTCTCATTTTCCATCAATCTGTCAACAAGGTGAGAACCAATAAAACCAGCTCCTCCGGTCACCAAAATTCTCATATTGGACTGGTTCAAGAATGAAATGAAAAAACCATGACTAAGAATCCATGAATAAGAAATAACTACTACAATGAATGATCCCGGCCACAGCAATGCTCTGGTAATCACAAACTTTTCGATTGTGAGATAATACGACGTTATGTCTTATGCATGTGAATGGATCCTCTCACTAAAGTACATAATTCACCAACACATTTCGGGGTTAAATCTGATACCCTTCCCTGAATTACTAAATGATAGCATGCAATGACTACAAACCAATAGGCACATCAGGAAGAAAAAAAAACTAAAGATCCATTCTTAAAGGCAAGAGAGGAAGCTCACAGGCACAACTAAGTAATTATCTGATGCACAATTTATGCTTTACATGTCAGAATCAAATTCAACATTATCAGTGTCAAAATAAAACAATGCACCAAACACACACAATAAAAATGACACGAATTTGGCAAAACATGATTCAAGAAACAATCAAAATGACAAAACGGCGCGAATAAATGCAACCATGCAGCAATTCACCTGAAAGAATTTGGAAAATCGCAACGGAGATGGCAGGGGAGGTTGCTTTGTTGTTGTCTGCTGATCTCCATTATGTTGATCTCCATTAGTCAAATTCGCCGCCATCGTCAAAATCTTCAAAATTCAATAACTGAACAAATTTACAAAACAGTCAATTCTCACACACATAAACTATCAGTTACCAAAACGTTACAAACAAAATCACACAGTTTCAAATCTATGCAAATAGAACAATTACCTGAAAATGAAACTTTACAAAAGACCAATAAAAAACCCTTAATCCCAATTATGTTACAAATAATCCATGATCAAAGCACCATTTTATAGAAGAAAAAATTTGTTAAAAAATGAAACTTTTTCCCACCAAACACTAATTTGATACAAAACGTAAACTGATTATAAACTAAAAGTGTGGAAGCCTTGAAACTCACGGAAAGTTAAATTGAACACTGAACAGCATGATAATGGGTCCACCGAAAAAGTGAAATCATAACAAACATTTGAAAACAGAAAAAACCCACCAAACATTGATTAAAAAGGAACAAAATTGAAGCTTGATTTTGATAGTTGATTACCTATAGTATAATCGGTGTGAATATTTTGTGGATCTGATCTGAACTGAAGAGGTGATGAAAATGTGAATGTGAAGGATGCAAAATGCAAAGATTGTTTTGTTCCTCAGTTTGGGTGTTGCATGTGTGATGTCGTGTCTTCGTGAAAGACATCAAATGGCAAATACACTCACTGTGACATTTTATTTTATTTTTTACAAAAGTCACTATGACATTTATGTTTTTTTATCTGCCTTGACCCTCAAATAGATAAATTGTTGAATAAAGAAGGCCATGTCCTTGTAAGTCACACTTAAATTGGTCATTTATTTCAAATAGTTTAGTGGCTAAAATTAATTTTTTTTCAAAGTGAAGTGTCTAGGGTTTGAACTTCGGCCCCTGCATATAATAATGCATGTCCCTAAACAAGTCATCTACTCTATTAATATTTTAAACTAATCTTTTCTTTGTCAAAAGTTTCTCGTCAATTCCTCAAAAAAGTTTCAGCCAAGTCTTTCATTATGTGACAAAAACATAAAGACATAACATAATTGAAAAACTTTTAACAAAGACTAATTTAAAATATTAATAAAAATTAAGACTTATTTGAGATTGACTTAAAAAATAGGAATTAGTTTGATGGCACTTATCCTTGTTCAATAAATATATATGTATAGAGTAGACCGAATTCACATGGAATAGATAATATAAGTTTTCTTTACACTTTTCTTTTTTAAAAAAAATTAGTAGTTCAATAATTCTGCATTAATAATATCATATTAGTAGTATGATACTTTTTTTTAAAAAAAAGCGTAATATTATAACAAAAACATTTTTTTAGAGCATTATAACTTAGTCTCTAGCATAAGATGTGTCAAAGAAAAACTAAGAAAGAAAAATATTTGTTACATCTGATTACCATAGATAATGTAAGCGACATAGCCACAAAGAAGACACGCTTAATACAAAAAGAATACATAAGCTAAATGAAATAAACAAGAACTCCCAAACATAAAAGGGGGTTAAGCCACCGCATGTGGTATTTGTAAGCAAAATTAGGATGATTTGCCTTCAAACACCAAAATGATTGGAGCTTAATTTTATTGATAAGCTGATTGATAGAACTCCCATTTTGTTGAAAAACTCTAACATTCATGTCACGTCAAATAATCCAAACGCAAGAAAGCAATATCTATATATATATATATATAAATCCTACTAAGAATCATACCCTAAACCCTACTTTTTTCCCCATTTTTTATGAAAAAAATCCTACTGGAGATCAAACCAGGTACCTCGTGCTCCCATTTCACAACTATTACCACCAAGGCACTAATGATTTTGATGACTTGTGTTTGTTTAAAGGTACTTCGTGCTCCCATTTCACAACTATTACTGCCAAGGCACTAATGATTTTGATGACTTGTGTTTGCTTCAATGTTATGCATTCAACACAAATCTTGGGTCCTATTTCTTTCAATCTCACAATCCCTAAATTATTTCTCACCATCATGCAATTGAACCTAATAACCATAACCCCACCCTTTTTGGCAGGCCTAATTAATTTTTATGAAAAATAAATTCTGCAAGGAATTGAATCTGGTAGCACATGAAAAATTTATTTTTTTTAAGTCACTAACGTCATTGCAATTCCTTTTTTTATAGCAGTTCCTTTTCATTATAATTTTTTCTTTCAATTACCACATAACGGTTCCTTTTATTATTATTTTTTCTTTCGATTACCACATAATCGTTCCTTTTCATAATTATTTTTTTTATTTCGATTACCACATAGCAGTTTCTTTTTCATTTCATTTTTATAGATTTAACAACCTTTGTGGTTAAGACTGATTTTTTGGTGTAGACTTTTGTATATATTTGTTCTTTGATTTGTCTTTTTTATTGCAGTCCATCTTTTGTTTTGTTGTTTTTTGAGTTAGTATGATTACATAATACTGAATATAACTTTAAAAGTAAGAATATAGTCAATTTCATAGTTATATACAAAGCTCTAAAAGATCCGTGCAAGCAGAAGTTAATTTGCTTTCGGTGTCTATTTCACTTCCAATCAATTTAACTTTCAATTCATTTAGTATTCTAATGTCAATGCACGAGAATTTTAGTAGATATTATTTATTTTTTTACCTAAAATGACTTAATTTTACCAAGGACATATGATATTAACGCACAGTGAGATCAATTATCTCATTCATGCATATATCTAATTATCCCACTAACAAAATATTTTATTGATCATAATGTGCCTCTAATTTGAAAATAAAGATGGGTGAGAAACAAACCAATGAAATAAATAAAAAAAAGGCTAAAGTGCATTTTTCACCCCTTAAGTTTTAAAAAGTTGCGATTTTGGCCCCCTATGAAAAAAAATGACAAAAGTGACCCCCCATGTTAAGGGAAATATGCTCTTTAGATCCCCTAACATAAGGGAAATATGATCTTTTGACCCCTTATCTTCTCAAAAAGTTGCAATTTTGGCCCCTTTTTTGGGACACGTGGCATCTTCTCAGCAATTTTGGGACGAAAGGGGCCAAAATTGTAACTTTTTTAATAGGGGGTCTAAAAGTGCAGTTAAGCCTAAAAAAATCCTCAAATCTTAACTCTCTAAGAACAAATATTTGGAGATGTGTAGAAATGAAAAATAATGGATGAAGAGTGGGAGAAAAACAAATGATCAAGAAATGGAATGGAGAAAGAAAGATGGGAAAGAGGAAAAAAAAGGAAAGAAAAATAAATCAGAGAGAAACTGAATCATGATAAAGTGATATGTGGAAGATAAGGAGACAAAACTGAGATGTCAAGGAAAAGTTTTCAATGGAAATCAAGGTTGCAAAGATCATTAATAAGAGACAAGGACAATCATGATAAGTGTTCAAAAGTGATCTTATTCATGTGTTAGTTTAGGCATTTTGGTGATTTGTTTTACAAGTTATTGATGGAAAAACTTCAATTATGTGCATTAATGCCATTTATGCTTTGTATGCCTTACTCAGCCCTTTTTGTGCAGGAAAATACAAGCAAGGATCAGGAAAGAAGCTCATGAACCAAAGTCTGCACGCTTAAGCAACCTCCCGCACGTTTAAGTGTGCACGTTCCAGTAGTTTGAGCCCTTCCATGCTTCCAGCACGCTTAAGCGTAGTCCTTCATCTGCAGTGGATAAGGCACACATAGCAGCTTTTCAATGGCCAACAGAAGATTTTCGAGCCGCACGCTTAAGCGTCCTCTCGCAAGCTCAAGCGTGCATTGACAGCTTCATCCATATAAATAGCTTTTCTCTCATTTTTGGAGGATCTTCTTCATTCTTTTTGCTATTTTTCCGATTTTTAGAGAGAGAGAGAGAGGGCATTTCTAGAGAGAACAACATGAAGCAAGAGTGTTAGAAGTGGATTCTTTCCAAGATTTGTAGGGAAATCATGAATCTTGTCATGAATCTTCATCTTTTCTTCCATTTTTGCAAGGCTGCTATGAAAGTAAGTAGCTAAATCTATCCTTTGGGGTTAGAGATACTTGATCAAGTTAATATGTACTCTTTTTGATACTTAAATATATGATTCTAGCAATATTTTACTTGATGTTGATTTTATTCTTGTGTTTAATATTATATTTATGATTTGAAATGATGTTGAAAGATGCTTTTGAATCTAGGGTTAGAATAATAATCTAACAAAGCTTTAATTCTAGACATGGAATTTAGGTTTTGATAATCACTTTGAATATTGGAACTCAAAGCTTTTTTATCGTTTAATAGTTCGGGAAATCGACAATACAACGATGCAATCGACTATTGGATCGTTTAATAGTTTGGGAAATCGACATTTAAATGATCCATTAGACATGAATATTTGGACACGAATGATGTTGTTGAGTGATATGTGATAATATCGAGTAAAGCTAGAATCCGTTTAAGCGATCATTAGAATGCACTATTTAATGCTTGATCAACGACTCTAACCACAGGCGCGAATTGCCCGACCTCGTCTCAATTTTATTGCTATATTCCAATTTAGATTAGTTTTTAATCAATCAACCATTTGAACCATAAGTTTAGAACAATATTGATTGTTGAACAGCTTGAATATCGCGCTAGTCCCTGTGGAGACGATATACAAATATACTTACTTTTGATACTACATCAAATCACTTAAACATGTCGGAGTATATCTTCCAACACCAATATTCTCATATGGTCAATATATGTTGCAATTTCAAGAGTGATTCTCAAGAAAAGGTTTGAAGATATTGATAACCAATGAAGATGGTGAAGATGATATCGTTGCATCAAATGTGGTTTACAAAGATTTTTTTAGAAATGTGTAATAATTTGTATCTACGTTTAAATTTTAAATGTTTTTGGTTGTTTATGTTTCTCTCCGACTATAAGTTCAATATAAACAACATCATTAACATTTTCATAAATAGTGAATCACGACATAGTATTAGGTATTACATCAAATCCAACCCGTGCATCGCACGGGTGTAGGTCTAGTTAAATAAAAAGCAGAACAAATATTTTTTGAGAAGACACCCAATGATCGGAATTGGATAATATGATCATTTACATGAGCTGAAACCAATCCAAGCCAATTATAAATTTCATACCAAATTTGGCCAAAATAGCCACAAGTCGAAAAAACATATGATCAATATCCTCTTCAGAGCCTGATGTAAGATTTTTACATGTCATAAAACTATTTACACGTAAGTATAATAGGATCGTTTCAGCAGGGAGTTGCGTATTTCATAAGCATTTTCACAATGTTCATCACATTAAGTGTTTGGGTATAAATTGTTTGTTTGTGTAAAACTATTGTTCTATTCGACATAAAAGTAAAACGAGAAGAGATAGGGCTATTTCGCTTGGGGTCAGAGACATCAACCAAGCGTA